>Ga0190307_1000502_pt1 | contig 11322 bp, 14 predicted proteins | sample 48700745_MG_FD_161653 | JGI IMG/M metagenome (GOLD analysis project Ga0190307, IMG submission 161653) | Hydrothermal vent sediment bacterial communities from Southern Trench, Guaymas Basin, Mexico - 4870-07-4-5_MG | ecosystem: Environmental > Aquatic > Marine > Hydrothermal vents > Sediment ... | reverse complement strand
CTTCAACTCATGCTCACGTCTCCCTATCGGCTTAAACGCTCTTCTTATAGCCTCCATATTCTCCGGCCTTATTCTCTCCGGCGTTGGAGGATTTTCCGGCCCATGAATATTTATACACACCGTTTCCCCCTCCAAGCTTTTTAAGACATGCAACGGTGTCTTAGCGATTTTTTCAGCCGATATCTCACACATCATTTCATACCATAATTTATCTGTCATCAACGTTATCAACGGAACCGCTCCAACCCTATAACATTCAACTGCCAGCTGCTCCGCAAGATTTACAGTGTGATGCCAACTGTTTATTGTTACCATATCATCTTCCCCCATCCGCAGACAAACTTCCACCACCTGTTTAGCTATTTCCCTTAAAACTTGCCCTTCATCTACACCCATAATTTACCCCCCACATTTCATCTACCTCTCCCATCATTAAATAAATTTCCAAAGAGTAAGCGGAGTAACTTTGCTTTCATTAAATGTTGGCGTAACCCTTCCCTCTCGAATTCTTTTTAAAGCTTGAGTTAACGGCTCAGCGTCAAGAGCCAGCGTAGTGATAAATGCAGCCAAACCACACCATTTACCCCACCTAGAAACCCATTCCCCCTCAGCTTCCCCCACAGGCACATTATACACCTCACTAATAATTCTAGCAAGCCACCTATCAATCGGAGGAAGCTCATATCTCCTATCCGAAAGTATCAAGGCTAATCTAGCAGTATACTTCCCAATACCCCTAATCTCAGTTAAATCCTCCTCACCGTATTTATCCACGTCTTCCTCTGAAAGGATGCCTGAACAAAATGCCTCAGCACATTTTTTAACCGTCTCAGCTCTATAGCCAAGTTTACACCTTCTAAGCTCACCAACACTCGACCCCACTATTCTCTCCGGGCTCGGAGGAACAATTGTCGCCTTCCCTCCCTCAATTTCAACCTTTAACCCCAAGTTTTTATAGATTAACGCAAGCATATTCCAACCCTGCCTAAAACTTGCATTCTGCTGACACACTCCTATAAGCAACGCATTCCACAAACCAGTCTTTCTCAAACGAAACCCCCTAAGAAAATCATATGACTGAGAAAGCAGCGGATCCCTCCTCCAAATCTTATGAAAATCTTTCAAATCCTCGTTTACTCCTATAACATCCTCCACCTTCTCAAATAAAATATCGACGTAATTAATTTTCTTTTGAGAAAACAACGTTATTCTCAACTTTTCCCTGTCTTCTTTCCTTACCACCGCTATAGTTAACTCCCCGCGGCCAATTGGAACTATTAGCTCGGATCCATCAAAATACCATGAAAAACTATAAGCCGAAGCCATTAATTCAAACGAAAAATCTTCCGGCAAACCAATGATCCTTGAAGCTACTTTACTAAGCTTCACCGCCCCCACCAATCTAGCCTTTATTAGCCAACTATTCCCACAACTGTTAATATTTACCCTTTAACCCATTAACAGTATAAACCATCAAATTATTTTAGAAATTCTCCTGCCGAGGATTACTCCCAACTTCATTAATACTTACATCTTTAAGCTCCTATACTTCACCAAGACAAAGAAACATTATGCAAAACATTAGAAGTCGACGTCATAGGGAAAAGAATACTAACACCAATTAAAATTGTATCATAGTTTTTGTCACCCTAGTTTTAACCTGCAAAGATATATCTTGTCGATAATCATCGACTCTTTTGGACTACTTTTGGCTCTTCTCCAGATCCCCGATGCCAAACCAACAATATACGATCAGCATATTTCTTTGACAATTTATTTATCTCAGATACACATTCACCTGCAAACCACCATAACCACGGATCTAAGCCAACCTATAGCCCCAAAGCAACATTCCTATGATGGACACACAAAGGAAGCTTTTCTTCCCAACAAAGCTGAACCCAGACCCCAATAACAAAACAAATTCTTCACTTTAATACTTCAAGGCACTCAACAATCGTCATAATTCTGAAGGGAATGCTACTCTTATTTTTAATAACATTAAAATCACTATCCTCAGTCACTAAAACATCAGCCCTCACCATTTCTACGAAAGCCGCTATAACCGGGTCCCCATCGCTAAGGCCAAATTTCCTATATTTATCCACCATATCCTTAGAAAATTTCCAAGTATAAATTTTAACATTCGGTGAAAGAAGAATGCGAATAAAACTAGCCTTTTTCTTTGAATCAACTATATTTCTCCAAACCTCTTCGATTATCAAACCATGCACACATGTATCAACATTATTTTTCAAAACAGTCTCAATAAGTTTAACAGCATCCTCCTCACCCTTCAAATAAAGTATCCAAACATTACTATCAAAAACCACCCTAACTACTCTTCCACCCACTTCCTATATATCCTCCTACGAGTCTCCTTCAACCCCTTCACAATCTCCTCTCTGCTTTCCACCTCAGTCAAATCCCTTTCACTCCCAACATCCTCAACAACATCCTTAATGCTCTTAATCTTTTCAATTAAAGGCAAATAAACAATCTCAGCTAACCTTAAAGCCTCCTCCAAAGCCTCCTCCTCACTTCCAAAAAACTCAACAAGCCACCTAGGAACACTAACCTTCGAACCACCCAACATTCACACCCCTAAACTATCTAAATCAACACCACAACAAAACAATAATAAATAAACCTCTCCAACAAATAAACATTTTTACCGAAATTACTTTCAAAAACAAAATTCTAACCCAACAAAACCCAAACAAATCGTGATTGCACAAAATTAAAAGGGAAGCATGATGGTAAAGGGGGAGATCCTTAAACTACTAAGAAAGTACGGCCCACTAACAAGAGACCAAATAGCAAAATAACAGGTTTACCAGGAACAACAACATACAAAAATGACAAAACTCATATAATTTCCTCATACCTTCAATGAATTCAGGAAGCGGAAAACTGAGGAAAACATCAGAAGAGAAAAGTAAAGTTCTTCAGACCATTAAAGAAAATGCTAGAACTTTTAAACATATTACTATCTTTACAAGCTGAAAATATAAAAGGCATTAAATGAACAAACGACCGGAAGGAAAACAGACATACATAATCGCCACTTCAATACTTATTGCTATAGACGCAAATGTTATACCAGATATCCAGAAGCGAAAATCCCACCAGTTCTGCCGAAACCCGTCTACATCACATCTAACCCACCACGCCTTAAAACCCTCATATAAAACATAAAAACTTAAAAAACACGTTATAACATGTTTTCACGGTGATTGCATTGAGTATCACATTAAAATTCGTTAAAAAAGCAAGAAAAGGTAGGGGAAAATCACAACATATCGTTATTCCTCTACCAAAGGAAGCTGGAATCTCGGAGGGAGACGAGGTTATCATTAGTATTCTTTCCAACGGAAAAATAATAATTGAAAAAAGACCGGTAAAATTAGTGAAGAAGACATTATAAAAATTTTAAGAGAAGGTGTAGAAGCAAAAGGATTTTCAGGTGAAACTATAGAAGACATTTCTAGGAGAGCTTATGAAAAATGGTCTTAAAAACCATAGTAGACGTTGGAGTTATAGTTCTTTCCTCGGAAAAATAACCCTCTTAGAGAAAATATCTTGAAATCCTAGAAAATGTGTACGAGGAGAAATCACCGCTTACATACCTTACACAGTAATACTCGGCACCCACCATGTATTAGTGGAAATGTTCCATGCAGATAAGGAAGAATGTAGAAACAAAATATTTTCACTAATGGAAGCCAAGAAGATAAACTGGATTCCAGACATAAGTAAAGATAAAGTTAAAAGAGCAATAAACCATGCTGTACATTACAATTTTGAAAGTTGAGATGGATATCTTTTATCCCTAATGGAAGACTATGACATAAAAACAATATACACCATCGACGAAGACTTCAAAAACACATCAAAAATTCAAGTCCTTGGCCTGCTAACAAAAGAAGAAAAACAAAAACTAAACAACTATTTAACAAAACTAAAACAAAAACGCTAAATTTCGTCCAATTCCCCCAACTATTTTCAAAATACCTTCTAACAACAGCTTTCCTCACCTTGCTACTATCAGTGGGCCGTTATAACAGTATTTACCTTTCCCCCTGAACTATCAGAATAAACACAAACCATTATTATGTTTTATTTTCTTTTGTTTCTCTTAAAACCATTTTAATAACATCATCACCCAAATAAAAACCTCTTTCCCTTAATTCGTAAATCAAATTCCTTATACTTTTCAATAATCCTTTCTTCTTAGCCAAGACAAGAACACCCAAAGTGCCAATATATTTTAAATTAAGATGCTCAGCAAACCTCCTAGCATCTTTGTCATCAACAATTAAAAGACAATCTTCCATTTCTAAAGAAAGAACAAGACATTCAGCCTCTCCTTCATCAACAAACTGCTTATAAAACATAGCAAGCCTAGCGTCCCGAACACCTATCTTATTTATCCATTTAGCCCCACTTATCTTAAACACTTCTTTCTTCGTCTTTCCCTCAACAACCACTTCCCTAAAAACAGCCTCTGGAACATACACTTCCCCAAACAAATTTTTTAACAAATCTAATCTACATATCCTAGCTAATGCAATCAACACCGAAGAATTGCAGACAACTCTCATTTAAAAAGTTCCTCAACAGTTTTTAGATCTTTTTCAACTTCTTCAACATCATAACTTAAAGGTATTTTCTCCTTCGCCAGCAATTCCAAAAAATCCCATTTAGATAAACCTGCAAGCCTTCTAGCCTGTCCCATAGAAACAATACCCTTCTGATAAAGCCTCAACGCCAACTCTACCTTAACCCTCTTCTCAACCTCACCACGAGGAAGCCTAACCCAATCAGGCAACTCAATCTCAACAACAATCTTCCTAGACAAATAAAAACCCCCAAAACACAAATAACACAACACACCTACCCTATAATCCACACAACCACTAATAAATATAACCCGTACCCTCCCTCTTTTCTTATACCTATCACACTCCAACATTAAATTCGTTAACAATCGCAGTTTAAAGACACATACCAATAAACCCGATATCGCATTAATGTTTAAAGTAACTGTTGTTAAAATATAAATAGCAGTAGATAAAATTTGATTTCACACTAAATGTATTTAAGAGGGCCCACCAATGAATATAGGTGGCGTAGGTAGGGAAAAACTCCTTTGCCCAGTTTGCAACAGTATTCTTTCTGTTCTACCCAGAATAGAAGAAGACAATGAAATTAAAATAGACATTTTCTGCGAATTCTGCGGAGAATACAGCCTAACAATATATACAGGCATATCAGTCGACGACTTAGAAGTCCTAAGAACCCCCTTCGTAAAAGAAATGAAAGTAGTCCCAGAATTCGAAGAAGAGGAAGAAGAGGAATACGAAGAAGAATATGAAGAGGAAGAAACAGTCGCCGAAAATAAAATAACCTTGCTAAAAAAGTTTTTATCCGAAGTCACAGAACTAAACGGTGATCTTTTTATCACCTTTTCAAGAAGACCAAGCGCAAAGAAAAAGAAACAAATAGAACAAATAACTCTTTCCGCATGCAATGTAAGTGAAGACAGCGAATATAAACCTGATCTCTTCTGGTACGATGATAAAACATTCATAGGCGGCGAACTAATCGACTACGTCACCTACGTTAGAAAAGAAGTATACGAAAAAGAAAAAATATTCCCCTTACTAGAAAAAATCCAAGAAATAGCAGAAATTGAAAAAATAAGCTTCACACTCGTAACTGCACCACTAAACTGGTTCCTAAAAAATTTCAACACCATAGAAGAATTCTTCGGCTACACCGAATTAACATTCAAGAAAAAACTTAGGAAAAAAGAAAAGGAAGATGTGTTAAAGGCTTTAACAGAATATAAGGACATAATAGAGGAAATTTCACCCAAAAGTATTTCATTTCAAGAAGCATCACATGAACTGATAAAACTTTTTGAGAAAATCAATGAGACAATTCCAATAGATCAAGTAACCACAGGTATATCTATTAATCTAAGCAAAATAATTTCTTAGTATATGTTAATGTCAAGTAAAGGAGGACTGTCGAAAAACCACAAGTTCCAAAGACAATATAGCCGACGGGCTCAATAAAGCGATCAAAGCACTTGTTAAATCATTAAAAGTAAATTAAACGCAAAATATGTTAAGTGAAATTTAACTTGGTAACGTGGGTGATAAAATGTGTAGGCTACTTGGGATAATTGCCAATAAGCCTGTAGATTTAGAGTTTTCATTAGAGCGGTTTAAGAAATTTGCAAGTAGGAATCCGGATGGATGGGGAATCGGCTGGTATGAGGGAGACGAGGCTAAAATTTTCAAACAAGGGATATCCGCAACTGCTAAGGAAAGCAAATTACCAATTCTATCGAGAAATGTTAAGTCAAAAATTATTATTACACACGTCAGGAAAGGTACAGAAGCAGAACCAGCGGAGCGAAACTCTCACCCATTCAAATATGGAAACTGGATTTTTGCCCATAACGGCTCCGTAGATAGAAAATACTTACTGCCACTTTTATCCACCAAATATAGCAGAAAAATAAGAGGAGAAACAGATTCAGAAGTCTACTTCTACCTACTACTACAATGCATCGATGAAGAGGGAAGCGTTATCAAAGGAATTGAAAAAGCCATCAAAATTACTGTTAAAAGAAAGCATAGTGGATTAAACTTTTTACTATCAGATGGAAGCAATCTTTACGCATTTAGATACACAAGCCGCTTTAAAAACTACTACACCCTCTACAAATTGAAAAGAGAACCTTCCAACCCAGGTCCCATTAAATTTCTATCCGAAGAAACCAAAGCACTAATTCGTAGCAAGTCTTTAAAAGGTGAGAAAGCAATCCTAGTCTGCTCAGAGAAACTGACAAAAGAAAAATGGAAAGAAATAAGTCTTGGAAACCTTCTCATAGTTAAACCCGATTTAAATATCAAAGAAGTAAAAATCATATAAATACACATCCAACATACTTTCCCATACAGATACATGTATAATAAAAGCTAAACCTTGTGGCAACCATGAGTAAAAAAGTTTTGTATAAAGACACTGGAACTTCGCTTTTAATAAAAGTTTTTGGTAGTTCCCCAAAGCTTAAAATAATAGACATCCTCCTAACAAACCCCTACTTCGATTTCAGCAAAGAAGAATTAGCCAAAGAGCTAGGCATGAGCAAACAAACACTCTACAAAAATTTTAAGGACCTAGAAGAACTCAGAATAGTTAAAGTTTCAAGAAAAATAGGAAGAGCAACAATGTATAAATTAAACAGAGAACACCCATTAGTAAAAGAAATAAACAACCTCATAAACCAAATTTCCCTAAAAATAGCTGAAACAGAAGCCAAAAAGCCAAAACAACCCTAATAAAAGAATAAAACGTCAACGATCAAACAAGCATCCAAAATATTCCAGAAAAATTAGCCAACAAACTAAATGAAAACGTTTTCTTAACAAAAAAATAATAATATAGTTACAATTTTCAAATCTAGTTTCACCACTCTATCATGAATTCTTAAAACATAACATAAAGGCCATTTTAAGAATAAGATTCAATGCCAGTTATCAAACTATTAATGAACTCCAACACATTTTTGCAAATATTAGTACATTTACCTACCGGGAACATATTTGAAAAAGACGACATAAACGAAATTATTGTTAGAGAAAAGGAAAATATCCGATAGCAATACAACAAAGAATGACTCCAATAAGAGACTACGAGTTTTTCTCTAACATCCTTAAACTTAAGAAAGACTACTAACATGAGTTATCTACATCATATTTCCTAATGTATTCAATTCTCAAACTGATTTCCACAAATATTTTTCCTTACATATTTATTTTTCTTCAAAAGCATCGAACAACATACAGCGTTGTGTTTTCAGTATATATAACTCTCTTAATACTTCCTCTAAACATTTCATATGTCACAAGAAATAGCATTATTTTAATAGGTCAACCTAAAAATCAGAGACTTCTTAAGATTCAAAACAATATCGGAAAGTTATACTATAGTTATCTACTGTTTAAATTTAACTTAGAACATCCTCCTTATCATGATAAGCTTTTTAACATTCAAACCCGTAAACAAAGCATAACCACAAGAGTTATAAAATTTCGCTTTAACTCCAATTTGAGATATTATACAAATAAAAGTGCGTAAAATACTCGTTATATGAAATCGAGCTACACAGCGGCTTAAATGAGATAAATATATAAGGTGAGATAATTACTATGAATATGGTAACTTCAATCATAAGTTTTCTAAAAATAACCAAGAAAAAGGTGATTATGACCCTAATATTCCCTCTTGCAGCGGTTTTAATACTTTTTTCCGGTTTTATACTTGATGAAATTTTTAGATTAGGCGGTACTACAATAGTTAACGCGATTTATTCATTAGGGAATTATTTCTTTCTCTTTATTTTCTTGCCGCTTACTTTTATTGATGCTGATTATGCTCTTTCAATCGTTTTTAAAATAGCTCTTGTAGTAACGGTTATTTGGTGGTATATCCTATCATGTATCTCAGTTTTTCTTTTGGAAAAAAGGTGGAAAAGATAATCACACCACTACTTCGCTCGACTCACAGTCGCCCCTATCGTTGCTCCCTCGCCTCACTCCACCATGCTCTGTTCGGTCATATAACAGCGGATAAAAATGAAATCAAAGATACCTCCAAATTACCTTCAGCAACTTCTTTTACCCGCAAAATGTTACATTCAATTCGCCCCCAAGCTGATTAAAAAGAAAATAATGCATCATAGATTGTTATCTCACAACAAATTAACCTATTTCTTCTTAAAATTAAGTATATGACCTTTTTGCTCTAATAAAGAATAAAGATTCGTTGCTCCTATAACTTTCAGAACTCTATCCCTTTTCATACGGAAGCAATAACGTGTAGAGAGATATCCGCTTGGCTTCAAAACTCTATGTAATTCTCTTAGTACAAAATCTTTATCTTCTATTTCAGGAAGCACACCATACAACAAGATTATGTCTATGCTCTCATCAGGTAAACCTGTATCACCATCGGATAGAATCGTACGTATATTATGAAGTCCTTCTTTTTCAGCCCTTTCTTCAACCTTTTTTAAAGCTAATGGCTGCTTGTCCAAAGCGTAAACTCTTCCTCGTTCACCCACTAATTTAGCAACAGGAATAGTGTAAGAACCAATACCACAACCAAAATCTAAGACTACTTGTCCTTGCTTTATATCAAGTTTCTTTATTTCTTCCTCCGGTTTAAAAGGTATGCCAAATCTATCTCGCAATCCTAAAAACAAATATTCCAATCTCAACTTAACATTAAAATTTTTCATATCCAACAAAAACAACTCAAATATTTATAAATCTTCTATATTTCTACTACCTAGTTATTACATCATTTCACCTAACGGTAACCCTTTAAACGAAGCTATCAGCCTCAATACAGGAAAACTTTAACACTAATCCAAAAAAGCAATCCACTCAAGGCACTACCACCTAACATTTATCTAATACCAATTTATTATTTCCACTTCATCATACCAGCAATCACCTTAATGTCATATACCTACCATAAAGTGCTTAAAGCAGAGCAAAGCCACGCCATAAGTTTAGCAATTTATATTCTAATGATAATACTACAATCATTCATCATCTCCCAAACGTAGTAAGAAGAGAAAATGTCTTTTGGATTTTGTTATATTTTCTTCGCTTTCCAATCACTTAACTTTTGGTGAGAAAAGTAGGTAAGCAGTAAACAGACCATGGAACACCATATGGAACGCCCATAAACATGGACTCATAGTATTAAGGGCTCGTAAGGAAATTTATCAAAGAGTCTACATAACAACACTCTAGCGCACCAACCCTAGAACCACACCTGAAATAAAATCACATAATTTTATATTCTACTGTAGCGAGTACAATCTAAAGCCTCTAAAATAGATAAAATGGCTTCGAAAGATATCAAAATTTATCAGGTAACCTGAAACCCTTAGCTTTTAATGTTTTATAGAGTTTGAAGAGTTCATCTTTCGATATTACTCCAAATTTATTTAACAATTTTATTATTCCAAGAGTTCCAATAATATTAAGTTCCAGTTTTTTAGCTATTTTTCTAGCCTTTAAATCATCCAAAGCACAGACGTAGTCTTCATTTCTGCCCTTAAAGTGTTTTCCCCACCAAATTACCTCTAATTCTCCTAAACCCAAGGAAATATACCGCGACTTTAGCTCTCCAATTTCACGTCCTGTAAGTTCATTAAGCAAAACAAGCTTATCCCTAATATCATTTTGAATTCTATCAAAGCTCGGATCCAGACTAACCTCTCGAAACACTCCCCTAGGGATCAAAAGATCATACCCAAAATCTTTTAATAAGTGCAAAAGTTCTGGACGGCCAAGTTCAGTGTAAAATGCTATCAGCACTGAAGAATCCAAAATAAGCTTCAAACAGGCCCTCCCTTACTTCAGTGGAATTAACACCCCTTTTTTCCTCAACACATCCATAAATGACTTAATACTCATACCAGCTATTTCCGCAGCCTTACTAAGACTAATTTTACCTTTTTTATATAATCTAATCGCCAAAGGTACTCTTCTTTTCTTAATCTCCTCTATTTTTCTTGATTCCTTAGCCATCTCTGGAAAAGTAAAATAAATATAAGCTAAAAGCTCATCTTCATCCAAGTCATTCAACTCAGATTTTACTTCTTCAACTAACTCCAAAGTTTCTTTCCTAGCCATCTCAACTAATTTTTTAAATATTTTTTTCCCCAAATCCGTAAGAACAAAACCTTCCTCGGTACTCTTTATTAACCTCATGTTTTCTGCTTGCTCAACAGCCACGTCAACCGTTTCACTATAAGGACCAATAAAATAAGGTTCATAATCAACCTCATCTCTAAGCTTCTCAACATTCCTAACTATCAAAAACATTTCTTTCTGCAACCAAACCTTACCCCTTACAGGCTCGTAGTTTTTAGCTCCAAGGAGCAATATCAAATAAGCTTGAACCGGATTCAAAGACTCCAAAATCCTCTCCGCCTGATACAAACCATATCACCTTTAATTATATTCTCACCAAAATACTTATTTCCCTAGCTCACTTATATGGCTTTAGGTGCCTTTCAATGGCAAAAGAAGCAAAAGTCAAAGTACTTCACCAAGACAAAGAAACATTATGCAAAATATTAGAAGTCGATGTCATAGGGAAAAGAATACTAACACCAATAAAAACTATCAATCTATCCTACATAAACCCCCAAATACCCATAAAAACAAACATCAACCTACTAGGAGAAATATACAAAACCCTAGACAAGAAAAAACTAAACAA
>Ga0190307_1000501_pt1 | contig 11333 bp, 14 predicted proteins | sample 48700745_MG_FD_161653 | JGI IMG/M metagenome (GOLD analysis project Ga0190307, IMG submission 161653) | Hydrothermal vent sediment bacterial communities from Southern Trench, Guaymas Basin, Mexico - 4870-07-4-5_MG | ecosystem: Environmental > Aquatic > Marine > Hydrothermal vents > Sediment ... | reverse complement strand
CTCTTTACCTTCTCTGGAAAGCCTTCTGGCTTTTTCCATAATGTCTGGTAAGAATTCTTTTAATGCCTTCTCCAAAACCTTTACCTTTATTTCTAAATTAGACACCTGATCCGAGAGCTCTGCCAGATTTTTTTCCATATTTGCAATTTTCGAATTAAGCTCAGAATAATTTTTTTCAATTATTTTCTTTAATTCCGACATTTTAAACTCTTCATCCTTTATTTTACCCAAGAATTCATCAAATTTGGTTGAAAAATCCTGGATTTTTTCCTCTACCACGCCCTCAACCACCTCTTCCAGCAAATCCAGGGTTGAAAATTCCTGAGTTGGCCCAGGACTTAAAGATGGAATCCTCATACTCCCAAACCTTATATTTCCAGATTGCTCCTTAGGAGATATTTTCTCCAAGGTCGGAAGGTTTATTTCTCTGCCAAAATCTTGTTGCTTTTCTTCGCTCGGCTTTTCCTTAGAAATAGAACTTTCTTTTAATACCTGTAACATTGCCTTTTCTATTTCCTGAAATGTATAACCCTTATTTTTCAACTCTATAATTATATCCCTGTCGCTTTTTCCTTGGCTCCTTAACCTTCTTACTTCTTCAACAGGAACCTCTCTTATAAACGATTCTTCCCTTTCCTTTTTTCCAAATGGTAAGCTAAACTCTACCATACTTAATTTTAAATTCTTCTTTTATTTTATCCAACTCTCTTTTCAGCTCACCCCAGGTAACAAATTCATGCTTTAAAGGAGAGATTATTTCCAAAAATTCAGCAAGCTCCTCAAGCTCCCTTTTCTTAGCAAACTTTTTTGATTGCTCTTCCAACCTGGAAATCCTTTCATTTACCTTAAACAACTCTTCCTTTATGCTATTCGCCTGCTCAGCCAGTTTTTCTATTTTTTTATCCAAATTTTTTTCCAATCTCGATTTCGCATCCTCCAAACTGTCAATTTTTAATTGAAGGCTTTTTATTTTCTCATCGATAGCGCTCAGCCTTTGAGTATGGGAATTCGCCCTCCTAACCAATTCCTGCAAAATAATTTGCAATTGCTCCGCCGATTCCACCATAAATGTAGTTTATTTTTTATATAAAATTAAAATTTTTCCATTCTTTTAAATTATGACGGATTTTAAATACAGAGGAAGGGATCCTGAAAGTTTGACTATAGAGGAGTTTGCAAAACTAACTACATCAAGGATAAGGAGGACCATTTTGAGAGGATTTACTCATCCTCAAATAAAGCTATTGGAAAAATGTAGGAAATATAAGGAAAAGGGGCTGTTCGACAAAATGATAAAAACTCATTGCAGGGACATGCCGATTTTGCCTGAGATGATAGGTTTAACCATAGGAGTTTACAACGGAAAGGAATTCGTTCCGGTTAAAATAAAACCCGAAATGCTTGACCATTATCTTGGAGAGTTTTCTCCAACCAGAAAGCAGGTACAACACGGAGGTCCCGGAGTCGGTGCATCCCGCTCCAGTAAAGGCCAGGCAAGGGCTAAGAAGTAATTACTTTTCGGGTTCTTCTTCCTTCGGCCTAAAAAATACCGAAACTTTTACACCTATTTTTCCTGCAGGCGGACAAGCGGTTGCAAAACCCTTTTTCACATATTTTTCAGCAAACTCCCCGCTTTTTTTCATGCACCCACGATAAAACCTAAGCCTTTGCGATTTTGAACCCCTTACCTTCCCCTTTATTATTATCTCTGCTCCAAGCACATCCGGATGGGAAAGAATCCTTTTCAAATAAATATCGCAGAGCGCTCCAACATTTTTCTTATTTTCAATTCCCTTTGCTATGCTTTCAGCAATTACCTGAGGGGCAATAGTATCTCTATCCAATTTTTTAACATCTATCTGCGGATTTTCCAATCCAAATACTTTCTTTATTTCCTCTGTTAGTTCATTTACCTTTTCACCTTTCGGCCCTATGATTAAACCAGGGGTTGGCGTATGGATGATTATTCTTGTACTTGCGGGTAATTCCTGAATATCTATGTCTTCTATCCTCACATCCTTCAAATTTCTTTTAAAATAGAGCCATAACTTATCGGCAAGCTTACCCCTTTGTATGTATCTAAGCTCTTTCATTATCTAAAAAAGAGCAAAAATTTAAAAAGGTCGGGGCCGGGATTTCCAGGGTGCAGGGAAGGATTTTATCTAAGTGAGAAAAATGGGGGATTGGAAAGGGAGCTTTGCCCCCCTTCCAGGGTGCAGGGAAGGATTTCCCGCTTTGAACCCGGGCTGCGAGATCCACAGTCTCGTGTGCTAACCAGGCTACACCACCCCGACCACAAAATTGACTTGTTTTTAAATTTTAAACAAATATTTATCTTATGGCAATAAAGGAGAAAAGGTGCACCTCCTGCAACACAAATGTTATTGCGGATGAAGGTTATACAGAGTTTAAATGTCCGAGTTGCAATTCTACCGTAATTATAAGATGCAAGACATGCAGGAAAAATGTTGTTCCATACAGATGCGAGAAATGCGGTTTTGAAGGTCCTTGAGCTCTACTTTTTCAAAACCTTTCTTAATCCGAATTTCTCTATTATTCCCTGCTCCCTAAGTTTTTTCTCTATTTCTTCGTCACTCGCATTTTCCCTAATCTCTATTTTATATCTTGTCGGCATTAAATGTTTTATATTGCAGAGCCTTCTCTTACACATATAATACTTCCTTGCCCCAGAAATTAGCACTTTATTTCCCTGAGGATTTGAAATAATTACGCATAACCTACCTTTCTCCCTTCCCGCAGTCTTTATACAAATCCTCCCCAAGTCAATAACTTTTTCCATAACAAAAGCTTTCAGAAAAATTTTAATTTATGCTTGAAATAGATTGCTCTTTCGGAGAGGGAGGAGGTCAAATAGTGAGGAGCGCCATTGCTTTATCCATCTTAACAAAAAAACCCGTCCATCTTTACAACATAAGGGCTAAGAGAAGCAATCCGGGTTTAAGGGAGCAGCATCTTAAAGGAATATTGGCGGCTAAGGAACTCTGCAACGGAAGGGTAAAAAATGCCTTTTTAGGCTCGAAGGAGCTTTGGTTCTATCCGGGAGAGAAACTGAAATCGTATGTTAAAGTAAGGATAGAAACTGCAGGTTCTGTAGGCTTGGTTCTCCAAACTTTGCTGCTAGCATGCTTTCGCACCGAAAAAGAGATAAACATAGAGATAGAGGGCGGAGCAACCTACGGAAAATTCGCTCCTTCCGTTCATTATTTGCAAAGGATACTTTTGCCCTTACTTGCAAAAATTGGTTACAGGGTTGAAATTAATGTAGAGAGGCACGGCTTTTACCCTAAAGGAGGTGCAAGAGTTAGGGTTAAGATTTTTCCCGTAAAGAAGTTAAATAAACTCGATTTAATGGAAAGGGGAGAGCTAATTCAGGTAAACATATTGAGCATAGCAAGCGAAAATTTGAGGATAAGAAAGGTTGCAGAAAGACAGGCCGAAAAAGCTAAGGAAATTCTGAAAGATTATGAACCGGAGGTTAGGATAGAATATGTAAATTCTGTTTGCCCCGGCTCCGGAATCCTTTGTTTTGCAAGCTTCGAGCATACCATTTTAGGCTTCGATTCGGTAGGAGAGATAAAGAAGAAGGCTGAAGAAGTGGGGAAGGAAGGGGCTATTTGCCTGAAAAAAGAAATAGAAAGTAAGGCAACCTTAGACATTTTTGCAAGCGATCAGATTTTGCCTTACCTGGCTTTTGCAAAAGGCTCTTTTTTGGTTAGGGAGCTTAGCTTACATGCAAAAACAAACATGGAAGTAATAAAAAAATTTTTGGATGTTGATTTTAAAATCAGAGAGGTAGGAAAACTTTTAAATATTTTTATATGTTAATATATTTATATGAAAGAGGCACTTAGAATATTCAAAGCATTGGGCGATGAGACGAGGTTGAAAATAGTTGAGTTTCTTCTCAACGGAGAAAAATGCGTTTGCGAAATAGTAAGACGTGTTAATAAAAGCCAATCCGCTGTTTCCATTCAGCTGGCAAAACTTGAAAGTTTGGAGATTTTGGAATCGAGGAGGGAAGGAAAGAAAATTTATTACAGAATTAAAAATAGGAAAGTTATAAAGATACTGAAGACAATAAGAGGTGATAGAAGATGATTGAGTGGATGTATGTTTTAGTTTTATTAATTACAGGTGCCTTGGTTGGTTTAGTTTCTGGTATGCTCGGAGTTGGAGGATGTTTCATAATGATTCCGGTGCAGTTCTGGATTTTAACGGCTATGGGTATAGACCCTACCATAGCTATAAGGGTTGCATTCGGGACAAATTTGTTGGTTGTATTTCCCACAGCACTGAGCGGCTCCCTAAGACATCATAAGAAAAGCGCGGTTCTCTGGAAGCAGGCGGTAATTTTGGGTTTAACAAGCGTTGCCTTTACTTTTGCCGGAGCATGGGTTGCGAGCAATTTGCCTGGAAGCATTCTCAAAATTATTTTCGGTTCTGCTATACTCTTAGGTGCTTTGAGAATGGCAACCGCTCATCCAATCAGAGTTAAGGGAGAGCCCCATTCAAATTTTCTCACCTATATTTTCCTTGGTATGGTTTTTGGTTTTGTTACCGGATTGATAGGGATAGGAGGCGGAGTTTTAATGGTTCCTTTAATGGTAATTTTCTTAAATTATCACATGCACGAAGCTGTTGCTACCTCAACAGCGGTAATGGTTTTCACCAGTTTGGGAGGGGCAATAGCCTACATGCTTTACGGACTAAATGTTTCCGGTTTACCTCCTTACTCTGTAGGCTATGTCAACCTTCTCCAATGGGCTTTGCTTGCATTTGCCAGCATTCCCATGGCTCAGGTCGGAGCGCATGTAGCACATAAGATTCACCCGAAATGGCTGAAATGGATTTTTATTGTGGTTATGGTTTATATGGGAATAAAAATGATAGGAATTTTCTCCTGGCTCGGCTTGCCGATATAAACCTTTGGCGGTATTTATTTTTTAAAACATATAGATAAAAAAGAAAAATGCAGTAAATTTGAGTTATGTCTAATTCCGGCCGCCTCGCCGAAATCGGGTGTTGTACTGCAGAATTGTTGGGTTAGAATAAACGCTATATACTCCAAAAAATACTGCTACAATACTTTCTAATATTTTGCAGGGTCCGTAATAACTGTATAAAACAAAGGTTTTATAAATAATTAAAAACAACTATGTTTATGTAAAACTCAAAGGTGTCAAAATGAGAAAAGAAAAGCGGGTTATTGAAGGTCCAGAAATAAAGATTTCTGGCAAATTAGGAAGATTTGAAATTGTAAAAGTAGTTGTGTCTTCTTTTATTGAATTTGAAAAGGATAAGAAAGGAAAAGGAATTGAGTTTAGATATCCTGTAGAAAAATTATCTAATGGTGAAACTCTATATATTCATCGACCCGGTGTAAAATGGAATTTTGACTTTAAGGTAGAAATTCCGCCAGATTGTGGGCTTGAGGAAGGAAGGCACGACCAAATTGCATTAATTCTTAGAGAAATGAAAAGGAATGATAAAGAAGAGTTTGAGAAATTATGGAAAATGATAGATAGCCTTTATCATTGTTTGAATAATGATGTTGATGCTATGTTAAAAGAAACTCCAATTTCTTACAAAGATGAGGTTGCTATAGACATATTGTTAAAGGTTATAAAATGGTTGTTTATAATGGAAGACATTATCTATTGGCATTATGAAGGTAGAGCTTTTTTGTATAATTTCTTTGTGTATGCCATCAATGAAGAAGATGAGACGAGATTTCAAGATACAATCTCTAAAATAAGACAAAGGAAGATAAGACCTGATAACATAAAGAAATTACTGAAAGAGTGTAATATAGAGTGGAAACTTCCCTAAGTTCGGTAAACTACTCAAATTTAAGAATTTTATTATCTTTTTCGGAAAATATTGCTTTAAGTTCTCCTATTCCTGCTTCGGACTTAAAGAATTTGGTATGTGAATACAAAGGATCTTTTCTTTTTTCATTTATTTTTTCATTTACTCTTTCAATTATATATGAATAATATTTTTCAAAATTATTTAAAATTTCGTTAAAAAATGATTCAAGATAGTTTTCATCATGAAGTTTCGTTTTGTCAAAATACACATGATAAAAAAGGGATAAAATAAATAAGTCGGCATGCAATACCCAATCTTTTTGAAGTATTTCTTGCGGCGGATTTAAGTTTTCTAAATGTTTTTTAATTTCTTTTCTTTTTTCACTTATTTTTTTAAGTAGTAACCAAGGAAATAGTATCTCCTTGGCTAATTTAATATTTCCAAACACCTCCTCATAATATCCACCAAATTGTTCTTTTACTAGTAAAAGAGATTTGCTTCCTTTTGCCTTTGCTGGTTCTTGATTAAAAAATGCCATAATTGCTTGAGCAGCATCTTCTATTTTTATCACTTTTTCTGAATAATTTTGACCAAACTTTTCTATCTTTTCTTTTCTGGACGGATACAAAGAGTTGAACATACCTCTTTTGTGTTCATAGAAATATCCTAACTCTTTCAACTGTTTATGAAACATTACTTGAAGAGGTTCGTTACTTATAAAATCACTCATTTTGATTGCGGATTGCGAATTTGTATACAGTGTTATTTTTTCAACAAAATCTTTATCCGGCTTCTCAATAATTTTTACGAGTAAAGTTACATCATCTCTAAGAATCCCCTTTTCTAATGCTTTAGCTAAAGTATTTACTGTCTGGCATCCATTAACAATCTGAAAATTTTTCAGTTTTATTTTAGTAATTGGTTTGGTTTCTCTATATGTAAACTCATCACATGTAATCACAATACCATTATTATAAAACCAGAAGAACCTACTTTCGTTAACATTAGAAGCCGTCCTAAGTATTTCCTTATTTATTTTAATATCCCCTAAGAAATATCTTACATTTCTAGAATAAATAGAATATCCATATTTTAAATGCAGCTGTGCCAATTCTTTACCATTTACAGTTCCAACGATTGTTCTTATATTGTCTTCCTCATATTGATGGGGTTCTCCAATTAATGTTAGAGTAGCTTCATTCTCTTCTTGTTGCATCAATCTTAACCGATATTCATGAAAGATTCTTTTTAAATCATATACATCAACATAATAAGTACTTTCTAATTGATTCATTTCTTCCAAAAACTTTTGTATTTCATTATCGTTGATAGGACCTTTAGAAGTCGTGATAAAAATAATATTCACTTTTGGGAAATAAGTAGTAAGAATGTCTCGGAATTCTTCGCCTTTTTCCTTTAGTATTGGATTTACTTTAGATAAATCTCCATCTCTTAGCCATCTAATACCATTAAAAGTCTTGATAAGTTTGGTTTCTGGGAAATGTCTATCAAAATTTTCAGTAAATCTTGCTTGAAATATGTAGATATTATTTTTCGTTATATAGATTCCATCTATGCCTTTATCTTCGGCACCATCAACTATACAGTCTGTGATATCTTCCTCATCTAGTCCAAATATCTCTCTTAAAAACCAGTACAAAAATGCCTGATGATCACTATCAATCTCAGGGTTAATTCTTTTAATTTCTCTCATTTCTATTTTTAAGTGAGATATAAACTGTTCTTCGTTCATGGTATTACCTCTTTTGGTTTTTCTAAGATAATCACACTTTCAGTCCTTATATTTCCAACGCTTGTTTTTTGTAATTCTCTTTTTATAATAATGTCCTCTTTGAATCCGACATGTTTTGCTAAATCCAAAATAACTTCATCGTTAGGGATTTCTACATATTTATCATGAACCATAAAATGATTATTCCCTATAATAATTACACATTTAGCACCTTTTTTTAACACTCTGTACATTTCCTGAAGAGTTATTAACATATCAATGAAAAATTTATAAACTCTTAATCCTGCCGATTGTCTTCCGTTATTTAACAATAAATCAACATATTTATGAGCAACAGGAGACATTTTTAGAGGGTCTTTCTGTTTATCTTCAACTAGTTTTAGTAATTCTTCTTTATCATAATTTACTCTAGGATTTCCCATCATATCTTTTTCTAATTTTTCCATATCTTCAACTAGTTTTAGTAAAATAAGCTGGGGATAATCATTTTTAATATAGTCTAATGCTGTAGAATATGGCGGAGAGTTTACAATTCCGTCAATTGATTCATCTTCTATCATATACATATTTCTTGTATCAGCGCAGTAAGTTTTTGCATCTTTTATTTCAATTTTAAGAACTTCGTTCAACTTATGAAACAAATAAATGCGCAAATATAAATCCTTTATTCTATCTCTTAGAACCTTCTCAAATTCATTTTTTGTTCTCCTCATTATATCGCTGATAGTACCGCTCAAAGATAAGAGTAAGAATTCTTTTATGTCTTTATCTTTAAAGAAATTTAGTAACTCTCTAGCTATGATGACTTTTTGAACTACGAACTCTTTACCCTTAAAACCATTCATTTTTTCTAGCTCTTTTAGAAGCTGTTTAGACTCTTCCTTTATGCGTTCTATATTTAGTTTATTTTTTATCAGTAAAGTTTGACCAGAGTTCAAATTGGTAAAATAGTTTATTTCATCTTCAACCATTGAAAGATATTCTTCTATAGCCTTCTTCAGTTTCTCTAAAGGAATTTTCACAGAATGACACTTTACATTGCTCATTAAAACAGACAAAGGATTTATTTCTACGCCTAAACTTTTTAATCCCAAATATCCTGCTTCAACCAACAAAGTGCCACAACCAGCAAAATTATCAAGAACAACACCATCATCCTTAGGATAGATATAATTTAATAAAGCCCTAACCATTTTGGGATGAAACTTCCCTTTATACGGATGCATGTAATGGTTTAGGTAAAGAGAAGGTTCCTCTCTGATAGCAAAGTAATCTTCTAATCTCTTGCCGATAGTTAGAGTAGATGAGGCAGGAATTCTATAATTATTTTTGATGAGATGCGAAAAAAGTATTTTGACATTTCTGTCAACTTCTTTTTCGTTTCTGCTCAATTTAGAAATATATTCGGACTTTTCTAAAAAATATTGGTTTGTTATAAATCTAAATAATATAAAATCGCCTTCAACAAAAAACTGCACATTTTTTCCGATTACTCCGTTAGGAAAAATTTGTTTTAATAGATTTTCCGGCTTTTCTTTATTTTCAACAACTAAAAAGATTTCTCTCGTATAAGCCAACCTTTTCACAAGCTTCGTTACATTAATAAGATTTTCCTTTACTCCATAATATCCCTGAATTTTTCCATAAGGTAATTCGTGTGTAATGATATCCTGAATTCTTGTAGGTTCTTTTGTGAAGTGTTTTAGTGGTGTATTAAAAAGTACATCAAAAAAATTACGAATTGGCTTTACATCTCCAAATAAACTTATTAACTCCAACATTGCGAAATCTTTAGCTTCATGCTCACTTTTGATATTATTAAACAGCTTGAAATAAAAATGAACTTTCATTTTCTCACCTTTTTCTTTAACTCATCCCTCATAAACTTTTCAACCATCTTAGAGAGAATAAAACCATTTTCCTCACAATATTTTTTATATTCGTTATAAACATCTTCGTCAATGCTTAATGTAACTGTCTTTTTATTATTTCCCATTTCTTTCACCATAAATATGTATATTTATGATTATTTATAAAACTTATTAATAGAAGTTTGTTAAATTCAAGTAGAAAATCGGCGGCTCGGCGGCGGAACTCAAATTGCTTTGCAATTTGCACTAAAGGGAGACATACCAGCAAATATGCGGTTCCGCAAACAGAGATTGCTTCACCCAAATTCGGCAAAGCCGAACTTCGCATATTTGCATATGTTTTTTGTTTATCCCTTTGAAAATTGGTAAGAAAAGTACATATATTATTGCTACCGTTATGCCAACAAGCACAAACTTTTTCTTTTATGAGTTTTACTTCCAATTCCAGCAAAAGGAGGATTTGAGAGTATAGAGATGTTGAATGTCACCCAGGAAGAAACAAAGACAAAAAGAAAGATTTTGATTGACATATATTTTTTCTGCTTTTTATTTTTAAAGACAAAGAAAAATTAGGGGCGGTAGCTCAGCCTGGGAGAGCACACGGCTGAAGACCGTGGAGTCCCGGGTTCAAAGCGGAACCACCAGCGGGTTCCTGCACCTCCTGCAACCAGGGAAGGGGGCTTCGCCCATTTCCAATCCCCCTGACTTCCATGCACTTTTCGCCAATTTTCCAAACCGCCATTTTTCTTCCTTTTAAAAAAGCAGGGTAAGGTTCTTTCCTCTTCGGCGTCTTTTATAACTTCTTCAACCTCTTTATACTTCTGGCATCGACATGAAAATCCCGGCCGCCCCAAAGAAAATAAAGTATGTATTCAAACTACATATTTTAGGATATATTCTTTCATTTTTGGATTATATTTTAATATTCTAAATCCTTGTTTTAAGAAGAAATTAATTGCACGAATATTGCCAATTTTTACTTCACAAAGTACATCTTTTTCTTTAGCTTCTTTTATTGCAAATTTAATTAATTTTTTTCCATAGCCTTTGGCAATTTCTTTTTTATCAACTGCTATCATTTTAATATATAACTCTCGTTTTTTATATTTTAGAATCATAAATGCTTTTAGGCGGTTACCATCAAATAACCCAAAATATTCGTGTTTTCCTTTCTTTCTTGTTCTATACCATTTTTCTAATGAGGCTAAAGTATGCTTTTTCTCAGTTGAAGTAAGAACTTTATAATGCTGATTCCATATTTTTACCATTGAAGGCAAATCTTCTTCTCTAATTTTTCGTATTTTGACCATAATTCTAGTTTTTAAACATTTTAGCTCTGTTCTTCCTTCACCCTAACCTTCTCTATTATTTTCTTAGCTTCCTCCTCATAATCGCCGAAATCTATTATGGCAATTGAGGATGCCGCAACCTCTATTCCGGCCCTCCTTCCCAACTCATGCTTGGAAGATACATAGGCATAGGGAACCTGCTTCTCCTTGCATAATACGGGCAAGTGCATAACAATCTCCTTTGGGTCGACATCTTTAGCTATAACAACGAACTTTGCCTTCCCCCTTTCAATAGCCTTAGTAGTTTCATTTATCCCTCTTTTTACAACTCCGGTTTTCCTAACTTCATCGACCAACTCATATATAACCTTATCGTTAGCCTCTTCTTCAGCCATAGATAGAATTAAGGAAAAATATTTAAATAACCACTATCGCGGGCTTTCCCGGCAATGCTTGAGAAGCCTTCTTTTCTTTGCTTTCTTCCTCCCTTTCAACCCTTATCTTAGACCCGAATTCCTTTTCCAAATATTCCTTTGCCTCCTCTAACAATTTCAACTCCAAACTTTGGGTAAACAGAAACTCCAAAAG
>Ga0190307_1000497_pt1 | contig 11448 bp, 9 predicted proteins | sample 48700745_MG_FD_161653 | JGI IMG/M metagenome (GOLD analysis project Ga0190307, IMG submission 161653) | Hydrothermal vent sediment bacterial communities from Southern Trench, Guaymas Basin, Mexico - 4870-07-4-5_MG | ecosystem: Environmental > Aquatic > Marine > Hydrothermal vents > Sediment ... | reverse complement strand
TATTTTCCCATTCAGACGTTAGGCTAAGGCTGAAGTTTGGAAAATATCCTGATTGGAAAGAGCTGAAAGGGTTGTTCAAAAAGGTAAAACCGAAATGGGAAACCAGGAAGGGTTTTATGGATTTCCTGAAAAATGTTCTAAAGCCTTTGTAGCTCTCTTCAGAAAATCTGCAAAGCTCTTTCTTTTTTTCCAAAGAGGCAGCATTTTTCTTTCCAATTCCCTTATTTCATCTCCCCACCAGGAGGGAGCTAGCTTAAACCCAAGCTCCGGCAAAACAAAAGCAATAATCGCTTCAGAAAGCTTCCAATACTTTGAAAAGGTATTTTTATTTAGGGTAAAGCCCATCCTTTCCATACAACTCCAAAAATGGAGATGGAATAGCTCTTCTCCGATTGTATTTATGGTATCCTCTGTCCCCTCATCAAATCCGAAGCATACTATTGAATTAATCTCGAGTAAGTACCTGCCCGCATCTATCGGAGAGAGATAGCATCTATATCTTTTAGCCTTCCATCCAAAGCCCGTCAATTCCTCAACCTTTTCAAAATAGAACTTTTCTATCTTTCTCCACTCCCTTTCAACTTTAGCCTTTCTTTTGGTTAACCTTTTGAATAGCCTATCTTTTTCCTTTACAAAGAAATCCGCAATTTCTTCGTTCGACAATTTCCTAAGCCTGGGAAAGGATTTGAATAAATAGTTATCCAGACTATAGTACTTTTGGATTTCGGTTAGGATTTTCAGCAATCTCCTCTTTGAAGGATAGTCTATGCCGAAGATAACCAAAGGGGTTTTGCTGCCCATAAATTTTTAAAATCGGAAAAAGGATTATGAGCAAGATAAAGGGGAAGGCGCCCGGAAAGATAATTATATTCGGGGAGCATGCTGTAGTTTACAACAAGCCGGGAATTTCGGCTGCAATCAATCAAACCTTCTACTCTCTGGCAGAGATTGAGGAAGGGAAAGGGAATAAGGTAGAGATTATCTCGGACAAGTACGGTAAAGCTTCTAAAAGTAAGGAAGAAATAGAGAAGATTTATAAATTTATTGAGGAGCTGAGGGAGAATCAGAGGTATGAGGAGATAAAAAATTTGCCGAAAAAGGAGCCTTTGGTTCCTTTCTTTGCAATCCTCGGAAAGTTTTTGGAAGAGGGCAATGAGTTTAAACCATGCACAGCAAAAATATCATCAAAGGTAGGAAAAAATTTGGGCTCGAGCGCCTCTGTATTCAATGCATTTTCCATAGCCTATGCGGAGTTTTTGGGGATAAAAATAGAAAAGGAAAAACTTGCAGCCTATGCAAATGAAGGGGATAGAGTTGTGCACGTCTTTCCTTCAGGAATCGATGCCTTTACCATAGCCTACGGAGGCTTCTGTTTTTATAGGAAGGATGAGGGTGTTAAACCTTTGGAGATAAAGCAAGAGATTCCCTTGCTTGTTATTGATAGTTTGGAGCCTGCAAGGACAGGAGAAACCGTTACAAAAATAAGGATGCTGAAGGAGAAAAAGTCTAAACTAGTGAATGAAATCCTGGAGGAGCTTGAGCGGATAACTCTCGAAGGATTAAAAGGTTTGAAATCAATGGATTTGGAGAAAATTGGAGAATGCATGCTGGAATATTATAAAAAGCTGAAAACCTTGGGAATATCAACTGAGAAGCTTGATAAAATAGTTAGGATTGCAATAGAAAACAAAGCTTATGCAAAGCCTACCGGAGGATGGGGAGGAGGAATATGCATAGTTTTGGCTGAGAGGGAAAGGGTCAAAAAGCTGGAGGAAATCTATAAAAATTTAGGGTTTAGAGTTCTGGAGGTAAATTTAGGGGCGGAAGGAACAAAAATTGAAAAATAAAAAATCAACCCCTCTTTATTTGAGCATGGCATTTGGAAAGCTCTCCGGCAGCCTGCACTGCTAACAAATTAACATCTCCAACCAAACAGGTTGCCGCAACCACTTCAGCAAAAGCCAATCTTGTCTTTCCTTCCTCATCACCCTCTCCGTACAAGCCTAGCAGCTTCAAAGCTTCCTTTTGGGTTTCCCTTTTCGTCCCTCCTCCATAAGTTCCAACCTCTATCGCCGGTAAATAGCAGGAAACATAGAGATCTCCGTTAACAACAGAGGCCTCGACAATTGCCTGGGAGCCTTCAACTATTTGGGCTACATCCTGACCGTAAGCTATGTACATAGCAGCTAAAATATTTGCTACATGGGCATTAAAACCATGGGAGCCTGCTAAGGCGGAGCCCTCCAAATTTTTTACCCGATTGAGCTCGGCTATTAACTCTGGCTCTACCCTGAACCTTTCCAAGACAACATCCCTAGGTAACAAAGCATCAGCTACAACAGAAACCCCCCTCCCCTCCAAAACATTGATGTACGCTGGCTTTTTATCGGTGCAAACATTTCCGGATTCGCTTATAATTGCAACCTCTATTTCCAACTCCTTCTCAACCTTCGGGATCATTTCGTCTACAGCAGCTTTTGCAGCTATGGTTACCATGTTCATTCCCATAGCAGCTCCTGTCTCGGCTCTAAATCTTAGATGAACATCCCTTCCCAAAACATAGGGCTTTACCTCTTTTAATTTCCCGTGCTTGGTAGATTTTGAAAATGCTTCGGAAAGAAATTTGAAACCTTCTTTACTCTCAACCCATTTCGCAAGTTTAACAGCCTCTTTTACCGAAGGAGTCCTAACCAAAATATCCCTCGTCATCCCATCCTTGATAACCCTTGTATTTACCCCACCAGCCTTATTGAAAACAGTTATTCCCCTTGAAATCCCGGCAACCAATCTTCCTTCGGTTGTTGCCAAAAGGATTGGGTAATAACCATTCGCATAATCTCCGTTAACCTTCAACTCTCCGGCACATCCCAAAGGAACCTGGATAGCTCCGATAGGATTTTCAATATTCCTGCTTATCGAATCATTAAAATCGATGCTTGAGTAAGCTATATTCTTCAGCTCGACCCCATACTTCTTCTCAAGAAAAGCCCTTCTAATCCTTGCCCCCTCATTAGCATCGTTCCTTGTATAATTCTCTACCTCGTGAAGCTTTATCCTTCCCTTCATAAGCTTTTCAACCAACTCCTCAACCTCCTCCATGCTCAAACCTCCCATATATCCTTTTTATCGTCATAGGTTTTTATTATTTTCTTTGTTGCTCCCAGACCTTTGGTATGCATTAGCCTATGCTGGTTGAGACCGGGAGGAATTAAAATTGCCGTCCCTACACTTGAATACCTAATAACATCTCCTCCCAAAATTTCCCTGCATTCCCTTGCAACTTTAGAAATTGGCGCTTCATATCTCAAACCTCCTTCAAAATTCCTCGCATCGACCTGATAATTCAGATTTCCCTTTTTATCGCTCTCAACCCTAACATCTATCCAGGAAGAGACGAATGGCGGAGTTGAAGGTTCTAAAGCATTGAAATAGGCTTCAAGCACCTCTAACTCCATCCCGGAATGGGTATAGGTTCCCAAAAGCTCATTCCCTTCCCAGTACTTAACCCTATTAAGGTATTCAATTCTTTCAGGAGAGGCTCCGGGTATTATCTTTTCAAGCTCATCTTTTGGAATTAAGAAGCTTGCACTTACCTTCCTTCCCCTTTTGTTCCTTTTTCCCGGTCTTAAATCTCCGTCCATTCCTCCCGCAAGCATTAGGTAATCGGCATCCAACTCCCTTAAAATAATCCTCTCAACTATTCTATCGGTATTCCTTGTTGCCGCCTCATGCCCGTAATAATTTCCCTCCATCTCGAAAATAAAATTTGAGAAAAGCTTCCTACCCTTCCTCTCGATCTCTATCCTACCCAACCTTCCGTCAAATTCCTTCATTAAAGAGTCTGCATATTCTTTTATTTCCGGATAAAGCTCCTCCTCAATCCTTCTCTTTGCCTTCTCTGCCTCTTCCTCGCTGGAAAATTCCAGGACAGGGCATCTGGTTACCCTTGCTATCGGCTCAACCTCAACCCTTATCCTTCCTCCTTCCCCAAGCCTTCTTATCAACTTCAAACCATAGCTAACTCCTTCAACTATTCCGTACCTTGAAGGTCTTAAAGGAACCCAAAAGTCTTCGACCAGCTCTTCCCCATTATCCCTTACCTTTATCTCAAGGGGCAGGGGACCAACTATCGCTACCAACCTTCCTCCCTTCCCTCCTCCGAGATAGTTTGAAAATCCCTGCCTCCTCAAAGCTTTGCCATTATCCTTTACTTCTTCAACCGGAGGATATTCAAGGCTATCCTCCCTTATATTCTCCAAATTCAGATTTAGCCTTCTTTCCAAAAACCTTCTTCTAACCTCAGCAGCCTCCCTTGAATAAAAAGCCTCTATTTTCAAAGGATCATCTCCGACCTCAGCCCTAACCTTCTCCAAAGGATACCTAGCTTTCAGCTCAGATTCAACCTTATGCAATTCCAAACCGTTTTCAAGCTCGGCAACAAGCTCCTCATAAATACCTAAAGCTTCCAGCTCCTTATTAGGCTTGTACATCCTTCAAACTTTCCTTTATTAAATCTACCACCTCCCAAGGAGTTTCCGCAATCTTTACCCCAGCCTCCTTAAAAGCCTTTAACTTGCTCTCAATGCTTCCCTTTTCCCCAGTAATTATCGCTCCTGCATGCCCTACCTGCCTTCCGGGAGGAACGCTGTAACCAGCTAAAAACGCAACAACCGGCTTTGTTATCTTCCCTTTCTTTATTAATTCTGCGGCATCCTCCTCCATAGTCCCTCCTATTTCCCCTACCAGCAAAATCACCTTTGTTTCTGGATCTTCTTCAAACTCAGGCAAAAGTTCCTTAAAGCTCATTCCTACCACAGGGTCCCCTCCTACACCTATGCAGGTTGATTGTCCTATTCCTGCTGAACTCAACCTGTAAAGGATTTCGTAAAGAGAGGTTCCGCTCCTCGAAAGGATTCCTACAGGTCCGGGAATAACATACCTATCCGGAAGAAATCCTAACTTGCATTTTTCTTTAGGAGAGATTAAGCCGGGAGTATTAGGACCTATAACCCTTGCATCGAATTTTTGGGCGGTCTCTATTATTTCTAAAGTATCATGCAAAGGAACGTGCTCCGCAACTATAACTACAAGCTTTATCCCTGCTTCAATAGCTTCTAAGGCAGCACCCTTAACCAGGTTGGGAGGAACAAAGAGGATGGAGGCATTTGCATCATGCTCCTCCAAAGCAGAGCTGACTGTGTTGTAAACCGGAATGCCATGAACCTCTTCTCCCGCAGCTCCCGGTCTTACACCTGCAACAATTTTCGTTCCGTACTCAAGCATAGTTTTTGTATGCCTGCTCCCGGCTCTTCCCGTAATTCCTTGAACTATAACCCTGGTATTCTCATTAACCAAAACACCCATGTTAGGATTGGGAAGCAAGCTCAACAGCTTTTTTAACAGCAAGCTCCAAATCAGCAATAGGCTCTATCCCTATCTCCCTTAATATCTTCCTACCTTTCTCCTCTCTATTCCCGATCATCCTAACAACCACAGGTATTTTAGGTTTGTAAGCAAGATAATAATCCTTTATTCCTTCTGCAAGTTCATCGCACCTATTCAATCCAGCAAATATATTAACAAGAAGGACTTTTATTTGAGGGTTTTTGGAGAGAAGTTCAAAAGCCTTGTAAATTCCGTTCCTGTCCATCTGGGCTGTATCCAAAAAATTTGCAGGTAAGCCTCCGAACCTCTTTATCAAATCAAGGATTGTCATTGTTAGCCCGGCACCGCTGGAGAGGATTCCTATATTCCCTTCCAGCCCTAAATAGGACCAGCCCATTTTTCCGGCCATCCTTTCAAGCTCGGAAGAGTATAACCTTTCCTCAGCCAAATCCTCAAATTCTGGATGCCTGAAAAGGGAATCATTATTAACATTCAGAACCCCATCTATTGCAACCAATTTTCCTTCTTTGGTCAAAGCCAAAGGATTTATTTCAACCATCTCAGCATCATATTCCCTAAAAATCTTGTATAACTTTTTAAGGACTTCTGAAAAATGATTGGAAAGCTCTCCATCCAATCCCAACCTTTTCCCAATCTCTGATAACCTTTCCTCTTTAATTCCCTCCGTAATCCAAACAAACTCCTTTGCTATTTTCTCCCTATCCTTCCTTGCTATCTCCTCTATCTCTACCCCTCCTTCAGAGCTCGCAATAATTACCGGCTTTTTTACAGAAAAATCTACAGCTATGCCCGCATACAGCTCCTTTTTTATATCAACCTTTTCCTCTATTAGGATTTCCTTTACCTTCTCTCCCTTAATTTCCAAGCCGAAAAGCTTTCCAGCCTTTTCCTCAGCCTCCTTAGGAGAATCTGCAAATAAAATTGCTCCAGCCTTTCCCCTACCTTTTGCAAGGATTTGGGGTTTAAGAACGACAGAGCCTCCAATTTCCCTTACAACTTCAGAAACCTCCTCAGGCTTTTTAACCAATTTTCCTCTAGGCACTTCAATCCCAAATTCCCTGAATATTTCCTTTACTTCGTGCTCAAAAAGCTGCATAATTTTTCCAGCTCCCGAAAAAATTTTTAAAATCCGGAAAGGAAATTCGACAATCGTCGCTATTTTTGGACAAAATTAGGCTCCGCCAGATATTCCCTCAAAATTATTCCCTCATGCGCGGTTTTTGGATCAAAGAAGGTTGTGGGAGAATTTTTGTGAAGGGTGTAAACTACCCCTATTCTCTATATGTTACCACTTTATATAGAAAGTCTCCTAAAAGCCCTTCGTGAGGCTCTTCTAAAGAAATGTCGGTAGGTAGCTTATTAACATAAATTTTTGAAATATTTTTTATTCTCATAAACTCTTTTAATAATTCTTTTTCTTCTTTTTCATTAGTAAAAATTGATAGCGTCAATGTGTCCTCAAATATTTTCTCATTTTTCTCAAATGGAGCAACAACAACATATTGAAAAGGCAACTCTGTAAAGAGAGGGTGGTCCTCTGCATTTTTTTCTATGAAAATAACGGTAGGATTCAAATAGTATATACCTTCTTCTTCGCCAAATCTTTCTTTGTACTTTGAAGATAAATCTTCTGCCGTACCTGTTAGGTTATCTTGTATAAAACTATTTATTTTTTCTCCTGTTTCTTTCTTAACCGCAGGGATAATGGCATCTTTTTCCAGAGGATCTACAAATTCAATTTTTGCAAAATCTTCTGCTAGATATTCGGCTACTTCTCTTGCATCATTTTGGTTTCCGTCAACAATTATTTGAGATACATTTATGCAACCTCTTCCTCCATCAGCCAATACAGCATTTTTTATTTCTTCATAATTATCGAGTAATACCTCTTTTCTTCCAAATATCTTGCTGTTTCCAGGTCCATATATTTTTACATTTTCGTTATTGCCATACATCTTCTTTATTTCTTCTCCGCCAAACATCATCATCAAATCGCATAAATCAATAATTTCTTCCAATGCTCGATGAGAACATGGGCAGAAATATAATGTATCCTCTGGAAAGCCACATTCATATAGAGAAGATATAATTCTCTCAGGCGTCAAAGGTTCTTCACTTGAAGGCCTTATAAATGCTTCCCCCTTCAATAACACTATTGCTTCTAATGGCAATATATTAACGGCAGAATTATTTCCAGGAAGGTTTATTCCTAACGTTTCACCTTTTTTGACTCTTATATAGTTTCGATTATCTCTTTTCTCAATTGTACCATCATACAATTTCAAATCTCTCTCAGCAGTTTGAGATTTGAGTATTCTTCTCATTTTTCTCATACCATAAGAAAGCAATCCACACCCTCTTTCTACATATTTGATTGGAACTCCCGACAGTAAAGTAATATTTCTTACATAATCTTCCCACTCTACATCACCAACTTTTTTTCTAAATTTTTTTCCAGCCTTTTCGGTAATTTTTGCTAATTCTTTTATTTTATATCCCTCCAAAGTTTTTTTTCCATTTTCTACTCGCTTTTTAATTTTATCTGTATAAAATACTATTTCCGGTACTTGAGCCAAATTGCATACTTTTTTTCCATAATAATCCAGTAGATCTATCTTCTCTTTATATTCGGGTCTTTCATCTAAACTACCCAAAATCGGAAGTATATCTTCCATAATTTCAGTATACTCCACCTATTTCTTTTTTTGCCCTTTCAATAGTTGGAGTTATATCTTGAATACATCCCCATTCTACTCCCAACTCTTTAAGTTGATCTGAAGGTTCTACATACACACCTATGTCCTCATCTGGATATCTATACATTAAAATACTTTCCGAAAACTTAGAGATGCATAATCGACCTTTATTATTTAAATCAACTTTTTTACCTTCTTCATTAACTACATCAATTTCATACCCAAGTTCTTTCACTGGAACATAAATTACTTTGTAGTCATCTTCTAATGGCAAATGTACACCTATTAATCCTAAATGTCCACTTCCATACACACCTAGCCACTTCGCATGAGGAAATATCTCCTCTCTAAGTATTTTATATTCGTCTTCTTTCATAGGAGTTCCACCAAAAATTATTCCTTCTATTCTATCTAAAAGATGTTGCTTGTCTGAGAATAACTTTGCTATTAAATTAAGTAGAATTGGTGTGGTAAATACTGTATTGATATTGTTTTCTGTTTCCAGTATATTCTGAATTTGTTCACCTAAATGGGCAATGTACTCCCTATGTGCCCGATTTGCGAAGTTTATATCCTTCCCAGATGCTATATATCTACCCATTTTTTTCGGAAATCTAGGATCCAAATCTATACCCAAAACTTCTGCATCTCGACTTTTGGCTAAATCTGTTCCATATTTTCCTATTCCATGAGGAGGATAAGGAGGTAAGACATTGAGATATACACCTCCTTTTGGAAATCCCAAATAATCTAGAATATCGTTTGTTTTTTTGATAATTCCATCCCACCATTCTTTTTTGGTAAAGCAGGCTCTTTTTCCCGGTCCTGTTGTACCACCGCTTTCTCCTACTAGCTCTATTTCTTTATTTTTTACAACTTTTTTTGGGGTTATGTACTCATAACTTTTCTTTCGAAATGCTCTATCCAAAGAATCTTTAAGCTCTCGATTATTTTGTAAATCAAAATTCTGTTGAAACGATTCTAATGTTATCTCTTCTTTATCCCATCTTTCTAAGTAAAAAGGCGTTCCGTTTTCTCTGTCAAAATGTAGATTAACTATCTCTTCTTTTCTTTTTTCTTCCAGATCAGAAAATATTTTTTTCATTTTGAACCACCATCTACATTATCTACATGAAGAGTATCAAAAACACAAAGTATGGTTGCAGTTATATTGTTGTATCTTGCGGGCGCGTTTTTCTTGCTACCTATTTCCCCCATAGTGTAGAATCCTACTAAAATTTCGTTCTTTCCCAAAATATTTAAAGCATTTGCAATTTCTTTTTCCACCTTATCTCTCAGCAGCAACCTTCTCACCGAGCAATCAAAGACAATGCAGAAAGATATGTTTGCTTTTTTGCTATCTCCAATGATTTCCAATATTCCGTCTTTTATTCCGTTTATACACTTTTCCTCATTATATTTTCCTATTACAAAAGAATTCCCTTCTCCGCATTTTATAGCACTTACCAAAGAAGAATCATAAGGGAGTGGAATTGCCACAATAGGATAAATATTACCCATGTTGTCGACTAAACATATAGGATTGGCTGTAGTTAAGGCAAAAGAATTTTTTGCAAACTTTTTTTCATCTACTCCAATCAATTTACAATATTCAACAATAGCTGGCTTAGTATTTATTTCATTTATTATTTTTCCCCCATCTGAAACTTTAGAAATTATTCCATACCTTCCTGTAGACTCATATCCGTGCTTTAAGTTTATACCATATCTCAACTCTGAAACAACAAAAGCAACAACTGCACCCCTCTTATAAAAATTACCTCTTGCAAACACATAATTTTCTCCTTTATATTCAAACGCAGCTTTTTCGGCATCTTCAGAGGCAGATCCTCCCACCACTGGCACATAAGGTCCTACCACATTTCTTATTCCCTCTAGAAATTCCTCCTCTCTTCCTGGAATAGGTTTTCCATTCTCATAATATGTTCCTCCCAATAAGACTAAAACAAAATACGGCGGCTGTCTTACTATTTCCCTAAAATGGTTCCTGGTTCCTCTCATGAATTCCATGGTTGCGAACTTTGACCTATCGACGGGGCAATTTTCTATTGCTTGGATGGTTGTTCTTTCCCCTTCCTCCACCGGATTCCTTCTGTAATCTATGCTTATCCCAATTCCGAAATGCATGTACTTTGTCTTTATTGCCAGAACATTGATAGTGCCTTCGCAGTATCCTAAAATAGAGTTTATTTCCCTATCAGTAGTGCAGCCTATCCAGTTTTCTCCCAAGGTTGTGTTCAAACCCTCAACAACCTCCTTTATTTGGTCATTATACCTGGAAGAAACAAAGACAAGGGAAAAATTAGGTTCTTCTCCAGGGCATGCCTGATTAACAGCTTGCTTACTTGCTGAAACAGCAGCGTTATAACCGTCTTCTAAATCACTAACTCCTAATCCTACTGAAATATTCTTTCCAGCATAGCCTGATTCAAACTCGTGCAGACCCTGGTATTTTTTCAGATAGTAAACCTTTACCCTTCCCAATCTCCTAAGCCCAACCTCCCCCTCGTTTTGAAGTTTTTTAATAGCATTCGAAATGGTATTGCGATGCAGCTTGGTTTGTTTGGAAAGCTCTGCAATTGAAAGTCCTGCAGGATTATTTTCCAAAGCTTTCAGAATCTTTTTCTTTGTCATGTTTAATTTGTGCAATAATGCACATAATAATGTAGTTAGGCCAGATTATAATAAAATTTTGGATGAAATTCGGCGGTTGTCGATTTGCTAAGGAAAGCTTCCGTCACCAATACTTGCTTAATAATCTTTCCAATTCCTCTATTTTTCTCTCAGCCCATTTTCTGCACCTTCCCGGCTCTGAAACCTTTTTACCGTATTTATAAACTATTGGATGATTTGAAAAGCAGGCTAGAGTATTTAGGTTAGCCTTTGGTGAATAATCGTTATTATAGCCGCCTCCCCTAATTACAGCCAATCTATAACCTTTTGCTAGCTTTTTTATTTTTTCATCCCTTGCATAAACCCCTTCCAACGTCAATTTCAAGTTTCCTAAAGGGTCTTTTACCATGCAATCAACCCCGGACTGATAGATGATAAAATCTGGCTTGTAAAGTTGGATGTACTTAGGGATTATCCTTTCCATTGCCCATAGGTAAGTATCGTCAGTAGTCCCTGAGAGAAGAGGCAGGTTTATTTTGTACCCTTCTCCCTCCTTTTCTCCTATTTCTTTTACATCTCCTGTTCCCGGAAATATTCCCCAGCCGTGAAATGAAATTTGTAAAACTCCTGGGTCATCATAAAATATTTCCTGGGTTCCGTTTGCGTGATGAACATCTAAATCAATTACAGCTATTTTCCTTACATTATGCTT
>Ga0190307_1000493_pt1 | contig 11488 bp, 14 predicted proteins | sample 48700745_MG_FD_161653 | JGI IMG/M metagenome (GOLD analysis project Ga0190307, IMG submission 161653) | Hydrothermal vent sediment bacterial communities from Southern Trench, Guaymas Basin, Mexico - 4870-07-4-5_MG | ecosystem: Environmental > Aquatic > Marine > Hydrothermal vents > Sediment ... | reverse complement strand
AAAAATCTTGACCAAAAAGATTCTAACTTCTTTATCAAACCACTTTCAAATTCTTCTTTCGTGCACCTTATTTGGAGCCTTAGTTCTATCTCATCTTTCTTTACTCCCAAATTCTGAAGGAAACGTCTTTCTGATTCTCTTCGGGTTACTGTTAGTAAATTCAAAAGGGAATCCTCTTCCTCCACTCTTTGTACCATCCCCGCTGAACATACCAACACAATGCTAGATCAATTAAGTTGACAAAACGTTTTAGCTCTATTTCTTTCTCTCTACCATTGCTAAACTTCACTTTCAATTTCACTCTATCACTTTCGATCAATTTCTTCTTTATCTTGATGTCCGCCACTTTTTCATTAATCAATTGCGATAAGTCTATTACAGGGTGCACACCCATTTTCTTTCTTATAGTTTGTAGTTTAAAAAGTTTCCACCTGTCTGGCTGATCTCCACTCTCACCCAGCTTTGCTGCTACTCCCACCAGGATTCTCATTACCGCGAGGTCCACCCTCGCTCACGCGAAGGCTTCTACCCTCGCGGTACGCCTCCCTACCGCAACGGAGCCTCAGCTCCGTTACCCGAGGTATCGGCGGCGGGCTTAGCCCCGTCCATTTTCCCCGCCCCGCGGCTCGGTGGGTCCGCTGTTACGCGTTGTTTAAAGGATGGCTGCTTCTAAGCCAACCTCCCCACTGTCTGTGCCGCGGGACTAGGTTCAATGGCACTTAGCCCGCACTTGGGGGCCTTAACCTCGGTCTGGGTGTGGAATCGCTCGAGAGCAAAATATTTTAAGAAATTTTAGTTGCTCTCTCGCGATTGTTCCCCTCTCGACCAAGGAGATTACCCCCCTGGTCTCACTCCTGCCTTCTACACGTGCGACGCATTCGGAGTTTGACAGTATGGCCGAGCCCGAAGGCCCTTAACCATACAATCAGTAACTCTACCGCGCCGCACGCTCCGGCAGGGCTGAGCTGAGACTCATTTCGGGAGGAACCAGCTATCGCCGCACACGATTAGCCTTAACCTTCATTGCTACTTAATTTATCGATAATTGGTAGCAATGAAGTTTATCACTCCTAGTCCCAGGTCAGGGGAGCGGTTCGAATGCCAGCACCCCTTCGGGCCTCCATCGGGCTTTCGCCCGACTTCACCCTGCCCAGGACTAGATCGTGCGGCTTCGGGTCTGACCCCCGTGACTTTCCGCGCTTTCACACGGGCGGGCCTTGTCGAGCAGAAGCTCGACTGCGCCCGTCTCGCTTTCGCTCCGGCTTTCGCCTTGCCACGGAGGTCAACTCCCTGGCCCGTTGAAATTCCGCATGCACGTTAATTCTACTTTAAAGCGCACATGCGGAATTTTTTCGAAACGGACGGCGGTTTCACCCCCGCAGAGCGGGAGCCTATCCGCCTTACCGTAGCTACCTGGTTTCCTGCAGAAAGAGGAGAGGAAGTTTAAGTGTTTTGATTTTTCAGGATGTAAACTTTTAAACAATTTGCAAAATTTCAATATCTCTCTTTTTGATTTAATTGCAAGCTCGTAAGAATATACCTGAGTTATTTTGTATGGACCATTTACATTGCCTGTTTTTATTCCGATTTCATTCAAAAAATTACGGATAAATTCTAAAGGTGGGCATTTATCCCTTTCATACCAGGAAGAGTAGAATACTATTTTTGGTTTTTGAGTTTTTTCCGCCTTTTTTGGATATACTGTTCCTTCTGCATCAAAGAATCCCGTGACAAACCATTTCTTAATTTCTCTGGGAGAATGTTTGATTATCTGTGGTACATCCCAGTATTGTTGGTGTCTGTTCCCTGGAAATTCGCAAACTTCTCTAAATTCTTTATAGAATTGTTTTTCTGTTATAACACATTCAAATGAATTTTTCCCTCGATATACTTTTAATTCTCTATCAAACTCTTTCCTGAAAATGGGAAGCAGAGTATTTTTGATAAATTGAAACTCGGTAAATGTTTCTGGTTGGTTTTCTGAACGATCCGTCTCTGAGGATTCCTATGAGATACGCGATTCTTGGATTTAGTTCTTTCACTATACACAGCGGTAAAGGGATTCTTGGATTTTTAGGCGGTATTTTCATTAATAGTTAAATTCAATTTCCGAATTTTAATCTTTTCCTCTCCTCTTTCTGTTTCAGGCTCTTTTCACCGGGTGTTACCCCTGCTTTTCAGCTTTCCCTCACGGTACTAGTCCGCTATCGGACTCGTGCAGATATTTAGGATTGGAGGTAGATGTCCCCCGTATTCGGGCTCCATTTCCAAGGAACCCTACTCAGGGTCCTGGGAATCCGCCTTCTCACCTTCCCCTACGGGGTTTGACTCCAGCGACCTCATCAATATGAGAAACGAACGGAGAGAATTTTTACTTCTGATTCTTAGTCTCCATATATTTTTGTTTCTTCGCACATTTGATTTTATTCTTTTCATCTTGAGAAAATCGTGTATAGCTTCAAGCAAAATCTTATTTTTGTCGTAAATTACTATTTCATTTTTCGTTATGCTGCCATCAGCATCAAGAAATCCCAAAATAAAATAAAGCTTCTCGGGTTCCTCAAGGGATTTAAAATATTTTTCTGGATTATTTTTCACTTTTTTGAGTAGTTGAAATAAAGATTTCGAGTACATTGTCACCCTTATCTTATCTCCTTTCACTACTTTCAATACACTTCCGAATTTTCTCATCAACTGATAGTATTTCTCTACCGTTTCTATGTTTTTCCTTGACTGCTCAAATTCCACTACATACGCTCCATTTGATTCATTCTTGTAGCAACACCCATCTCCATACAAAAAACCAAGAATTCTTGCTGTCATATTTTCATTTTCCTTTCTGTTTAAAGGTCGCTGGATCTATCACCCTCTCTGGCGCCGCTTTCCAGCGGACTTCGGGTCGGTGAGCTAGGCGGTGCCCCAGCCCGTACTCCACATCCGCGCTTTCTCATCGAAAGCGCGTTCGGTTTGTCCTGTGCCGGTTTCAGTCGCCCTTACTCCCGGCATCGCAATTGCTTTCTTTTCCTCCCCCTACTAAGATGTTTCAATTCGGGGGGTGCGCCCTCGCAGTCGTGGCGACCGCGAGTGACAGGCGTTTACGCCTGCCAGGATTTCCCATTCGGCAATCCGCGGTTCTGAGGCTGCATGCGCCTCCCCGCGGCTTATCGCAGCTTGCCACGACCTTCGTCGCTGCACGAGCCGAGCCATCCCCCAGGTAGCACTGGGAGTAGCACGCGCCTGTGACCGTCTCATCGCTCATGTTGAGCATTAACGCTTCCTCCACGATGTGTTTCAATCGTGAAGTGCATGTAAAACGGACAACCCCGCAGCAACGCGAGCGTTGCCCATGGACCGGGTGGGATTTGAACCCACAACCTCCACCTTGCAAGGGTGGCGATCTTCCAGTTGATCTACCGGCCCATATTGTTTATCACATTAATCAACCTTATTTAAATTTTTTGGGCCGGTAGACCTTAAGCAGTCCTGCTGCCCTTTAGCGAAGCGTCCCCTCGCTCCTTGTAAATTGAGGTGATCCAGCCGCACGTTCCCGTACGGCTACCTTGTTTGTCGAACCGCGAACCGATTTCCCTCATCTTCGCGAAAACATCCGCTCAAGCCAATAGCATACATCATCTTGTTTTCGCGAATCGGTCCGCCCGTCTCGCGGTTTTTGTCGAATAAGAGGATGCCAACCTTCTAATAACGTGGTAAGGCAATTTTAACTCAAATATAACATCCCATAACGATTTGTGTTTCGGTTTTTTTATTTCTTTTTTTACTGGTTTTTTGTAGTTTTTCTTTACCTCAATTAAGATGTTTAACTTTTGTTTCTTTGTTTCATCAACAAAACCGATTAAATCTCTGAACTTCTCCAAGTCCTTCACATAAAAATATATATCTTTTTTCTTGTTCCTTTTATCTTTCTTTATTTTTGGCTCTGTTACTTCTATACCCATTCTTCTTAACGCATGGTTAACATCTTTCACTAGTTTTATCCCACTTTCAGATGCTGCTTGTTTAAATTCCACATAACCTTTTATGTCAACTGAAGCTTCAGCATCAAAAAGACCTTTAATATAGAACTTGCTGTTTTTTGCATTTTTTAACAATCGGTGAAGCGTCTCTGCTAATTTCTTAGATGCTATCCTAATTCTAACTTTTTCTGTTCTCGGTTTCCACGGGCTTGTTATGTTTCTTAGCTTAAAATTTTGCGGTGGTAAGTTAAGTTCCTCTACCCACCTTTGCACTGTGGAATTACTGGCTTTTTGTGTATAGATGTCAACTTTTATTCTGTTTACTGGAATTTTCAAAGTTCTTAACACCTTTACTGCGTTTCTTAAAATACACGCTGATGAATTGTATATCTCTACATGTCTGTTATCAATGTACCCATCACCTCTAATTAGCCCGACAAGCCATAGCATGCATCCTCTTATTTTACGACTTTGAGCCCCCATGACTTATTATTTGTTTATATTCCTTAAATTCATGGGGTTAGCCCACCTTAACAGATATCCGGTTCGAATCGGGCACCACACTCGCGTAAGCAAGGGCGATGCTCGATTCTCACCGGATATCCGATCGGTTGGCTTGACGGGCGGTGTGTGCAAGGAGCAGGGACGTATTCAGCGAGCGATGATGACGCCCGCTTATTCCCCGTTGTGCAGCGCTTCAAATCCATTTAAAAATTTATTAAGTTTATCATGAGAAAGTTCAAGCAAACGTAAATGTTTGATGTGATTAAGTCCTTGTCCATATATGCCGTATTTCTTTGTCTCGAATTTAAAGTTTACGCTGCACAACCCTAGGGATTCCGGCTTCACGAGGGCGAGTTTGCCGGAGCACCAGCAGATACCCAATATTTTCCATTTTTCTTAATTTTACCTTCTTTTTCTAACTGTCTTAAATGTCTTGTAATAGTATAGGGTAATTTTCTTAAGTTTAAACAAATTTCTGTTGTTGTCATTCTTCCTTTTTTAATGAGCAAATTTAGTAACTTTTCTTTGATTTTTCTATCTCTACTTAGTGAGTTATTTCCAGCTCGCTCGCACAACAGTCGCGCCCACTCGTCTTTTTTCTTATCTGCCATCGGACCGGCTAATCTGTAAATTTCAGCGAAACCTCTATTACTTAACTTAAACCAGTACCCGCTTTTATTCCCTAATTTTGATATTTTTTGACTTACCCAACCATGTGTTTTACATATCTCAAAAAGTACCTGAAGCTGCTGTAAATTTTCAGCACTCTGCGTTATTGCTGGTTTCTGACATCCAACAAACGCAAATTCAAACTCAATTAAAGGTAAAAGTATTTGAGCTGCTATTTTCTTGTTTTTCTTTGCTTTCTCGTAAATCGAATTTTCAGGGTCCAGTTGAACTTTCATATTTTTCATTTGTTGTATTTTTTGATTTATTAAAGAGTGTTAAAAGGTTTGCCTACTGGTGCTCTTTCAGCCCTCGATCCGAACTGGGCGCGGGTTTAAGGGATTCGCGTCGAGTGGGGAAATTTTATAGAAGTAACGATGATTCACTATACCGTTCATAAATTTTTCATGTTTTTTTGGATGAAGTTCAAACAATTTTAACTTCAATATAATTCCAAAATTTGTGATACCTCTTATTGGAAAACCTCTCATCCTTTCGTTGTACTTTCCTGGAGCTAATCCAACTTTGCGTAAAAGTTTATAAACTATCTCTTTATCTTTCTTACAGCTCACACCAACTTTATGTATTGATTTTCCCCTTCTTTCTATAAATCCTTCTGCAGCAAAAATCCCTCTTAAAAAATGTTGTGCAACTTGCGTATGTGAAAGGGCCAGTTGCATTACTTGGTAGAATGTCAATATAAAAATTCTAACCAAGAGCTTATGATAAGCCCTGAGTTGCACTGTTCCAAATTTTGCCGCTTCCTTTCTTGTCCCTCTTTTTTGGTACCAAGTAATTTTTTGAAAATTTTGAAAAGGTATGTCCAATTCCTTTGACCAATAACTCTTTAATTCATCATCAGAACGTATTTCTGCATCCTCTTTGTATATGTTTATTTTTACTCGAATCTCTGAATTTTTTATGTTAAACTCCTTGAGTAAATTGATGAATCTTCTTAATAGCTGTGGTTCTGTGTTTCCAAATTCTATTCTGTTATATTCTTGAGTCCTTGTTCCCTCACCGAAGAACAATCCAAATGCCTCTATTACTTCTTTGGTGAGAAGTATATGCTGTGGGAGACGCAATTCTTTGGATGGTCTTCCATTTCTTCTTCTTTCTGAAATTATAAGTGGTTTTTCTCCCTTTGAACTGTTAAATTGTTAATTTTGCGGACAATCCTCTCGAGATTCACTTTCATAAGAAGATTTGAAGTTTTCTGATATTTAAAGGTTATTATTTCCCCACTCGATTTCGCTCCCCCTCACGGGGTCGCAACCCGTTGTCCCGCGCATTGTAGCCCGCGTTTGGCTCTAAGCTGGCGGAGTAATATACATTTTCGTATTTTTTCAGGATGATTAAATCCGATTTCGATGAGAAATTTTTCAAATTTTTTATGACCTGTAATTTCGAATCCAAACATCTTATTGGAATTCCATACACTTGGTCTGATGCCGAACTTTATGATAAGGGAAACTAGTTCGTCCCTTATGGTTTTATTAACTGTCTGAAAACCTATTTTTGGTGAGAAATAAGTTTTTCTCTTTCTTTTTATTTTTCGAAGGGTTACCCAACCCTCTGCATCCATCCAACCTTTTATGTAATTCTTTATAACTTCTACGTTTGTGCTATCGGAAATTTCTCTTGGAGTTTTCATCATATAGGTTTTATTTTTTGTTGGGATTTCCAACATTTTCAATAGTTTTATCGCTTCATTTGATATGATTCTTGTTCGAAAAGTTATTTTGTTATTTTTCGTTCTCATTTTCGAAATTACTGGTTCTTTATTGAACAATTCTTTTAATAACGGCTTTAGGATTCTTTCATGAAATTCTAATGACTTGTCGGTAATAGTTATCCTTTTCTCAATTTCGCTTATTGTTCCGTCACCTCCTATTATTCCTACCAAATACGCTACTTTAGGTGAAATAATCCTCATCTTCGAACACCGCCAGCTTAGTGTAGCCCATGGGATTTCGGGCCACACGGACCTGCCGTCGCCCGCTCCTTAAGGACCCGGCAGCCCAAAAATTTCTTTTTCAATCTTATCACGCAAACGCTTAGCATGTTCCAACGCTTCCTCACATCTTTCATTAATACAAGCATTTTGTATGGTACAAATTTCTTGATGATAACATCGCAGCTCCTCATTCGCTGCAGTGATTGTCCGTAAATGTGAAATTATGTCCGAACATTCTCCACACAACCCAGAAAAATAAGAATGCCTCTTAGACTTTCCTCTCCACAATTCTCTCAAGTATGCACCTATACCTCTTGTGCTGCAATAATCTTCATAATTTTTCTGACTTCTTTCGCAGTGATCGCAAAATCGGTTCAGGTAGCTTAAGAGTTCGTTGTAATAAATCTCTGTCATATCGTTACCATTTAGTGAAAATTTTTAAAAAGTTTACGTTGGCTGTCGGGTTTTCCTCCCACTTAGCGCGGGCAGTCCCGCTAGAGTGCCTCCCCGCCGGAGCGGGGAGTAGCAACTAGCGGCGCGGGTCTCGCTCGTTAGGGCTGAGATTACTCTTTGCGGTTTAACCGACGTTGCCTCGGGCAACCTCAGTTTCCCTGACTTAACAGGACACCTCACGGCACGAGCTGACGGCGGCCGTGCAACACCTCTCGGCTTGTCTGGTAAGCCCTTCAGGCTGACCTTCATCCTGCCGTTTGGGAAACCACAACCTGCCATTTTATAGGATTAAATTTTTTGTGAAGTAAAGAGAATCCAATTCTATATTCAGTTTTATCGCCTTGACCAGTAGTATAATTATATGTTCTTTCGTTAAACTTTATCCTCAAAATCTTCAGTATATCTTTAATTTGCTCTTTCAACCTTTCATTAGCAGATGTGATCTCAGCATAATTTCGTTTTACATATCCGTCGCTATCTATCAATCCTTCAATGAATCCTATAAGAAAATCTTTAGGTTCCATTTCATGATTTAATAACCCGTTTTTGTTTGCTTTTTTCTTTAAAAATCTTACTAAGTCTTTGGAGTATATGTCTATATTCACTGTTGTTTCTCTGTCTTTGTATGTTATGAAATTTAGATATGAATTTCTTAAAAGTTGAAGAATCTGCCCTTTACTATTTCTTTCAGGTTGATAGAAAATCTTACTCGATAGATTCCTTTCAATTTATTAATGAAGATGTTACCGTCACCTACATAAAATCCAACAAGGTATCCTGTTTGTCTTTTTGTTAAATCTTCTCGTAAAATCTGTTTCTCATAATTTTTGTTTTCTTACATTCTAAAAAAGTAATTGGCAGGTTGTGATTTCTTCCCTGGTGAGGTTCGGGAGAGGAGACGTGATGATTTCAACCAGTTTTGCCGCTATTTCTTTGTCTTTAAGGGCTTCTTTGTACACGCTCATCATAGGTATTTACCTGTGTTGATATTTAAGTTTCACGTCTCCTCCTTTCCCGGGGCTGAGTCCAATTAAACCGCAGGTTGTGGTGTCAGGAAGTTTTATATTTTTCAAATCGTCGAGCGTTATAATTCATTTTTTCAAAATACCATTTTTCCAGGTCCATACCCAATAACTGACCGGCGGCTTTGAGAATGTAAATAAAAATGTCCGTTAATTCTTCTCTTAGTTTTTCATTCATGTCTTCATCTGGCATTTACCTGTCCTGTCGTACTCTCTCAACACCTTTTTCACTAAATTGCAGAATTCTCCTATCTCACCGCTCAATGCTACCGCTATTCTCGAAAGTTTTTCTATTTTCTGTTCTTTACTTAAATTGCTCCAATCCAAACCATAGTTTTTATCAAATTTTTTCTGAAACTCGATAAGTTCGTTAAGGGTAGGCATGTATCAATTAACTACCTAAAATTTTTAAACTTCCTGACATCTCCACCCCTTGTGTGCTCCCCCGCCAATTCCTTTAAGTTTCAGCCTTTGCCGTTTTTCCGGCAAATTTTGATCCCACCGGAAAAATTGCGGCCGTACTCCCCAGGCGGCCCACTTAACGCCTTCGCTACGGCACTGCCAGGTCCCTAGAACCTGGCAACACCAAGTGGGCATCGTTTACGGCTAGGACTACCGGGGTTTTTAGTAACCAAAGTTGCAGAGTTGTGCATCAGCGAAAATCGCTGGAACACAACTGCAACTTTTGGTTACATCTAATCCCGATTGAGCCCAGCCGAACGAACCGCTCAACCGGTTCGCTCCCCTAGCTTTCACCCCTCACCGTCGGGTCCGTTATCGCCAGGCGCCTTCGCCATTCACCGGGACAGAAGTTAGTTTCTGTCCCTCAGGTGGTCCCCACGGGATTAACGGAATGAAATTCCGCATGTGCATTAAGTTAATTTCCAATTGCACACATGCGGAATTTTTACCCCTTGGGGGCGAGTTTGGTTTAAAAATCGATAACGATTCTCTTTTCGAATCCTCCCCTTTCCTTAAATTTTTCAGTTCTTATTTTTTCTATTTCATCAAAACTCCAACCCTTCGCTTTCAGAATAGCATGAATCACTTCAAGTATATCCGCGAGTTCTTCTTTGTTGGAAGAAGATATAAACTCGTTTGTTTCTTCTCTCAGTTTTTCGAGTAATAAATTTTCAAATTCTTTTTCATCTGCGATTCTCATTCTCGGTCTTTTGCCTGTTTTGTTTTCGATAATTTCCGGGATTTTATCTCGGACTAACTTTTCCATAACTCGAAATTTCGATGAAATTTTATAAACCAAACTCGCTTACCCCGTGAGTACCCCTGGCGTCTCCCGGCCCCAAGGAAGGCAGTATCCCTGGCCAGCCCTCCCGTCAACAGGAGGATTTCACCAGGGACTTACCTCCCCGGCTACGGGTGCTTTAGGCCCAATAATCGCGACCACCACTCGGGGCGCGGTTATTTGCGGTTCGAAGAAACGCAAATCAAGAGATGGTTTACGTCTCTTCGAATTACCGCGGCTTGCAGTTCGCTGCCAACTGCAAGCTGGCATTCATCAGCCGGCAGCGAATGGCTGCCAACCGTCTTGCCCACCCCTTATTCGCCGAGCTTTTTACACTCGGCAAAAGCCGCCCTGCTAACGCAAGACGGCACTCAGAGTCCCCTCGTCGGGCTTGCACCCATTGCGAAGGTTTCGCGCCTGCTGCGCCCCTTAGGGCCTGGACTCATGTTTTCTGCCCGCAGAGCAGTTTAACTGCTCTGCAAGTCTCAGAGTCCATCTGGGGGCTAACGCTCTCACGTCCCCTACCCGTTTTACCGCGAGGAAAGGATAACCTTTCCTCGTATCGGCTTGTTGGGTCGTTACCCCAACAACAACCTGATGGGCCGCAGCCCCATCCTAGGGCACCTATAGGTCTCGCGACCTATAGGCCTTTCGGTGATAGAGCGTTCCAGCTTCTATCACCTATGGGGGATTATCCTCAGTTTCGGGACTCCGTAAATTTTACGGAGTTTTCCCGAGGTTATCCCCCTCCCTAGGGTAGGTTAGCTACGTGTTACTCAGCAGTGCGGCTCGCATCGCGGTTGACAGAGCCAACCGCGACACGAACGCCTCGCATGGCTTTCGACCAGAAGCGGCGATGGTAAAGAAATTAACCATGATAAGGTAAAAAACAAAAATGAAAATTTGAATCGCATTCTTAAATTCACTCAACTACCTTCTTTTCTTTTTCTTCGCCATCTCACTCCGCCGCTTCTGTTAGTCGGACTCTGATAGCAGTGGTCTCCGGCAGGATCAACCGGAATCGGCGAGGAAGCTTTCGCTTCGCTTTCTGTCGCTGGGCAGCAGGACTGCATCAGACTTAAATATTAAATTTAAGCCCTCACGTCACCCATCCGCGCCGTCGCGGATGAGTGTTCTCATCGAGAAAATTCTCTCAAGTGAGTATTATGTTTTAACTCAAGTAATATTTAAATGTTTTTATAAACGTTTTTAAAAAGCTTTCTCTGTTACGTTCAAAATTGGTCGACATTTTTTACATTTAGTCTACGACCATTTTTATTAGCAGGTTTTGTTTATCGTTCATCCTCTTTTTGTTAAATAAATTACCTCTCTTCAATATCCGGCCAACCAAAAATCGAATCTCCTGCTTCACGCGTCTGCTGCGGTTATACGCTGCTGTTTATCTCAAACTATTGCCGACGGCCTGCCTTTTATTTAAACATGAAGAGTGAAATTTAATTTATCAGGGAAAACGGGCTCCTTTCAAAATCAGCATGACGGTGTCAAATTTTATTGAATACTATCCACTTCGTAAATACCATGTAGGGTTCTTCCTTTAAATTTTAGTAGGTGAAGAAAAAATATGGGAGGAGGAAAAATTTATGTGGGGATGGATACCCATAAACAATTTAGTTTTGTCACGGCGCTAACAGAAAAAGGTGATGTAATA
>Ga0190307_1000491_pt1 | contig 11502 bp, 12 predicted proteins | sample 48700745_MG_FD_161653 | JGI IMG/M metagenome (GOLD analysis project Ga0190307, IMG submission 161653) | Hydrothermal vent sediment bacterial communities from Southern Trench, Guaymas Basin, Mexico - 4870-07-4-5_MG | ecosystem: Environmental > Aquatic > Marine > Hydrothermal vents > Sediment ... | reverse complement strand
TCTGTTCCAAGGGCTCCTTATTTTGTAGAAGGTGTTATGAATCTTAGAGGAAATGTAATCCCTGTTATTGATTTAAGAAAAAGATTTGAAATGGAATTTCGCCCATATGATGAAACAACCAAAGTAATTATAGTAAAATTACAAGATAAATTAGTTGGTTTTGTAGTGGATTCAGTTTCTGAGGTTTTGAGAATTTCAAAGGATAGTTTAGAGACTCCACCAGAAATTATTACTGAAAATATAGATACTCGATTTATTAAAGCAATTTGTAAATTAGAAGAAAAAAACAAAATAATTTTAGTAATAGATATTTTAAATGTTTTAAGTTATGAAGAAAAAGAAAAATTAGAAACTTTAATGTCTTCTGAAGAAACTATAGTTTCAGAACCCTCTTCTGAAAAAAACTAAAAGAAAATACTTAAAGGATAAAAAATGATAAAAAAGAAGATCAGGGTTTTGGTAGTTGATGATTCAGCTTTAATGCGAAAAATGTTAAGAGAAATTTTAGAATCAGATCCTGAAATAGAAGTAATAGCTACAGCTCGAGATGGTGAAGATGCTTTAGAAAAAGCGCGTAAACTTGAACCTGATGTGATTACATTAGATGTAAATATGCCAGGTATGGATGGATTAACTGTATTAAAGCATATTGTAAAAGAAGAAATTTGTCCAGTAGTTATGGTGAGTTCATTGACCCAAGAAGGAGCTGAAATTACTTTTCAAGCTTTAGAATTAGGAGCTTTTGATTATGTTGCTAAACCAGGAGGAACTATATCACTAAATTTAAAACAAGTAGCTGATGAGATTATAGAAAAAGTAAAGGCAGCAGCTAAAAAGAGGTTAATTTTTTATAAACTTTTTAAAAAAGTTAGAAAAAAAATTCCTCCCAGAAGAAAAATTGTTAAACCATCTATACCAGAAATAAAAGAAATTGCCAAAGAAGTTTCTGTAGCAGTAGCTATAGGAGCTTCTACTGGAGGTCCTAAAACCCTAATGGATATTATTACGGAATTACCAGCAGATCTTCCTGCTGCAATATTTATTGTTCAACATATGCCCCCATCTTTTACTAATTCTTTTGCTAAAAGATTAGATGCCTATTCTCAAATTTTTATTAAAGAAGCTGAAGCAGGAGATATCGTTAAAAAATCTCATGGATATTTAGGAAAGGGTGGCTACCATCTTTTATTGAAAAAAGGATCAGAAGTTATTAGAGTAAGACTTTCTACTAATCCACCTCATCTTTTTATGCCCTCTGTAGATATAATGATGGAATCAGTTTTAAATGTTTTTGGAAAAAATACCATAGGGGTTCTTCTTACAGGAATGGGAGATGATGGAGCTAATGCCATGGTAAAAATAAGAAAGGCAGGTGGTATTACTATCGCAGAATCTGAAGAAACAGCTATAGTGTTCGGTATGCCTAAGGAAGCTATAGAAAGGGGAGGAGCTGAAATTATAGCTCCAAGTTATCAAATAGCAGAAGAAATAATAAAAGCAGTAAATCGTTTAGCTAATTAATAGCTTAGGGGGACTTATGGATAGTGTAGAAGAATTAAGAAAAAAATTAAACCATCCAGATGAAGCTGAAAGAATTTATGCAGTGCATGATATTATGGATAATAATATTACTGAACTCCTTCCAGATTTAGTTAAAAAATTAGTCAATGACGAAAGTATAGCAGTTAAGAATGCTATAGTAGAAGCTTTAAAAAATATAGATATTTCTTCTATTTATGAAAGACTTTTTGAATTATTTTCCTCTCCTGATGCTTATTTAAGAAATGCAGCTGTAGAAATTTTTGCTTCAAGTTCAGATAAAGAAGGAGCTGTAGCCTTTTTAGCTTCTAAACTTGATCATGCTAATAAAGAAGTTAGAAAGCTTATTTTAGATAGTTTAGTTGGGCTTGGCACACCATCAGCTATTATGGCTATAAGAGCTTCTCTTTACGATTCTTCTAAAAATGTTCAAATCACAGCTGCAGAATACTTAGGAAAATTAAAAGATAAAGAAAGTTTGCAAGAATTAATAGAACTTTTTAAAAAAGATTCTGAACCTATGCTTAGAGTCTCAATTTTACATGCTTTAAGAGAGATAAAAGAAGGATTCAAAATAAAAGATATTATAAAAATGGTTTTACCTGAAAAAAAGGTTATAGAGGAGAATATAATCTTTTTGCCAGAACTTATGAAATTAGTAGCAGATTTAGGAGAAAAAGAGAATATTATATATTTATTAGAGATTGTTAAATATGATTCAGCTTATGCTTATGATTTGATAGATTTTTTAATTAAAATCTGTCAAAGATTTCCGGAATTAAGAAAATTAGAGCAAATTTATAATATTTATCAATATATTAAAAAAGACCCTACTGTAGAGGAAGAACTAAAAGCCTATTTAAGTGAGAGTGTTTTTAATGAGAGGAATTAATCTTACTTTAGAAGATTTTGAAAAATTTGCAAATTTTATTTATAGAAAAACTGGTATCCGTTTTGATCAAAAAAAATTTTATTTTCTTTCTAAAAGAATAGAGAAACGTATGCAGAAATTAAGTATTACAGATCCTGTTGTTTATTTAAGGAAACTTAAATTTGGAGATAAAAATGGAGAGGAACTTCAAAATTTAGTTGATCTTATTACTATAAATGAGACCTACTTTTTTAGAGATTTCCCTCAACTTCAAGCCTTTGCAGAATACTGTTTACCTGAAGTAGTGGAAAGAAAGATAAAAACAAAAGATAATAGTTTAAAAATTTGGTCAGCAGGCTGTTCCACAGGAGAAGAACCTTATACTATCTCGATTATTTTATATGAAATGTTAGAAGATGTTAATAGCTGGAGTATTGAAATTTTAGCAACTGATATTGATAAGGAAGCTTTGAGAAAAGCTCAAGAGGGAATTTATGAATGGAGAAGTGTAAAACATGTTCCTACAGAATATTTAAAAAAATATTTTGAAATAATAAAAGATAAATACAAAATAAAAAATGAGGTTAAAAAATTGGTTAAATTTGAACATTTAAATTTAATGGATTTTTTAGGTTTAAGAAAAAAGCGGGGTTTTGATTTTATTTTTTGTAGAAATGTTCTTATTTATTTTGACGAAATTTCTCGTAAAAAAGTAGTGGACCATTTTTATATTGCCTTAAATAAAGGGGGATATATTTTTCTTGGAAGCTCCGAGTCTTTAGCTCGTATTACCAATGCCTTTAAAATTAAAAGATTAGGAGGACATATAGTTTATACTAAGGAGTAAAGTTATGAAAAAGATAAGGAAGGTTTTAATAGTAGATGATTCTCATGTAGTTAGAAGTTTCCATGGAAATATTTTAAAATCAGCAGGTTTTCAAGTAGATGGTGCTGCAGACGGAGTAGAAGCTTTGGAAAAAGCTCTAACAGATGAATATGATTTAATTCTTTGTGATATAAATATGCCAAGAATGGATGGATTAACTTTTATTAAGAAATATAGAGAATTGGATAAAGAAACACCTATAATTATTATTACTACCCAAGAAGAAGCTATTAATAGACAAAAGGGATACGAAGCAGGAGCTAATTTATATGTAGTAAAACCTGTTAAACCTCAGGCTTTAATTACACATATTAAAATGCTTTTAGGAGGAGAGTAAATATGTTTGAAATAAAAAAGAAAAATAATATTGTAAAGATTTATTTAAAAGAAACCTGTTCTATTATGGAAATAGAGGAATTTTATAATGAAATTACAAAAATTGCTAAAAATAAAAAAATAAAAAAATTTGAAATTATTCCTTCTAAGGAGTGTAATATAGATACTTCTTATTTTCAAATTTTAATATCTTTAAAAAACTCCGGATTCAATATAGTATTTCCTAAAGGAAAGAAAAATTTAGAAGAAATAGAGACTCTTTATGGAATTAAAATTTAAGGGGGTTTTATGGGTAAAAAAATCCTTATTGTAGATGATGCTGCTTCTATGAGAGGATTAGTTGCTATGACTTTGAAGAAAAGCGGATATGAGGTTGTAGAAGCTTCTGATGGAAAAGATGCTCTTACCAAACTTTCTTCGGTAGGTAAAGTAGACTTAATAATTACCGATTTAAATATGCCTAATATGGATGGAATAGAACTAATTAAAACTTTAAAAGCAGATATGAAGTATAGATTTATTCCAGTAATAATGCTTACTACAGAAAGTCAAGAAGCCAAAAAAGAAGAAGGAAGGAAAGCAGGAGCTAAAGCTTGGATTGTAAAACCCTTTAAACCAGATGTCCTTGTAAGTGTAGTAAAGAAAATTATAGGATAAGGAGTGTTAAATATGATAGATGAAATGGAATATTATCGTAGACAATTCTATGTAGAAGCTAAAGAAATTATAGAAAAGGCAACCGAAGATGTTTTAAAAGCTGAAACAGAACCTGATAATATAGAACTCCTTAATTCTATTTTTAGAGGGGTTCATACTATTAAAGGAAGTGCAGGTGGATTTGAACTGGAAGAAATATCAGAATTTGCTCATCACTTAGAAACTTTGCTTGATAAATTAAGAAATAGAGAAATAGAACTTACCTCTGAAATTGTGGATATAATTTTAAATGGGCTTGATCATATTGCTAAAATGATTGAAGATTGTGAAAAAGGACTTAAACCAGAGATAAATTATGAATTAATAGAAAAATTTAAAAGTTTTGCTATTCCAAGAAAAGAATCTGAAAATATTAGAGATATCGAAACTTTTGAAAAAATACATAAAGAAGAAACAGTTCCTATAAAAAGAGAAGAAATACCTTTAGATATAGTTGAAAATTTAAAAGATTATTATGAAAAAGGTTATAAAGTATATAAAATATTAGTAAAATATACTACAGATGAATATGTAAATGGTTTTGATCCTTTAATTTTTCTTAAAAATCTAAAATCCAATACAGTTTACTATCAAGCTATAACAGATAGTTCCACTATTCCTCCTATAAAAGATTTCAATCCTTTAACTCTTTATTTGCAACCTGTAATTTATATTGCCACAGATTTAAACATAGAAGAGATAAAAGATTTAGTTTTTGATGAAGCCTTAATTGAAATTATAGAGTTATCATCACAGTTTAAAGTTTCTGAAAAACCTGAAGAATTTATTCCTTTTGAAGCTATAGATAAAGATGTCTTTAATGAATTCATGATAGATGCTTTTGAAGCTTTAGATACTATAGAAAAAAATATTCTTGCTTATGAAAAGGATAATTCTTTAGAAGCATTAAATGCAATTTTTAGAGCTGTGCATACTTTAAAAGGGGATGCTGATTATATTGGTCTGAATATTTTAGCTAAATTTTGTCATAATTTGGAAACACTCCTTGAGAGATTAAGATCTGGAAAAGTTAAAAGAACTTCAACAATTATAGATACTTTATTGAAAGCTATAGATATTCTAAGAATTACTATTGTTAATTTAAAAACTAATAAAGGGTATCCTCCCAGTATTCATCAGGTAGAAAATGAATTAAAAGAGATTTTATCTTCTAAAGAACCTTTAGAAGAGGAATCAATCTTATCTAAGGAGACTTTGCCTCCAGAAGATACACTTAATGTTTTTTTGGATCAGGTTTCTCAATTTAGAGATATCATAAAAATTTATCTTCCTAAAGGTTTAGATGAGCAGAATTTAAAAATTATTTTAAGAGCTTTGAGAAGTATAAAATCTTCAGCTTCTTATATTGGGCTTTATACTCTTTCTCAAATGGTAGAAAGAGCATTATCTCTTTATGAGGAGAAAAAAATTGAAGATTTTCAGAAAGAATTAAAAAGCATTGAAGCCTTTTTAGAAGGTCTTTTATCTGGAGGAGTTAAAAGATTAGGCGAAATTTTATTAGAAGATAAAAAAATTACTGAAAAAGATTTAAAAGAAGCTTTATCTAAACAGAAAAAGATAGGGGAAATTTTGATTGAAGAAGGAAAGGTTAAAAAAGAAGATGTGCAAGAGGCACTTAAAAAACAGAAACTTATGGAAACAGGTGCTCAGCTTAGTTCTAAAGTTACTGTTAAGGCAGAAGAAGAAATTAAAACAATGAGAGTTGATGAAAGAAAGATCGATAATTTGACCAATCTTATAGGTGAATTAGTGGTAGTAAGGAATACTTATGAATATTTATTAAATTCTTTAATTAATCTTTTTGAGCTTGATAGACAATTTTTACGTGCATTTAAAGATAATCTTTATCAACTTACAAGACTCTCTTATAGTCTTCAAGAAGGTGTAATGTCTTTAAGAATGATTCCTATAAAAAATATTTTTCAGAGATTCCATAGAGCAGTTAGAGATATAGCAAGAAAACAAGGCAAATTAATAAAACTTATTACTGAAGGAGAGGAGACAGAAATAGATAAAAAAATTGCGGATATGCTTTCTGATCCTTTAATTCATTTAGTTAGAAATGCATGTGATCATGGAATCGAACCTCCTGATGAAAGAAAAGCCAAAGGAAAACCAGAAGAAGGGACAGTTATTTTAAATGCTTCTCAAGAAGGAAGTAATCTTATTATTAAGGTAATTGATGATGGAAAAGGAATTAATAAAGAGAAACTTTTTGAAAAAGCTAAAGAAAGAGGATTTTCTTTTCAATCACCAGATGATCCAGAGCTTTTAAATGTTATTTTTATGCCAGGATTTAGCACTAAAGAAGAAGCTACAGATATTTCAGGACGCGGTGTGGGGATGGATGTAGTTAAAACTACGGTAGAATCCTTAGGTGGAAAAGTGTATATTAGCTCAGAAAAAGATTGGGGTACAGAAGTTACTTTAGTAATTCCTGCAAGCATTGGTATAACATCTGCCCTTTTAATAGAAGAAAATAATAAAATTTTTGCTATTCCTATTGATTATATTTTAGAAACTTTAAAAATTCCTGCTTTTAAAATAAAAAGAATTCATGATAGAATAGGTATTTATTATCGTGGTTCAATTCTACCTTGTGAAAAATTAACAAATTTACTTTATCAGAAAGAAAGAACTTTCAGATTAGAATATGATAAAAATACAGAATTACCTATTCTTGTATTAAAAACCAGAAATGGAAGTTTTGGAGTTTTGATTGATAAACTTTATAAGAAAACAGAAATAGCTATTAAACCAGTTCCAGAGACACTTTCAAACATTGAAATTATATCAGGTGTAAGCATAATGGGAGATGGAAAAGTAGTTTTAGTCTTAAATCCTGAAAAGCTTATATAAATCTTTCTATATAATCTGTGGAGGAAATAGTGAGTTATTGGTGGATAATTTTGTTAGGTTTTTTAGGGTATACTATTTTATGGTTAGGAATTTTAATTTATGTGATTTTTAAGAATCAAAACAAAATAAAAAAGTTAGAGAAAACAAAAAATAAAGTTCTTGAAGAACTTCAAAAAATTACTGAAATTTTAGTTCCAATAAAAAAGTTATTTATAAGACAAAAAGAAATGCTAAAAGTTATTAGTGAAACTATTAGTACCACAACCTTTGATATTCAATCTGCTACAGAAGATAGTGTCCAGAGATTTATGGAACTTATGGAAGAATTAGACAAAACTACAGCTTTAAATATTGAAAAAATAGATAATTTACATAAAAAAGTTAATTTTAGTTTATGTCAGATATTAGAATCTAAATTTGAGGGAAAAGAATGTGAACATAAAGAAGAATGTAGTTTAAATAAAATGTGTGTAGCTCTCGAAAAAACAGAAGAAATTCATACTCAATTGAAAAAATTTTTGCAAAAAATCATAAGTTCTATAGAAGATAGCGAATTTACTAAAGAAATAACAGAAAAATATAGAATTAAGAAATTGGTAGAAAATATAGAAAATATTAATAAAATGTCCGAAGGTATTGCACAAATTGCTGAACGAACTAAGCTTTTAGCTTTAAATGCAACAATTGAGGCAGCTCGTGCAGGAGAACACGGAAGAAGTTTTGCAGTAGTAGCTGATGAAGTTAGAAAATTAGCAGAATATACCAATCAATTTGTTAAAGAAATAAAAGAACGAATTTTAGAATTTCAAGAAAATATAAAAAATTTTGAAAAATTATATAATATATTTGCTAAAGAAACGATTGTAACTTTAAAAAGATTAGGATTGATTCAAAATATGGCAGCTGAATTAATGAACACCATTATTGTAATGAAAGATGAGCAAAAAAATTTTATAGTAAAACATAGCAATATATATGAGAATATCAATCAAATAATTGTTAATCTCCAATTTGAAGATATTACTAAACAAATGAATCAGCATATTTTAAATATTATTGAAAAGATGAAACAAGAAATAGAAGAAATACATATAGAAAAATTTAAAGAAGGGCTTATAGAAATAGGTGTAAAAGAAGAAATTATAAAAGAGCTTGAAAATCACTATACTATGGAAAAAGAAAGAGAAATTGCTCGAAAAACACTTTTAGAAATTGAGAAAAAAATGGAAAAAGAAAGTACAGAAGAAGTTACTTTCTTTTAATATCAACTATAACAACAATTGTATTTCCTTTTTTATTAAAAAAGAAATCTTTACATAAATGTTTAATTATTTTTAATCCAAATCCACTAAAAGTTCTTTCGAGAGTATTTTCGATGAGAGATTTTTTAAAACCTTTACCTTTATCCTCTACAATGATATATAATTCTTTCTTAGAAAGTGATAAAACGAATTTAATTATAATCTGTTGTTGTCGTTGTAGTTGTTGAAGAAAATTTTCATAACTTCCTTCAATAATTTTTTTCTCTTTTTGCAAAGAAGATATTTCTAAGGTTCCATGTTCATGAGCATTTAATAATATTTCATTTAAAATAGTAACAATTTTTGGTGCTAAAAAATTAAAATATTTACTTTTTTTAAGTCTTCTATAAACTTGAGACAAAAATTTATCAATTTCAGTTAAATCAGATTTTATTTTAAATTCTTTTTTAAAAAAACCGTCTATTTTACAAGAGTTTATATAAATTAAGGTTATATCATCTGAAATCTTTTTAACTTTTTTTTCGAATAAATTTCGCCATTCATTTAAACAAGAAGAATTTAACAAATCTTTTTCAAAATCTTCTATATAAAGCTTTGAATTTTTCATCTTGCAACTTAATATTCCATCTGAGGCTATAATAATTTTATCTATATCTAAAAGTGCTAAAGAATCAATTTTAAAAGTTTCAGTTGAAGTAAGAATAGGTAAATTCTGAGGTGGGATCCTTTTTAAATTTGAATCTTTAATTATATAAATAGAGGGGATTCCAAAATTAGCTATTAAAACTTTATTATTTTTTAAATCCATTAATAGAAATAAAATACACAAAGCTTCATCTTCCAATAAATAAGTTTTAATATATTCCAAAAACTCTTTTATTAAAAACTTGAAATAATCTTTATAGGTGTAAAGACTCTCTTTTATTTTTATTCTTAGTAAAATATCTATTAAGTAATTTAAAAAAGTTGTAGTAGAAGAAGCAGTTATTGAAGCAGGGATACCTTTTTCTTTTACATCCATAAGAAATAAAAAAATTTTATTATTTTTAATTATTCTTAAAGAATAAATATCTCCGCTAATAATTTCTAAAGGTTTATAAAAGATTTGAAAATAAAAAAATTTTTGTGCAAAAGGAATTTTGTTTAAATAAGTAGAAAAAGTTAAATCATCCTTTATAATATTTTTTTGTTTTTTTAAACCTTTTTCTTGCTGATATCTTAAATATTTATGAAATACTTGAAAGGATTTCAATTCTGCTTCTCTTCTTTTTAAAAGAGAAGCTTTTAAAAATTTTCTTTCGCTCATTTCTTCGATAGCTTTTAATAATTCTTTGTTGGTTTCTTCATAATTAGTTTTTAAAATATACTTGTCTATTCCAATATTAATAATTTCTTTAGATAGAGGTTTATCTTCAGAGGTTAACAAAATGATTCCAGCATCAGGATTGCGTTTTTTAAAAAAATTTACCAACTCAAATCCATTAATATGAGACATCCAATAATTTATAACTAAAAGATCAAAATTATTATTTTTAATTACTTCTAAAGTTTGAGTAGGAGAAATACAAATATAAAGATTGGGAATAAATTTTTTAAGAAATATTGATAGATCTTTAAAAATAAATTCATCTTCATCTATAATAAGAACTTTTAAATTTTTAAATATTTCTAAAATTTCTTTTTTTTCAGAAGGAAACATAATTTATATTTTTTCTACTTGAAGTGTTTTTGCAAGTCCTAAAATTTCCAAAAAGGAACAAAGTTGAGGATTTTTTGCTTTAACTTTCAAACTAATTTTATCTTTTAAAACCAATTTTAAAAAAAATCCTATAACAGAAGAACTAAGGACTTCAGCATCATTAAAAATTATAATTATTTCTTTATATCCTTTTTCTACTAAATTTATTATATTTTCTTTAATTAACCAATAATCACTTATACTAACCACTTGTCCTAAAACAATAACTTCATTATTTTTTACATTTAAAGAAATATTAATTTTAAAATTTTCATCTCCTAAACGGATTGATTCTTTTAAATTATTATTTTGTTTCATATTCCTTTTTCACCCCCTATTTCAAATTTTATAATTATAATCAATAATAGTTATATTTCTATTCCTAACCTTTTTCTTACCCACTCATCAAAACGTTTTGATTTCCTTTTTCCCTTTATCAACATACTTACTGCAGCAGAAGTAATACCAAGTTCCTTAGCAATATCTTTTTGTTTTAAGCCTTTTAAAAGTAAAGCAGTTTTTATTTTTATCATTTTTTCTTTATTTTTTTCTATATTGCCTATTTTCATGTTATTTGTTATTATTCATTTAGTTAAATATTTAACTAAAATGAATAATACAATTTGATTATTTGTCAAGAAAAAAATGATAATTTTTGGTTATTTTTTAACCAAAAATATTAAATTTAAAATTATTAAATGAGTGATTTGAAACTAAGATTTAAGCTTCTTCGAAAAGAACTTAATTTATCTCAAAAAGAAATGGCAAAAGAATTAGGAGTTCCAATTACTATGATATCAAAATATGAATGTGGGAAAATAAAACCTGGTGTTGATATGCTTATTAAAATTGCTATTACATATAAGGTTAACCTAAATTGGTTACTATTAGGAATAGGTAATATGTTTATAGAATCACAACAGATCGAAAATAATCATTTTGAAATAACAAAAAAATATAATTCAAATTTTGATGAAGTTTCCTTAATTTTAGATGAACTTTTAAAGGCACCAATTACAAAGGAATTTATTTTAAAACTTATTAAAGCTAAACGGGGAGATAAAGAGGCTTTATTGGATATTCAAAAAATGATCCGAGGTCTTGAAATGACATTTGAATAGAAACAACTAAAGATAAAGGGAATAATGAAGAGTCTTACTAAAAAATCCATATTTCAAATCTTAGAAGAGATTCCAGCTGTAATAGTTCTATATGGAGACAAAATTATTTATGCAAATCTGTTTGCTTGTAAACTTACTGGATATTCACTTAAAGAATTTAGAAAAAAGCACCT
>Ga0190307_1000488_pt1 | contig 11534 bp, 15 predicted proteins | sample 48700745_MG_FD_161653 | JGI IMG/M metagenome (GOLD analysis project Ga0190307, IMG submission 161653) | Hydrothermal vent sediment bacterial communities from Southern Trench, Guaymas Basin, Mexico - 4870-07-4-5_MG | ecosystem: Environmental > Aquatic > Marine > Hydrothermal vents > Sediment ... | reverse complement strand
TAAAAACATGGTCATTTATTATATTTCCTAGTATGAGGTGTTAAAATGGAAAAAATCGTTGTAAGGGAGATAGATCCCCAAGGTAGGATAACCATTCCTATAAAGTGGAGGAGAAAGTGGAAATCCCGCAAACTTTTGCTATTATTACATGAGGATAGAATTGAGATAATTCCTCTGGAACCTATATATCCTACTAAACTTTTCAACTCTATTGAAATATCCAAGAGTGTAGACTTTACAGATCCACATTCGATTAGAAGGGCTATATTGGAGCTAGAGTAGTTCAGTAATAGAGAGTACTTAGCTAAGTATTCTCTATTTCGCCTCACTAGCTTTTGAAATGATGGTAAACCCTATAAGGATTATCTGGATAAGATAGCTAGTTGACTAATATGATATTTGACGTTAAGAGCGAGCTACCAATGCTTAAAGTACCCATGTCCTTAATAGTGGATGATTGGAGCGTATGTTGTATAGATAGATTGAGGAGGTTGGACTCGAGGAGGACACATGAATGCCTAGTAGACCTTCTAAGCCTAGGGGAACTTGGAGTCAGAGGTAAGCTAAGCTTAATACCCTGCATAGTCAAATCAAACAGAGAGCACACACTTCTAGGATGTATAGACAGAGGTATAAAGGGGGTCTCTAAAGAAGAGCTTCTAAAGACCCTGTACTTGGTCAGAACTAAAGCTGTTGAGTACTTTGATATAACTCCAGAGGTATTGACTCATTCCCTAACTATAGATCTCAAATCTGGTAAGCTATTAGATGAAACCGAATGGGAATGGTCTCAGAGACAAGATCTAGAGAGCCTAAAGGAGTATATTGCACGAGCTCTGAGTATTCTGCGTAAAGTAGGAATTGTGGCAAGTGGAGTGACAAGCCCCTGTGATTTTGGTAGAGAAGTAGAGGGGATTTATGCTCAAGCAGTACTTGAGGCTGAAAAAGTAGTTAACGGTATAACTCTTACATGGTACTTCCTTCATGTAGAACCTCATCGTAACTATATAACCCCTAGGCTCATGTACTTTAATGAGGAGGATAAAGAGGCCGTTGTCAGTATAATAAGCTGTTCTAAGGATTATCTAGGAAAATCTAGAGTAGAGGCTGTACATGATGATCCCCATAAGCTTGCAGATGCCTGGATAACCGATGATGGTAGAGGAGGTAGGCTTATAGATCTCTACAGGAGGAGATCCTACCTCGTGTTCCACACGCACTGGTGGAATACTCATGGAGAGGATAATAAAGTAGGATTTAACGCCCTTAAAGAGACTATACTCCGAATAAACAAGATCTTAGGAGACAGTGTCATTTGGATGAAGTGCAGTGAGATAGCTAGGTACTTTGTTACTTCAAAGGTCTTCAAGTTCAGAAAGTCTGAAGTGAGTCGGAATGTTATCAAACTCATCTTCAAGACACCCTTTAATTGTAAAAACTTTACTTTAAGCTTTATGACTGATAGAACGGTTAAACGAGTGAAGGTAAACGGGCATCCTCTAGAGAGAGGAAGAGGACACATTTTAGAACAGAATTCTTGGATAACTATAGATGAGAGAACTTATGTATGCTTTAACTTAACTAATGGCTCAATACTCGAAGTGGAAGTCTGAGGATGTTAAGTAGAAATAAATTTCATTTCTCTCTTAGTACCTTTGTTACTGGTATAAGATTAGTGAACCTTCTGGGGTCAAGAATAGACTCTACTGTAGAAGTAAGACTTTACGGGGAGAAATCTAGGAAAAGCAATACAAATGGACACGAGTAAGGGTTGTAAGGTCATTTTGGACATAGACGATAAGTACATATCACTTATATTGGCTGCCATAGTTAGAATCCCGTGAGAACATGTTAAAGAATATAGCCCCCTTAGTACTAGCGGCACTAATAGCGTCAGTCCTAATCTATACCTATGCTCCCACAGCAGTAACTAAGCCAAAACCTAAACTAGAGGTCTATGAGGTTACTATAACTGCTGTTACTAACACTACGATAGAAGTAACTAGTGAGAGCTTAACAGGAGAACTCATAGCTAGGGGAAGATGGATAGTGATGACAAGTGAATCCATAGGCCTCTCTAATTGGACCGAATCTATGGAGTACGTTAGTAAGGGAAGTGCTACTGTAATAGTTGGAACCATAGTGAAGGGGAACAATACATACTACATACTGGCAGGTCTAAAACAAGGAGATGTTTCCCTAATAAGACCGTGCACATTAAAATACTATACACGCAGGCATATACACACGAAGACCTACATGAGTATTAAGGGAGAGATATCATCAAAGGGAGGGAACTTCTTAGTGCTAGATAGGAATGGAAACAAAGTGCTGGTCATGATTAGTGAAAAGTGGATAAAAGCTGGTGAAGGAGAAGTCACCTGGAGTGAAGTAGCTGATGAGTTTAGAGTAGGAGATACTCTAAGAATATTCTACCACAACCTGTTGGTACTGAAGCCTCAGTTTACTGAGGTCTTTGGACTAAGTGCTGTAATTTGGGGTTACAGTGGGGCTATAATAAATATGGATACAGGAACTGCACTAAGCAAAATATAAATTATTTTTTAATTTACTGAAAAGTATTGTATTCATAAGAGTAAATTATGATTGTTAATGAAAAATATAGGAGTACAGAAAGATATGAAAGCCAGCTTCAAAGTACTAGCTTGTCTGTAGACAATTCTGGTTATAAAAATATTGAGAATTATTTAAAAGTTGACTAATAAGTAAGTCAGTAGTTAAATATGAAAGATTATAGTTAACGTAGTGCACTATGGAGTATTGAATGAGACCTCTACAGTGCATATTTGGATGTGTTTAAGAGCATTAATTTTAAAACTTAGCAGGAATATTAAATTTGATGATGAGAAGAGAGTCACCCGATTAATGAGGAGATCCTAAATTCTGAGGTATCTGTGTTTTTCACTTATCTCACGATTACCCATACTTTCCTCATTTTGTTTTATAACCTCTACTTCTCCCTTATTTACGGCTAGTAATAATTCGTCTGGTAACCACCTATCTTTTCTATACGTCCTACATTGTATTGTGCGCTTAATAGGTAATGAGTAAGGATCCTGTATGTAGTGCTCATATCTGATCACTATACCGTCCATCACAAATTTATCGAGTGTCTGTAGAAGTTTCAGGAAAATCTCAGTGGGCATGCGAAGACCTGGCATGAAAATAGAGGATCCTGATAGGAATACACTACTAGTATAAGGAGATCTAGCAATATTCTTGGAGAAGATGATAGCATTAAGGGGATTGTCGAAGTCTATAAGGAAATGATAGGTAAGATTGTCTTCAAAGCTCTTAGAGATCCTAGCATTAAACTTGATTAATCCTCTGGGGAGGATGTGTTTCCTTAAATGGTAGCTTACTAACTGTTTACTTACTCCTAATTTATTAGCTATATTGACTATTTTAGTAGTAGCATCTTTTTGGAGTTCCCTTATTATCAATAGATCCTGTTTATCGAAATCCTCTCGTCTATGCCCCTCCAGGTCTAGTTCTCCTTCTAAGTCCTTTAAGCTCATTAATCTACTAAAGTAGGTTAGATCCTTTATTAATCTAAAGTCCTTCTTCTCCACTACCATCTCATCATAAACTTTATACAGTAGTATAGAATCTCTTCCATAGACAATTTTAATGAATTTCAACAGGTTTTTCACAAATTTTCTGGGAATAGCATATGTCAGCATAGTCGTGTTTTTGAGAAGTCTCCATTTGCTCATTCCATATGGTACTCTCATATCTATATTTGTATTTGATCTACCATTAAGTATGAAAAGCATTAGAGTTAGTCCCAGCTTTGGTAGCACAGGTTCTGCATAGATCTTTATGGATTTCTCTTCCAGTAATATCTTAATCCTTCTCTTAAGCTTATAACAGGATATCTCGAGATCTCTAGAGATTCTAGTGATGTTAAATGGATTTTCCTGGAGCTTATCCAGTATAATGTGATCCAATATGCTTAATGTAGACATATCAAATCAAAAAAGTATTTCTAAAGTAAATATTTATATCTTTCTAATATCGATTCTGTTAACTTGTTATTGGTGAGATAAAGAATAAAAATTATTGAGTTTACATTCACACATCATTAAAAGTAGACCTTGTCAACTTAGTTTGATAACAGGATCTTTCCACAAATAAAAGATTAATCCAAATGCAGAGACTGTTATCTTAGAAGTACTCTTTTCAACTTTCTAGTAACTCTACATAGAGATAGCGAGAGTAGTCCACTCTTTCTCTTCCTAGAAATGATAGGATTTAATATTCGAGCATCAATAGCCACATCACTTACAGCAATTGCAGGAGTTGTCGTATTTTGGTCTCGCAACAACTATAGTACTTCTACTGTAATGGTAGTTATAAACTCGATAGTCGAAGGCAGAATAGGTAGTTTAATATCTTTGAAGGCAGTATTTTCCTGTCAATAGCTAATTGTGGGTTAAGCAAATAAATTCTAGAGTAATATATCTCCCATGAGACTTAGACTCGTTCCACTCTACCTATCCATACTGGTGGCTATAATAGTGAGTCTCTACAACCCCATTCTTATAGTGGCAGTATTCGCTCCCGCTATCACATATTTGATATACATATGGCGTAAGGAGAAGGTGGAAAGAGAGCCCTTAATAGCTATACTCTCAACCTTTTCATATGGCTTTATCCTTTCTGCTATATTAGCACTCCTGATAGAGGTAAAACTTCACAGGCTATTATCTCTTGATCTAACCATGTCCGTACTATTTCTAGCACCTATAACAGAAGAGATATGCAAGTTTCTAGGAGTATATATAGTATCTCAAAACAAGGAGTTATTTAATGAGCTAGATGATGGTATAGTATATGGAGCTTCTGTCGGTTTGGGCTTCTCTACTCTAGAAACCATAATGTACACCCTGGTGGCTCGTGATCCATTAGCTGTAGGACTGCTTAGAGCTAGCTCTTGTACTGCAATGCACTCAGCATCCACAGCACTATCCGGTTGGGGGTATGCTTTTAATAGTATAGCTAGAAAGGGTAGAATAGTATTTATAAGTACACTTATCATGGCAATATTGCTTCATGTTCTCCATAATTATATTGCTCTGAAGCTCAGAGAGCTACCAGTACTAATGCTATTACTCATAGTATTCGATATAATAGTGTTCTTATATATAACATCGCGTGTAGAGTAATCAGCTTAGGCGTTAATAGCTCTAATCACTTATATAAGTTTAAAGTGCTTCGGAGACACGACAATTCAAGTCTAAAGCCTTACTGGACAGACATACCAATGTGAAAAAGGTACCCATCCTTAATACTCATACCTACTTTAGTGGTAACAGCATTAAGCTATACTAAAAGCCTGTTTCTTAAAAAAGATCAAGGATTCTCTGAAAGTATAAATAATGTACAAATTAAATCATTATGAATATAAATTACCGATATATATACTTTATTTACATAATTTTAATGATGTTAATCGTAAAATTCGGAAAGAATAGAGTGATAATAGCTATAGCTGTCATATCACTCCTATCTTTAATCTCTTTAGCCTTAGCACCATATGAATATGAATGCTATTGCAGAGAGCCACCCTACGAGAATCAAAACACGTATCCTGAGGACGGCACTGAGAAGTGGATGTATACCGATCCGGAGGATCCATCTTATTATAGGATATTCGCAGACGCGGATAGGGTGACAGGAGTAGTTAAGTTAGAGGCTTATGAAATAGGCAATGACTTCCCCCAGTCCATGCATGGGGGGAGTTCAACACTAACCCCCCTCCTGGAAACTCTCCTAGAGTGTCGGGAGAAAGAGAAGGAGATATGTTTAGATGCGCAGCAGAGTTCTGCGTATACGGATGGCTCATAGGCCCCAAACCCAACGCACTATCCGAAGTGCACCTCACAATTTATGTATACTATTGGGATCCCTTTGAAGGATGGAAGTGTATGGATACAAGAACATGGTATCTTAATTCGTGGGATCATGGAGGTGAGCTATGGGAATGGATTAAAGCCATAACACCCTGGTATAACCTTGGATACACAGAGTACAGTATGGCTACTAGAGTTAAGGTTAGAGCAACTAGTACAACTACAGGGGAATGCGCCTGGGCTGATTTTAGAAGTGGAGGTTATTACATCTGGACTGTTGATATGTGCATACAGGCTCTGAGGTGGAAACCATGAGGATGAAGCTCATCCCTCTGGTAATGATAATCGCCGTAGTTCTCTTTGTCATTTACATAGATACAAAGGGTATAGTCACGAAGGCTCCATACCCGATGGAGCTCAGACCTCCGCAGGAAGTGATAGAGCCCATAACTAAAAGGCCCCCTAAACGCATTACTGTGGTAATAGATCCGTGTCGTATTATTCTCGAAACTAGAAGGCTCACAGTGAAAAGAGGGACATCAGCCACCTTAAGACTTACGCTCATAGGGACAAGAAATGAGACCACAACTGTATACCTAATAGCATCCTATGGCGAAGACATTCCATCTGTTCCGTCAATTCTTTATGGACTTACTTCGAAGGAGAAGTTATTTCCAGTAGGTATGAGAGCGTCCTTCGATAAGGATAAGATAATTCTCTCAAAGGGTGAAAAGGTTAAGGTGAACCTAAACATCTGGATATCACCCGCCTTCAAGAAGGGAGTACACGTACTGGCAATAACCACGTGCACAAAATGGAAGATAGGCCATATAGGAACGACAAAATTCATCGAATTATATGTAAAAGAATAATTTAAAAGTTATGAGTATTTTCCATCTCCTTTTCTTTTTAGAAAAAGCTTAAAAGTAAGGTTCTTACTTAGACTCCAATTGTCATACAGTCCACTACTATAGCCACTAATATGGATAGGTAGAATGGAATAAGCTCAATTTGTGAAGTATTCGCTTAATCCATAACTAATTACTAATAGGAAAATACTACATGTTACTAGAACTCAATACGTAACATAAGCATGTCGAAAATCTAAAAAGGAGATTGATATAAGAGAGATGAGAAGGAGAATATGAAGATAACTAGCAGGGATCTAATCATAGATTATGGCCACTGTGTAGAGAAAATCACATCCTTCTTAAGGTATTACCTGAATAAGAATGGTCTCAAGGGATATGTAATGGGTGTGAGTGGAGGATTAGATTCCTCAGTATGTCTTAAGCTGGTAGCTCAGGGGGTGGGCTCAAAGAGGGTCTACGCTCTCCTCCTTCCAGAGGTCGCAACTCCTACTGAAGATATGGAAGACGCACTAACTCTTGTCAAGTCTTTGAAAGTTCACTATGATATTATTAACATAAGTGATATAGTAGAATCCGTTAGAAGAAGTATTCCAATATATGACGTCGACGATAGAGTGGCGGATGGTAATATAAAGGCTAGGGTAAGGATGACTATACTCTACTATTATGCTAATCATTTAGGCTATGCTGTTCTAGGAACTAGCGATAAGAGTGAGCTACTGCTGGGTTACTTCACTAAGTATGGAGATGGAGGAGTAGATTTACTACCAATAGGCGATCTTTACAAGACCCAAGTGAGACAGTTAGCTAGATATCTTGAACTTCCCTCTAGAATAAGTGAGAAGAAAAGTAGCCCCGGACTCTGGAAGGGACAGTTAGCAGAGGAAGAACTAGGATTCACCTATGAGGAAGCGGATCCTTTCCTATATGCTATATTCGATCTAGGTCTCAATCCAAATGAGGCTCTAAAGGCTACAGGGATCGATAAGAGGAAGGCTGAGACTATATTGAAGAGAATTAGAATGACTTACCACAAGAGGATACATCCTCCTATAGTCAGGATAGGCAAAAAATGTGTATGGGATCTTAAAGCTATCTGAGAGAGTTTTAGTGGAATTTTTAAGTATATCGCACTTCTAGCATCTTACTTGCTAGTTAATACTATTTAGATAGTGTTCGGGATAAAGCGATACAGTTTTGAGAAAGCAGGGATAATTGTACATGTGGCATAGATGGCTAGGCTTATTTTCGCTGGAACTGGAGGATGGATCTCTACAAAGTACAGGAATTTCATCTGCATTGTACTTGAGGTAGGAGATAAAGTATATCTGTTGGATGTAGGTGAGGGTGCACTTAAGCAATTACAGAGGTTAAATATAGATGTCTCTAAGATAAAGTCGATATTTGTAACGCATACTCATGGAGATCATATACTAGGGCTTCCAGGGTTAGCCGTATTTTGCGTAGTACTGGGGTGTGAGAGTCTAGAGGTCTATGCTCCAAAGTGGACGCAAGATGGAATGAATGCACTAAGATATTACCTAGGACCTAGATCATGGGGCTTACTCAATTTCAGATACTTTGATGTAGATCCACATATGCCCATATACAGCGATGATACTATAGAGGTCTATTCATGTAAGATGGAACACTCCGAGCCCTCCGTAGCGTATAAGGTCTTGTTGAAGGAGAGTGCTACTTCAATTGTATACACAGGAGATACTGCTCCTAACACTCGATTAATAGACTTCAGTAGAGGTACCGATATACTACTACATGAGGCGACTCTGGAAAGTGGAGAAGAGGACATAGCCCTTGAAACAGGGCATTCCACAGTTAGACAGGCTATAGAGGTAGGGCTAGAGGCAGAAGTCAAAAGATTAGTACTAGTGCATCTCGGATTTCAAGAGTTTAAAAGAAGGAGATTTACTTACAAGGGCTTGGAAATAGTAGTTCCATCTGATGGCGATAGTATCGAAATATAACTTGTTAGAATACCGACCTTACTATACCAGTAGATGTCTATAGTACTCTCTAGGTTGAAGCTCCTTAAACTCGTCAGTAGTAGAGGCTATATGTCTCCTTATATCTAGACATAAGTGACATTTAGATATGTAACCTTCTTTTCTCTCCTTATATCCAAATTCTCTAACAGCTAGCTCGAATAGAGTTCCTAGATTTGTGGATATGGCTCTCAGAATGGGTCTATCATCTAATTCGACGCCATTTACTATCTCATCTATCTCTCTAGCATCTCCTAGGCTCAGTCCAGCACAGTATCCCGGTATGTAGTTGCAGTAGCAGTCTATATGTATATGCCACGGTCTCGTCAACTCATCTATACAGGTATCTTTGAAGAAGTATTTAGCAGGATAGCTAGGAAAGAGATGTGATAGTTTATAGACTAGACGTCCCATTGGAAGTAGTATTCCATATCTTAAAATAGTGTACATAGATTCTCTACCTATCCTCTTGAGATAGTCTTCGAACTTAATAGTGCCCTTAATCCCCATTCTGGTAAGTTGTCTGTAAAAGACTGGATGATATACGAGTAAATTACTAATTCCAAATACCCTTACTGCTTCCCTATAACCTCTCTCTACCCTCTCAAAGGGTACACATTCCACTGTAAAGGGATTTGCACTTATCAGAATACCATCCAGTCCTCTCTCTTTAAGCTCTAGCATACTCCTCCTAGTACTATCATCATCCACACACCAGAAGCAGTTAGTTTCTACGAAGAGCGAGGGTATCTCGAACTTCTTGACCTCTTCTACAGCCCTAAGTAGTAGATCGAATCTTAAGAAAGGCTCACCACCAGTCAGATGTAGACCATAATTTAACCCTATGATCCCCTTAATTCCAGGAGGGTAGAACTTAGAGAAGTACTTTGAGAGGCTCCTTAGAATTTTCCTCAGCTGATCTAAATCGATCCAATCATTACTCCACTTTGGAGAACAGGCGTACATACAATGACGGCATTCACAGGTACATCTATACGATAGTATAAGTCCTGCTGAAATAGGCTCCTTTACCTTAAGTACATCCACAATCTTAATTAGAGCACTACTCTATTATTCCTTCTGACATTCGAATACTTTATGTACTATAAGTTCTGATAAGGCTAAGCTCATTTTCCAGTTCGTAAAACTTAAATACCGAGTACTACTGTAGTACTGTAGGAAGGATTATGGTTGAGGTTGTAGTTACAAGAAAGTTTCAGGTCACTATTCCCAAAGAGATTAGAGAGGCACTCGAGATAAATGTTGGAGATAGACTAATAGTTAAAATAGCTGATGGTAAGATAGTCCTAGAGCCTATTAGGCCCTCCGATGCCCTAAAAAGACTCTCCACAATCGCTGATAGATTCCTCGGTGGTCCTAAGAGGATCGATGCGGTGAGGCTAATTGAGGAGTCTCTTGAAAGGGAAACAGGTCTACATTGATACTAATATTTTCGTTTATGTAGCTTTGAAGCATCCAGATTTCTATAGAGCATGCTATAATATATTAAACCTACTTATATCGAAGGAGTTTAGTAGTTATGGATCCCACCTAGTATTGTTAGAACTCTTTGGAGTGTTGTCAAGAATTAATGTTGAAGCAGCCTATGAAGCTGCGATCTCTTACTTAAACTTACCATTAACAATGCTAGAGTTGAATAGAGAAACCTTAGACTATGCTAAGGAGATAGCTAAACTCTCAGGTGTGACCTACGATTCTCTACACGCAGCATTAGTAGCACAAAACCACATAGATGTCGTAGTTTCTGAGGATGTAGAGGATTGGAGTAGAATAGTAAAAGTCTGGTCAGAGATTAAAAATAAGTTTAAAGTAAAAGATTTAACAATTATCTCTCCAACAAAGGGCGTAATAGAAGTTGAGTAGCCATAGACTAGAGTTTCCTATTAACATAGATATCTCAATAATTTAATTCTACTTTCTGACATATCATAGCATAGTGGAATTCTCTCGTTGAAGAGCTTTCCCAGCTCTTTTATATCCTTAACTGCTTAAAAGGCTCATACAACTTATCCATTCCTCATGTTGGAGGAAGTAATTATGATTTGGAATATCTGGGTAGTCTGATGACCTAGTACATTAGCTAAGAACCCATTTTGTCAGAGGTATTTTATTAGTAAAGCTTAAACCTGCACTTCACTAAAGATTAATTACCGACTCGATCGATAATGATTGTGATGAGTAACACGGTTAAAATATACGGTTATAAAACTGAAATAGGACCCTGGTTTAAGAGAGAAGAACTAGAGCGTGAAACTCTAGATAAGGTATTCACTGGGATAAAACTTAAAGGTTTAAAGATTCTAGACGCTGGCACGGGGATAGGATACGCTGCTAAGTACCTAGCACAACGCGTAGGCAGAGGAGTCCTAGTAACAATCGACATAGATGCCTCAAGCCTAGAAATGCTTGAGAGGCTCGCAGGAAAGGAGCTAATCGAAAAACTTATTTTCATAAAAGCTGATCTACGGAACCTAGATTTCATAAGAAATAATTACTTTAATCTAGCCTGTCTCTACTATACTATTCATACAATCGAATCTACAACACCAGGTGGAGTAAGACAGGTTCTAAGAGAAATACACCGCGTACTAAGGCCAGACGGGCTATTAGTAGCTGTGGAGAACTATGCCACGTTCGAGCCTATTGATAGTGCTCAGCAGCTATTACTAGAACTCGCCAGGGTAGAGGATGAGATAAACACTCTTCTAGGAACAAGAGAAGTAGATGTAGAATATAATCCTGAAGAGCTATGCACTCTACTC
>Ga0190307_1000487_pt1 | contig 11546 bp, 20 predicted proteins | sample 48700745_MG_FD_161653 | JGI IMG/M metagenome (GOLD analysis project Ga0190307, IMG submission 161653) | Hydrothermal vent sediment bacterial communities from Southern Trench, Guaymas Basin, Mexico - 4870-07-4-5_MG | ecosystem: Environmental > Aquatic > Marine > Hydrothermal vents > Sediment ... | reverse complement strand
AAGCTTCGTCGTATCAATGATAAACTCGTCTGGAGCAAGCAAGTCGCCAGCTAGCGGAACTTCGCTCACAGCCACCGTGACAATCGGCACAGTCGTAGAGCTGCTATAAGCTAGGGAGGGATAGCCAACCTTGCCATTCAAATACTTCAAGACATTCGAAAAAGACAGCTTGGCGGATGGAAGCACCTACTCGGAAACATGGTATCCCGACGAAGACATAACCATAAAACGAATATACATAGTAAACAAGGCAGGCACAGACCTATACAAGTCGGAATTTTACCTAAAGGTTAAAGAAGACGTCTACACATTATCAGTTGTGCCATGCGTAGTGCTTGGAATGCAGAGGAATGTAACGCCACAACTCGACATCGAAGTAAAAGCAAACGAACTAGTCAACTTCATAGTAACAAACAACGAAGGCTCCGCAATCTCGTTCTACGTAGTCTTTGAATGCTGGACGCCATAGGCTGGGCTAGACTTGGCTGATAGATTCCGAAAACGCAGTTTTCGGGGGACTGCCTAACTTGACAGTATCTTATCAACATCTTTTTTTAGGCTACAAAATAAGAGATATAGCCACGCACGAGTCCGGCGTAGGCGAATGGCCACACCTAAGCGCAATCACAATATACATAGAGAATGGACACGACCAAGACTTAACCATAACAATACGAGGCAACAAGGAAAAAACAACGATGGGAAGCGTCGAACTCGTATCAGCCTTCACGGTGTCAGCCGGCACAGCAACAAGCTATACGTTAACGCCCGAAACAACAGGATGGCTACCATACATATATGTAACCGCCAAGGCGGCAACAGCGCCGACAACAGGAGAAATAAACGTAACAATCATAACGATAGAAAAGGAGGCGTAAAAGCATGAGTACGCATAAACCTTTCGTACGTGACGTGGATATATTAGCAAGCGAAACATGTATAAGCGGAGAAATCGACACTGGAACATCAACTAGCCCAGTAACAGTGCTCACGCCTACTAGCGGGTATAAAATAGACACGCGGTCAGTATATTTGGCGACAGATTCGACGGCAGGCGAGGTAACAGCCAGCTTCCCAACATCAGGCAAACTGTTAGGAAAATTATACTGCAGTAAATTTACGATGGTAACATTGAAAGATATACGGATAACGGGCGGAACAAACGAAAGCATACAGATTAGCTGGAGCGGAACAGACACAGGCGCAAAAATATTCTACATAATAAGATACAAGGAGGTGCAATAAAACGCCAAGAGTACCAAACGATATATACAGGAAAGTGCCAAGCGTAGACATATACGATTCATGGGAACTCGTAACACGCCACATGCCAATAGAACAGCCACCAGCAACGCCAACATATATAATATTCAAAAAAGGCGAAAAAACATACGGAAAAAACGGATTAACAGGTCACATAGAATACGAAGACAGCGACGAAGCAGACTTAATACAGACAGTATTTAGTTCACTGAGCGGTAAAGGCAACCACGTTCATTTCTGCACAGGACAGTATTACATCAGCAAAACAATAACCATACCATTCATAGCAAAGCCAAGCCCAGCAATGGGAATAATGCTAACTGGAAGCGGATGCAACGCAACAAGACTAATACTTGACGACAACGTAAACGGCAACATGTTTGAATATACATCAACAGAAAAAGTGTATTTCGGGTACTTCAGAGGCATAACATTCGACGGAAACAAAGAAAACAACACATCAGGCGACCTAATCCATCTAAACGACAAATTCGTTGACTTTGAAGTGCACGACTGCTACTTCCGCAACGCAGCAGGAGTAGGACTATACTCGGACAACACATGGAACGTAAGAATATTCGGAAATACCTTTGAAGGAAACGGCTCGCATGCTCTAGTGCTGAAGTCAGGTGTAGACGCAAAAATAATAGGCAACAAATTCCATTACAACGGCGGATGCGGGATATATCTAGAAGACGTTTCATGTAGCAGTATAATAGGTAATCACATCTATAATAACGACCAGCATGGAATCCAAATCGAATACGTATCGGAGACAGTAGAAGGAATAATAATTGCAAACAACAACTTCCGAGGAAGCAGCTGGACAACAGCAAATACATACGACCAAATATATGGTCGGCTAACGCGCACAATAATAGTTGGGAACAACTTTTGTGGCGCCAGCAAATCGAGATACGCAATAAATGCGACGGCAGGCACAGGAGTAATAGCTGCAGGCAATACGTTTACAGGCCACGTAACAGGCGTTATTAGAGCCTTAAACTCGTTTAAACAATATTGGCATATATACGGCAATGAGGGGCTAATAACTGAAAATAGAGGAACAGCAACATTCAGCGGAGACGGAGCAACAACAACATTCACAATAGCACACGGCTTGGCAGACACGCCAAGAACATATAGAGTACAACCAGCAAGCAACGATGCTGCAGGCGACTTCTACGTAACAGCCGATAACACAAACCTGACAGTAACATACTTGACGGCGCCACCGTCAGGTACAGATAACATAGTGCTGGTCTGGCGAGCAGAAATATAGGCAGGAAAACAGTAATGGCCGACTACTTCGCAACATTAACTATTCCAAAGAACACGATACCTCCCAATATTTCTTCTACTACTGTTACGATTGAAGGCGACATATTGGTCGGATTTTATCGTTTGATTCCGCCCGGCTGGGCTGGACTTGCGCATTATCGAATAAAATATGGACTAGAACAATTACATCCGGCTAATGAAGGCGCTTGGGATACTGGCGATAACATTCGTGATTTCGTGCCTTTAAACTGGAAAATGCCAGAACACAAACTAACATTAACGATTGAAGGCTACAACGAGGATACAAGCTATGACCACACAGTATATTTATGGTTCCGCACGGAAGAACTTGAATACGCAAGGCCAACAACTTTATTAAAGGAAATCTTAAGTTTACTAAAGGAAATATTCGGAGTCGAAGGCTAGATGTCGGAAGGATGGCCAGACTTCTGGATAAGAGGCAAAAAAATCGACCTAATAGATTTGGTAGACACAATAAACCTAATCAAACAAATAAACACCATTGATACAGTAAATAATCTAGGTACACTAAATACAATCAATACGGTTGATACGATACAGAAAATTAATCCGCAGGACACAGACAACGTAGTAATAGACCGCATAAAACTAATAAACACAATCGAAACAATCAATACGCTAGATACAATAAACACAATAAACGCAGTAAACAAGATTAGAATGGGAGAAATATACACGGCAAACTACATACGAAACGGAGCGTTTGAAACCGGCACGCTAGAATACTGGGACGCATCAGGATATGCAGGACAAAATCCAGAAATAGACAGTACAGTCGCCTATCAAGGCGGATACTCGGTTAGGCTACCGTACTATGCGGAAATAAGACAGTGGCTACCGTTGATACGCGCCAAATACTTCAACCTATACTTTATGGCGCGAACCGACACTGAGGACAGCGTGCTAAGGGTAGGTCTACAATACATCAAGGACGACACATTATACCTGGAATTATCAGATGTAACAATTCCAGTGGCAAACGAATGGGTTTATGTGGGAATAAAATATGACATAACAGACACATGCAGAAGAATAAGCTTCGAGAACATGACGGACGGAAGCAACATATGGGTAGATGCAATACAGTTTACGCTTGGAGCCGAACGGCTAGTTTATCAGGCGGAAAAAGACCGTACAATAACACCGTACGAAGTTGAAACAAGCGGAGAAATAGCGGCGGCAGACAATACATCGGGGTACTCATTGAAACTGAACAAGGGATATGCACAGCTGGTGCAATTCATGGTTTATGTTGGAGGAGCAGCCGAAATATACATAAACACTAGCCCAAACGACGTTAATTATGCAACGTTATGGACTAAGAGCATGACAAGCGCAGGCTGGTACACAGACTGGGACTTCAACGCTTTTCCGTACTTCCAGATAAGCGTACCAACAACAGGCATAGATGTGAAAATTTGGATAAGGGCGGTGCAGATTTAAATGCCGCTAGTTAAGAAGTGGCAACTAGACGAGCATAGGGAAACAATAAATGACCATGAAGACGTTGAAATTACAAGCCCAGCCGATGGACAGGCATTAGTGTATGATGGAGCAGCGCAGAAATGGAAGAATCAATCCGTAGGCGGAGCAGGACCGGTAACGATACCTATTGGACATCCGCGTCGAAGCTGGGTATACTCGTATGGAACAAGATTCTATGCTTTCGGAGGCAACACAACCGCATCCATAGATACTCAGGCGCTACTCAGAATACCGTCGGGAACGGTAACGCGCTACAATCTAGTGGTAATATCAAACAGTCTAGACCAGGGCGGAATGGCCATTTATCTACATGACGATTTAGGAAACGATTACTTGCTTGCCGAAATAATAGCCGGCCATTCAGTCCCAGAATACATAGACAATACGGTTAGCATAAGCGTGTCAAGCACAAGAAGATACTGCTACAAAGTTAGAGGCATAGAGCCGCTTCCGACTTCAGGCTCATGCTACTGGGACGGAATATTATGGCTAGAAGTATAAACTGGCTGTATGCTCCGACGCTAAAGCGTCGGGGAGCAGCCAGTCCCTAAGCGATAGGGCCGTGACGTTGCGCGCGGCCCCGCAATAAAATGTTTGGAGGTGAAAAAATGTTTGAGGAAGCCTTGACGTACTTCCTCATCAGCCTTGGAACGTTGGGCTTCGTTGGAGCCTTCAAACTGTTGTATGAAACTGTAAAGTCAGCTTAGGAGAGGAACCATGAGCAGACTATGCTTTAATAAGGACCCGAAGGCATGGAAGATAGCGCTGTTCTGCATACTGATATTCCTGAACAGCCTGCTGACACCGATATATCAGATACTGCAGGGCGGCAAAATGCCGACACAGCTAGACTACTATACGGCATTGGTCGGCGCCATCATCAACGTAGTATTGTTCCTGATGACGTTTCTAGGCATAAAGCCGCCAAGCCAGCCGCCACAGAAGAAATCTTAAATTTCCCCCATTTTTTTATATACAGTTTAGAGGTGTAACGTATGGTACGGGAAAATTATCTAAAAAAAATTTCAGATGTGCTAGCTAAACAGACGGAAGTGCTGGAAAAGATGTGTTGCTGTATAGAGAAATTAGTATGCTTGTGGCTGGAAGCAGCCGGTAAAAAGCCGGAAACGGAAGAAAAGGAAGAATCGGAGGAGGCTGAATGATAAATGAGCATTGAAGATACAAAGCTGTGTATTCCGGAATTGAAGATTCCAGCCGGCTTCCTGCTTGACACCAGCTTTCTGGGCATTTCTATACGTGTGCCGCCCTCAGACATCGTTGTCATGCCTAAACTGTGCGTAGACTTGAAGCCGATATGGGATGTTATAATGAGCATACTTGACGCTATGACTGCGGAGTTCTACAAGAAAATAGAGGAGGAAAAGTAGGATGGACGGTATGTTCCGCTTGGCAGCAGTAGGGGGGGCAGCCTAGCGTGGCAAAAGCAAAAACCGCTAAGAAAGCGAATAATACAGACCCGCCCGGCTTTCTAGACTTCCTTGCTGATGCAGGGTTTGGCTTTTGGAGCGGATTAGTCAAGGCTGTACCCAACATTTTCGATATTCTCGCTGCGCCGCCGTCTGTGTTCGGAGGATTCGTAAAGAAACTGTTTCCGCATCATATACAGCCTAAGGTTAGCTGGCCTTTTACAAAGTGGGATTTCATCGCAGACCCGGCTGGTATTGGGCTTGCGGCTGAAATAACTGGGATGTTTTATAGGCCGGAAGCGCCGGAAACGCTTGAAGGCGTAAAAGACTACATTAATGATGTGTCAACTTCAGGTAACACGGCAGGCGCTACGCTGCTTACGGTTACTTCGGCTGCATCTTTGATTCCGATTGGCCATGTATCCGAAGCAGTAGATGAGGTTTGGCGCTTGCCATGGGTTCAGGCCATCCTGAACATCAGCTATGATGCGTCTTCAGCCGCCTATTTCATAGGGTATAAGCCTTTGATTCGCAGGTATATGCTTAGCCAGTATCTGTCTGAGATTCCTGAGCCCTACCGCCTTGCGGACTTCTACGTTAAGGGAGGAATAAACTATGAAACTTACCGTGACGCTTTTCATCAGTGGGGCCTAGATGACATTTGGGTTAATGCTTGGGCTCATAGCCAGTATACTTGGCCGAGCGTTGAACAATTGTTTAATCTTTATTGGCGCGGTCATATAAGCGAGGAAACCCTGCGCGAGTGGATGCGGTATCTTGGCTATAAGGAGGATGCCATCAATTTCCTTGTGAAACTTGCCGAGCGCATTCCGCCTGCCAGCGACCTTATCACAATGTGTGTAAGGGAAGCTTTCACGCCTGAAGTGTATGAAAGAGTGGCTCCTGAGACTCCGCCGGAATTTATCGAGTGGATGCGTAAGCAAGGATTTAGCGAAACATGGAGTAGGCGGTACTGGGTTGCGCATTATCGTAGAATGGGCGTTGAGCAGGCTTGGCGGGCGTTTTATCGTGGAAGATTCAGCAAGGAACAATTGGAAACATTTCTTAAGTATGCGGACATCCATCCAGACGATAGGGCGGTGCTGACCGACGAGAAGGTTATGTACGACTTACCGACTATACGAGAGCTTGGCTATGGATATGATGTGGGCGTTTATACTAAAGAAGATATTGAATGGTACAGGAAGGCTGCGGGCTTATCGCCTGAGGATGCTAGGAAAGCGGCTGAAGCGATGGTTGCTTATAGAAGTGAAGCAGAAAGAGAGGCTTTACGACGTGAATATATGTATGCTTACGCTAGAGGCGAGATTACATTAGAAGATTTCAGAGCGAAGCTTGAGGAACTGAAAACTTCCAAAGATAAGATACCGTTATGGCTTGAAAGGGCGGAACTGTACAAGCGTAGGACAACTAAGGCTACGCCTGCAAATGAGCCGCTTTCAATTACACGTTCTACGGCGCAGTGGTTGTTTGAGCATGATGTTTGGACTGAAGAGCAGTTTAGAGAAGCGTTGAAAGAGTTGGGCTATCCAGATGGGGCTATCGAGGCTTATCTTGAGCAATCTAAACGAAGAAAAGAAGAGCGTAAGCCTGAGCCTAAGCGATTATCTGAGGCCAAGCTAGAGGACTTGGCGTTCTATGGTATAATCACAGAAGCAGAGTGGCGTAATGGTCTGATAGCATTAGGATACACCGAAACGGATGCGAATAAACTGATACAGTTAGCGAAAGAAGAGTGGGCTAGGAAAGAAGAAAAGCCGAAAGTCAGGAGATTATCCGAAAGCGATGTCATCGATGCCTACGAGTTCGGCTTGTACGGTATATACGCTGACGAAGATTATTATAGACAGATGAACTATCCGCCTGACAAGATTAGATGGTATGCTGAACATTCGGTTGAGAAATGGTATTTGGATGCCGGCTACAGTCCAGAAGACGCTAGATTACTAGCCAGGCTTGTGTATTTGAAGTATGAAGTGCCGAAGCTAAGGACGTTGTATCGTAACGGCTGGATAAACAAGCAGCAGCTAATTGAGGGACTGAAAGAACTGGGCATTCCTGAGCCGCGTCTGACTGAGATGGCTATGAACTTTATCAAGGCCGAGCAGCCAGAACGATTAAGAAAAGAGCGCGACCTTACTAAGAGCGAAATAATAAAAGGTGTTAAGTCTGGCGTGATTACGCCGCAACAGGCTGTATACTTGTTGATGGACTTAGGATACGATGAATGGGAGGCATGGTATCTGCTCGCCATCTACAAAGTAGTCGAAGCTGGCGACCCTGAGGGCTACTGGGAGATGCGTAAGATAATCGAATTACAGAAAAAGGCTAGAGGCTTACCGGCTAAGGAGATTCCAGATGAATTAATCATACTTGAGCAGGAGCAGCGCAGGCTAAAGGAAGAATTAGACAAGTTAAGAAAAACTGGGGCGCCTGAGGAGGAAATCGCTGAAGTCGCTAATAAGCTGACGCTGGTTGAGAATAAGATGCGCACTATTATCGGCAAGCTTGGCTTAGAATAGCTATTTTGGCTTTACCTCTTTTCCTATTTCTTTACATATTTTTGTTGTTGGCTTGTCTTGCCACCAGTTCATTACCATTTGCTCTAAATCGTTTAGTGCCGATTCTACGGTTTCGTGTAGTTCTAGTGTTCCTTCTACGTGTACAGTTATGTTTTCGTAGTTGCCTATGTTAAATTTTCTTTCGTACCATACTCGGTCTGGCTTAACCACGCATATACGCTCCTAATTCCGTTTGGTATCCTTCTTTTTTGCACATGCATACCCAATAGGTTTGGTGTGTTCCTATTGTTTGCGTTGGGTCGTTTATTCTTAGTATTATTAGTATGTGCCAGTTTTTGAATATTGCCAGTATATTGTTTAATGGTATTCTGTAATCGTTCCATTTTAGCCAGAGTAGTCCATCGTCTTGTAGTATGCGTAGGAACTCTTTCTGCGCTTTGTATATGAATGCGATTAGTTCCATTCTGCTTTGATATATTTCATGACCGTAATATGCGGTTGCTTTTATTCCCATCTTTTTTAGTTGGCGTGGCGTTAAATCTGGTATTGTATAGTAGTTGCCGTATTTGCTTCCCCAGTCGTGCGGCGGGTCGAAAAATATGGTGTGGAATGTTTTGTCGCGGAATGGCGTACGAGTACAGTCGGCGAATATTGTTGGTTTTCTGTATAGTCGTTTTTGTATGTCTATGTAGACTATAGATTTTACGTTTTTTGTTTCGTACATTGTACGGTTGCCAGCAGTAGCGTCCAATATCAAGCTTGGCAGACCTCCGACAACATTGTTGTCGGTACCTACAGCCCAGCCTATATTACTCCTGCTTTTTTGTATTTCCACCATAGTTTACGTATTTGTTCCATTGATGGTTTGCGTCTTTTTAGCCATGTTTTTGATACGATTAGCTGGTTTGAGCAGTATAGTAGTTTTCGTGTTTTTTTGTCGTAGAATTTGCAGATTGGATATTTTAGTTTTCGCATTTGTCCTTTGTATTTGCATTTGCCTTCGTATGTGCATATTGGTACTGGGTATCTTATTCCAGCCAGGTTTTGTCGTCTTCTGTATGGGCATGACCAGTAGCATCTTTTTTGTTCGCATACTATGTCTGGCTGGAATGGGCATATCTTCATTTTTATTCACTTCGTTACGTAATATGCCTTTCGTAATGGGTTGTTGCATATTGGGCAGAATCTTCTGTTTAGTTCACGGTCTGTTATATATCCGCAGGCTGGACAGTACAGTCGAACCTTTATTTTTGGTTTCTGCTTCTGCTCAGCCATTTCTTACCAGCCCTCTTCTTCTCTTAGGCGTTCTACGAATTCTCTGCCGAATAATCCTCTTAGGCCTTGTACTGCATATCTTACTTGTGTGCCCCATGGATAGTGTACTACTACTCTTCTTATTCCGTGTTCTCTTAGGTATGGTTCGTCCCATTTTTCTGCTTTCTGTGTCTGCATGTAGTCCCATAGGCTTTCTACTTGCGTGTCGTATGGCTCGTAGCCTAGCTGTTCTCTTAGATGCTCTCTTAGCCTTTCCTTGTCTTCCCATGCCTCTATGGGCACATCCATGCGGTTCAGAAAGTCTTCATATCGCTCATCTAACGCCAATGTTTATTTCCCTCGTTTTACATTTTGGCTCGTATACGTCTGATATTGTTTCGTATCGTACAAAACTGTCTAGTTCGTCTATTGTTGCGTCTTCATCGAATGGGCTTGGTAGTATTCGTGCTAGTCGTATTTTTCTGCCGTCTTTTGGTGTGATTCGTAGGGTGAATTTTTTTCGCCATACGCCGAATCTGAAATATGTCATGTCGACGTATTTTGTTGCGGCTATTATTTCTATGGCTTTTTGCCATTCGCATCGTTTGAAGCAGTATGCCATGTAGTGTCCTGGTTTGCCTGTGTATAGAATGTAAATGTTTGGAAGTAGATATTTATGTTGTACTTCTAGTAGCGCGTTTGTTACCTGTTCTAGGCTGACGCCGTCGAAGTCCCACATTAATATGTGTTTTCCGTCTGGTAGGATGCTGTTGACTCCTGCCACGTCTGTTACGTGCACTACGTTTAGGCTGAATCGCCATCTTCCTATTCTGAATCTCAACATCATGGTTTTATCACCACTACGCCGTCTTCTAGTTGCCATCTTAGTTTTCTTATTTCATCTGTGATTAGCCGTATTGCGCATATTCCTTTTGTCACATCATACCATGCGCATTTTTCTCGGTAGCAGTGGTCGAATACTTTGCTGTTTATCTTTCTTAGTGGGCATAGTTTTTTGTTTGTCATTGTTTTGTCTCCTCTTCCGGCCATAGGCCTTCTGGATAGTATACTGCGATTACTACACACCCTTGCATACCTTGCATGGCTCCTTCGCTATATGATGTATGGATTATCACGTTTCTGCTTAGTGCCTTGCCTTTTGCCCATTCGTTGAATGCTTTTTCTACATCTTTTGCCAATCCGTAAAATATTTTTACTTTCATAATTTCACCTCCTTTTTATTTTTCTTCTTCGTAATATTTGCATATTTTTGCGGTTGCTTCTCTTATTTCTCTTGCCAGTATGGTTATTTTTTGTAGTGAGGCGATGTCTGCCTTTGCCAGTTTTCCGTATAAGTCCCATATTGCATGGAACACTATGCATCTTTTGCGGTGTTTGCATAATAGGCATGACATTTTATTTGCCTCCTTTTAGTTCTTGTTCTGTTAGTTCATCGTATCTTTTTAGTGTTGCTTCTAGGATGGGCTTTATGGGTTTTGCTTCGATTAAATATTTTAAGAGCATCTTATCGTTGATTTCGTTTATTTGTCTTATTATGTCTTCTATTGGTGTTGCATCGATATATTCTCTTAAATGTCGCAGGATTGCCATGTGTTCGACTCCGCGCGCTAATTGTAAGTTTCGTAGGAACATTTCAAGTGTTTCCGGCATCTTTTCTCACTCTTTGGTGCCAAAGACCGCTTTTAGCCACCTATATTCTTTTGGGTAGTAATGTATGTATATATGATAGCCTCTTTCGGCTAGTTCTTTAGCTACTTTTATCAGCTGTTTTCTTGCGTATGTTGATATGGCGTAGTCTGTCGTCAATACAATACTTTCTATTCTTGGCGGAATCTTTAGCTTTCGTAGCCCAGCCATCGTTATATACCCTATTTTTAGCGTTTTTTCTGGCAGTAACCTGTCCAGCAGATATGATTTTCCGCATCCTGGTAGTCCCATTACTAATGTGATGTTCATTTTTTTCACCACCTTTGGTTTACTCCGCATATTTTGAATACTTTATGTGTCCATTCTGTTGGCGCCAGTTTGGTCGGCGAATTTTGTTTTATCCATATCCATTCTGGATAGGTTTTGGCTATGCGGCGTACAGTCTCGGGATGCACTTTATAGTCTTCTGCGATTGTGTCTAGTGTTGGTTCGCCGAAGCTTGCTAGTTCGACTAGTAGGCAGTATAGGTCGTTTTGGAATGTTCTGGCTCCTTCTAGGCTGTAACTTGTCAGTATGTATCGTT
>Ga0190307_1000486_pt1 | contig 11553 bp, 11 predicted proteins | sample 48700745_MG_FD_161653 | JGI IMG/M metagenome (GOLD analysis project Ga0190307, IMG submission 161653) | Hydrothermal vent sediment bacterial communities from Southern Trench, Guaymas Basin, Mexico - 4870-07-4-5_MG | ecosystem: Environmental > Aquatic > Marine > Hydrothermal vents > Sediment ... | reverse complement strand
TCAAAGCAGTAAACCTTTCTTCCCTCGAACTCATTAATGCGTCTCGAAAAGCTTTTTGCAAAGATTGCGAAACCTTCCTTTCTTTTATCATTATGCCACTGCACGTAGTTTGCTTTTTCAGCAAGCTCCTTGCAGATTTTTTTTGCATTTACTCTATTTTGCCACTTGCACTCTGCAAGCAAAATTTCCTTCGCTTTTTCGTTAAGGGCAACGATGTCTATTTCTTTGTCTTCGTACCACCATTTCGAAATCAGTCCAAAATTTTCGAATTCGGGTATAAGCTTTTCCTTCAATATCTCTTCCACAAGGTATTCAAAACATAAACCGAAATATTCGTTCAGCTCTCTTGCTATAATCTCTTCCACCACCTCTCTTCTGCCAACTTCAAGGTAGTCCCTGTAAGGATAAACAAACTTGAACCAAAAACGAAATAAAGGATCGTTTATTTCGTAAATTCCCTTTCTTTTCATTCCGAACGGCAGTATATGCCTCACTATACCGACCTCTTCGAGAGAGGAAAGATATTTGGTTAAGTTACTTTTATCCATACCGCTTGCCGAGCAAAGCTTTCCTATCGTTTTGTAACCAAGGGAAAGGTATTTCAGAACAAGTCTGTAAACCCTTGATTCTCTGAATTCCTGTCTGAGTAAGATTAAAGGCTCGTCGTATAAATTTTTACCTTTCGTTAGCAGAATCTCCCTTATATTTTCCGTAAGCGATTTATCTTCGTTGTAAAATTTCAGGTAGTAAGGTACTCCTCCAAAAATAAAATAAACTTCAAAGGGATTTTTGAAATATTTTACAACATGTTTGAAAGAAAAGGGTTGTAATTTCCAGATATTCAACTTTCTTCCGTAAAGGGGCGTTCCCTTTCCGAGCAGTTCACTTTCCATTACCGACATGGAAGAACCGCAAAGGATAAGAATTACGTTCGTGCGCATGAGGAGATCGTCTATAATTTTTTGGAAGAGAGAAAGCAAACCTTTTTTTGTTTGCATCAAATACGGAAATTCGTCTATGACCATAACGCATTTTTTCTCATTTATTTCTTCACAGAAAAACCTGAAAAGCTCGTACAGGCTTTTGGTTTCCAATCGCAGAAAATATTCTTTTTTAGCGAATTCCGCAAATTTTTGCTTAAAGGATTTTATGTTTTCTGCAAAGCTTTCATCCGTTGCGAGAATGTAAATCGAGGGTTTGTTTTCTATAAATTTTTTAATTAATTCCGTCTTTCCTACCCTTCTTCTACCGTAGAGAACCACTAAATTAAAACCTTTTTCTCTGTACGTTTCTTCAAGAAATCTCATCTCCCTTTCTCTATTAGCAAATTTTGGTAGCATAATTATAATAATTCGTCTACCACTATTTAAATTTTTACAACTTTCCCTTTAAATGGTTGCTTCCAAAATTCGTATGACGACTTACGGGGGTAATCGATAACCAAACCCGAATTCCTACCGCAGCAGAGCGCGAACCTTGATAATAACGTTTAATTCAGCGCACCTTTTCCTTGGTTTAATTATCTCCAGATAGCGCGAATAACGAAGCAGAGTTTCGGCGTTGGTATTATGCCGGTGTTGGAAAGAGCCCCTTAAATCGATCGCGATACCCTTCATGCTCGAAATGGAAAAGGATTGACTCTTCTGTTAAATTTTTAATCTTTCCCGATGCTAATTTTTAGTGGAAATACCCTGGCGGTGCGGATGAAGCACGTGCTTTTGCTCGGTACCGGCGGAACGATTACGGCCGAAATCTCTGGCAACGCGTGGAAGCCCGGAAGCATAAGCGTTGAGGAGCTGCTCTCCTATCTCAACATCAAGAAGGAACTGAAAAACGTAAGGCTCACGGTAAAGGAGCTGTTCAACATCGATTCTTCCGACATGCAACCAGAATTCTGGGTGCAGATAGCGAAGGCAATTTATTCCGAAATAAAGCAAAATGATATAGACGGTGTTGTAATAACCCACGGCACGGATACCATGAGCTATACCGCATCGGCGCTATCCTTCTTATTGCAAAATCTTCCTGTACCTGTGGTGCTCACAGGGTCGCAGATACCGCCATCGCAGCCCAATTCGGATGCGAGAAACAATCTGCTGAGCGCTATAAGGGTGGCAACGGAAACCAATTTGGGTGAGGTTGTAATAGTCTTCAACAACAAAATAATTCGCGGCAACAGGGCGAAAAAATTAGATGAAAGCGGATTCGATGCGTTCGAAAGCATTGCGGTGCCGCCTTTAGGATACGTGGTGGATAGAATTAAACTCAGAAGGGGTTATATAAAAAAGGGTAACAGGCGCAAACTCAAACTTTACGACCGCATAGAAACCAAAGCCGCCCTCATAAAGCTCTATCCGGGTTTCGACCCGAAGATACTCTACAAACTTATAGACATGGGATACAAGGGTTTCGTGATCGAGGGTTTCGGCGCGGGCAACATACCCATAAATTTCAATTCGTTACTGCCGTGGATCATAAGGGCTAAGGAAGAGAAATTACCGGTGGTTATTTCGACGCAGTGCATCCACGGTCACGAATGGGCGCTTCTCTACGAAAATGGCAAAAAAGCGTTGAAAATGGGTGCGATTCCTGCATACGATATGATCAGCGAAACCGCCCTCGTAAAACTGATGTGGGTGCTCGGCATCACCAGCGAAATTAACAAGATAAAAAGGCTCATGCTTAAACCGATTGCCGGAGAAATCTCCAGTAAGGCGTCTAAATACGGGGCGTGAACGCATCATTCTTTTTGCAGCCCGGCTGCTTTTCCTTTCACCTTTTTATTCGTTTATAGCTGCAGTAGCCCTCGAATTTGCACTTCGGTTCCACCCCCGTGCCGAAAACCTGGTCGCCGCAGCGACCCCCGCTCATGTAGCACTCGCACCACGCCTTAATCCTGTAGACCTTCCTCTCCCCTTTTTCGGTCTCCATGATTCTAATTGCGTTAATTTTTTATTTAAATTGCGAGGTTATGCCCAGGTTATGTCAATCTCCTTCAAAACTTTTAACCCCCTTTTGCGAAAAGCTCTCAACCCCTCGCAAGTTAATATTTACCGCCACCTTGTTGCGTTCTTTCCAACGTCAGCGTGGCGATGCCCTCATGCCGACGTTGGAAGGAGCCGCCATTGGCTGCGCTTCGCCCGCTTCCGATAATTCCTCCACTTATCGATCATCATGCCGATTTTGGAAAGAACCTTGCGCTTTCACCCTGAATAAATTTTAAAACCCTTTCTCTCCCGAAATTTAGTGATTAGGTTTTGATTTTCGCTTTAATTGTGCAAAATATATGATAAAACACCGAAATCTATTTTATATATCTAATACCTATATAGTTATTATGAAAACGATAAGTAAGGACAAATGGCCAGAGTGGCTTAAGAAGTTTGTAGGTAAAAGAAAGAACATTGAAATTAAAGAACGTAATGGTCGGTACTACATTTACGAATACAAGAACATTTGGGATAAGGAAAAGAAAAGACCAAAGAAGATTTCGAGATATTTGGGCGTTGTAGAACAGGAGGGTATACGCAAAGCATACGAGGTTTCTCTGAAAGGTATATACGAGTATGGACACGTGAAGTTTGTTTGGCATGTTCTCGAGAAGAACGGTATTTTGAGGGTAATGAGAAAAAAGTTTCCTGACTTCTGGGATGTACTTTTGGTTTTTGCTATGAATAGGCTTATTGACCCAAGACCGATTAAATCGATATGCCAATGGTATGAAAAGACGTATCTTGTTAAAAAGATTGGCAAGATATCTCCGAAAAGAATTTCAAGAGTTCTTAGTGTGGTAGGTATGAGTTGGAAAAGTCAATATGAATTTTTTCAAGAGCTTATGAAAAATGGTGAAAAGATAATCTATGATGGTAGTGTGATATTCTCTTCATCGAACGAGAATCCACTTCTAGAAAGAGGGTATAACAAGGATCAACTCCCTCTTACCAAAGCAAATATAGTTTTAGCATTTTCGTATAACAGACGCATACCTGTATTCTTCAGGTTAGTTCCTGGCTCTGTTCACGAAATAACAACGTTAGACATACTTCTCGAGGATTTGGGTAAGGATACGATAGTTGTATTGGATAAAGGTTTTTACTCTAACAGTATACCGAAACGAATTCTTGATAAAGGGTTGTCGTTTATAATGCCGTTGAGAAGAAATTCAAAAATGATAAACTATAAATCAAAACTTAAATCATTCTTCGTATACAGAAAAAGACCTATTAAGTATACTGCTTATAGGTATGGCGATTTCTTTGTTTATCTGTATGAAGACATTTCATTAAAAGCAGAGGAAGAGAAAACATACCTTCTCATGTTGTCAAAGGGTAAGAAGGTTGAATTCAAAGAACATCAAGCTGGAAAGATAGCACTTATCTCAAACAAAAACCTTCATCCAAAGGAAATCTACGAAATGTGGAAGGCGAGAGATCAGATAGAGAAAGTGTTTGATGTGTTGCAGAACATGTTGGATACTGATAGACCATACGTAAGAAAGGAAGAAACGTTTCGTGGCTATCTGTTTGCATCGTTCTTAGCTCTCATAGCATACTACCTTATTCTCAAGATTCTAAAAAGTGCTGAAATAAACGATAAGATGAGTGTGTCTGATGTTCTCCTTGAACTCTCAAAGATATACAAAGTAGAACTCGGGAAAAAAGAAGTATTATCCGAAAGGAGCAAACGTGTTAGAAACCTTATGCAGAAGCTGAACATAGAAAACATAATCACTACAAATGGGTGGAGTTAAGGTTTAAAACTTTATCGTTTAACGGTATTTATAAAATAAATTCGTAATCTCAAACTCACGCGGTGTTGTGATGGAAGAAACGATTATAGGAACGCGTGAAGTGATACGCGGTATCGAACAGGGTAGAGTAAAAAGGGTTTTAATAGCATCCAACGCGCCCAGCGAAATAAGAGAAAAGTTGAGAAAACTCTGTGAAGAAAAAAAGATAGCAATGGAGTTGTTCGATGGTGATGAACTGAAACTCGCCACAAAGCACGGAAAACCATTTCCGATTGCTTGTGTTGGGTATTCAAGTGAAGAGGAATAAGAACGGTGGGAACTAAATGAAGATCGTGCTCGACCAGCAAACGCTCCACAACATCGCATTGTTTCAGAAAATAACCCATGTTCCGGTAATAGATTGTATAGAGAATGAAGTATCGGTATATTTCATCATAAGACAGGGTTGCAAACCTTTTGTAGAAAGATGCGGAGGAAAACTCATGATTCTACAGAAAAAATTTAAAAAGAAGGTGGTGGTTGTGGAGTTTAATGAAGACGTGGTAAAATTCGTTAAAAACCTTGTTCCGGAATCGCAGGAGGTTACGATAGAAAACAAAGAAGTAAGGATACGCGTAAGCAAGTACGATAAACCAAAGGTGATAGGTAAGGATAAGAGAAATCTTAAGGTGATTCAGAGCTTCTTAAACAGACTGTTCGACATAGAAAGCGTGAAGATAATATAAAATCTCACTGCTGCTGCTCCTTTGAAACGGCGAACAGCATTAACAGGAAAAGAACTATCCCTATGCCCCAGAGTACATCACTCGACGGAATAGAGCCTAAGTAATATCCGAAAATTCTGTTCCACATGCTACCGAAAACGAGCAGAAGCAAGCCCAGGGATGCCACCAGCGATGTGGTATCTATGCCTTTACCCTGCTCCGACCCGAAGAGATTTAAAAGGAGCATGACGAAGAAAAGAACGATTACCATTACCGAAGCCATAGGAATTATTTGCCATACAAACTCGAAGAGGGGAGGATAGAAAAGTACAGAGGAAGCGAATACGAGCGATATCAGTATGTTGCTGCGGGAATTGAGCTTGTTCACGAGAGAAAGCGTGCCGAAAACAACGGCGAACACAAAAACCATGCTTGCGAGTACCTGCAGCGTTGCGGCATCGATTCCGAAATACATAACTTTTATTCGCGGCTTAATTTTAAATTTGAATCCGCTTGCATGTTCGATGGTTCTTTCCAACGTCGGCATGACGGCATCGAATTAACTTTACTTTTACCCGCCGCTGCCTCTCGGGTGCGAATTGTTCGTAATAATCATGGAAGAGAAACGATTAATTAGTAATGTTGTTTCTTTGTTAGTTGCACCACATTCTACACATCTATACCCTAATTAAATTAAGGAAATCGCTTTCGCTACGCTCGCGATAATTCTCGCTGCCTATCATGCTGATTTTGGAAAGAACCATGTTCGATGGTTCTTTCCGGTATCGACATGAAGACTTACAATAAAGCAAAATGGCATGCCATCGGTTGGAATAAACCAACGGTTAATTTAACGACTCTTTTCCTGTTTAATTATCCTGATGAAAGGATAATAAAACTAAACTTTGATTTTAATCATTGAAGAACCCGATCACCCCCCGCACCCCGGAGACTACCACAACCGCGTGTTCGAAACGGAAAGAGCCAAAAAACTATTCTCATAACCTACTTATTAACAGGGGTCAATCCTGTTAATTTTAAAGAGAAAACGTTGGCACGCGTTTCTGAACAATTTTTACAGAAGAATCATCATGCCGGTGCAAGGGAAAGAAGTTAAAGGCTCTTTCCGACTCGGCATGATGATATCAATGCCGAAGCTCTGTTTCCGTTATCCGGTATCTGAATTAAAATCAGGAAAGATGTTGCCGAATTAAGCATTCTGTAAGGTTGCATGCTATTTTACTTTATTGCAAGCCATCATGTTAATTTTGGAAAGAACCGAAGTTAAATACCTTTGTAATTAATTTAAATTCTCTCTCAATAAAGAATAATCTATGGCGGAAAAAACCGCGGAGCAAGTGATGTCGGAACCCGTGAGCGTTTCCGTCGATGAAACCCTAAGCAGGGCATTGAGTGTGATGGAAGAAAACAAACTGTACCAACTTCCTGTTTTGAGTAACGGAAGGTATTGCGGCGTGATATTCCTGAAGGATATCGTGCTTCACGACAGAAATCTCGGCACCAAAATTTCGAAACTCGTGGAGCAGGTTCCGACGGTATCGGAGAGCGCGGATATCGATGCGTGCATAACAAAATTAATCAGCGCCAACGTGCGCGCGCTTCCCGTGGTCAAAAGAGGAAGATTGATGGGAATTGTTAACGAGCACGCTTTAATGAGATTCTGCAAACGTATCAAAAAACCCGCGATCGAAATAGCCTCGAGAGTTATATACGCCTACAGCGATGACAACATCGATAAGATACGCGAGTTGATGAGAATGTACGGCATTTCGAGGGTTCCCGTACTCGACAGGGAGTACGAGGTGATGGAAGCGTCGCAAAAACGAAATTTTCTGCTCGGTGTTATCGATACGCTCGATTTAATAAAAGTTGTGAAACCAAGAGAAAGCGTAACCCTTGCCTCTATGTGTCCCGAAAAGGATTCTCTCGTCGATTTGAACCCGCTTTCCGTGGCGCATCCGCCGTGCAGGGTTAGCGCAGGTTTGAGCGTTGGTGAGGCTGCAGAATTGTTGAAACTCTCCGAAACTCGCGAAATGAACAGGGAAGTTATTCTCGTTCGCGAGAGAAAGATTACGGGACTCGTAACACCGAAGGATGTGCTCGAAGCGTACATCCGGGAGAAAGGAACTCGCAGAAGAAACATACAGATAAGTAATATTTCCGACGAGCCGGCGGATGTGCGCAGAGCGTTATACGACGAGTGCAACAAAATTATGAATAAAATAAGCAGATTCCTCGTGCCGGAATATCTGTTCATCTATGTTGAGAAGCATAGAGCATCTGGCAAACGCAAAAAATACTCTGTGCGAGCGAGACTGAAAACGAACCGCGGCTTAATTGTAGCGCATTCCTACGGCTGGAATCTTTTTACGTGCTTTAACCGTGTAATTAAAAAGTTAAATAGGGAAACGGAAAAATTAAATAAGGTGGTAAGATGAGTGATAACCTGAAGGAAGAATTTATGTTGTTGCAGTTGATTTTGGTAGTCATCTACGGCGTTGTAATAGGCACGGTAATGGGCTATGTCTGTAAACTTTTGGGATTGGATGTAATTCTTTCCGGTGCGGTAATAGGCGCACTCACAGGAATAACAACCATATTCATTTTCAGCAAAGCGGGTAAGAGATAATATGATGGGTATAAAGACCAAAATATTAATGGGATTATTCATAGGAATATTCGTAGGGTTGGTTGTAGGATTTTTCGGCGCTTTAGTCGGATTACCAGTTGAACTAACAGGCGGTATAATAGGACCGATAGTTGCCGGTATGATCGCATTTGTTCTTATGCGCTCGTAATGAAAGAAGTTGCGCGGACAAAAACCGAAGAGAATTAATTTATTAAAGTTCGAACGCGTGCTTAAGAGAGATATAAACCCATAATCCTGAAATGGCCTGAATGGAAGAGAAAAGCGGAGAAGGATAAAGCATTCTACATTGAAATAATAACCTCTGGTATTGCTTTGTACGGCAGCCTGAAAAAATCTTTAAGGACAATTGAAATTTCTGAAAAGAAATTAAAAAGGGCGGAAATCGCTTTTTCGGAGAAATAGGTTCGATAGGAGTAATCTTCGGTTACACAGCGATGTTTCACACTGCGAGAGCTTTATTGTACAAAGACGGCATACAGAAGAAAAGTCATTTATGCGTGGTGACTTATCTTAGAGAAAAATACTCGGATAAAATTCCTATAAGTTTGATCAACTCATTCGATAATTTCAGAATAGAAAGGCACGAAACACTTTACGGTTTGGAATTTACGCCGACTGAAGAGGATGCCGAACTTGTGATAGAAGAAGCTAAGAAATTTATAGACGTGGTTAAAAAGATGATAAAGCACGGGCTCTTTCCAGCATCAGCATGACGAAATCGAACCGGTTGCGAGGCTCGCTGTTATCTGTCGGTCATCGTGCCGATCGGAAATGCCCTAAAGTGGGGTTCGAGACGATTCTCGGTGCAGAGCGGAAAGTTTAAGAATTATAGTTCGCGAATTAAAATTAGAGTTCGATGGGGCCATAGTTTAATCGGTAGAACGGCCGGCTCCAGCATCGGGTTGTGAGAGGTAATAAGCTGGCGCTCTGATTACGGATGAGGAAACCGGTTGGCGGGCGTTCGAATTTCCGAAGCGAAAATCGCCCTGGCCCCATCCGATTTTGCATAATTCCTGCACAGCTCGATTCACTTCTTTGCTGTTGAGAAACGTTTGCAGGTAATCGTTGTATGTTTTCCGCTTCTTAACCAGAAACTACCGCAACGTTTGCATGCGCTCCGTGATAATTTTTCATCACCAAAGAGATTCTCGTGCCGGAATTTTCGGTTGCTTCCAAAATTCGCACGACCACTTGCAAGCAATCGATAACCAAACCCGAATTCCACCAACGCAGCAGAGCGCTGCCACAACTGGCCGCGTAACGTTCGCCTCGCCGAAATTATTTTTCCTTTATCGCACCCCCTATCGCTGCCTTCCGGATAGAACGCCGAACCCTGATAACACCCCGCTTAATTCAGCACACCCTTTCTTGTTTAATTATCTCCAGATAGCGCGAATAACGAAGTAGAGTTTCGGCGTTGAGAGCATCATACTGGTGTTGGAAAGAGCCAGGATTTTTCCTCGGTTTATTGATTTAAAAAGTTTATTATCAAAAATTTAAGAAAAAACGAGGCGCTGCAAATGGTGCAATTTGAAGTAATAAAATCCGAGGAAATAAAATTCGGCAGCAACAACTTTCTCGAAGTTTCGAGAAAGAAAGCGATAACAGAGCGCGGAGAAAACGAGTTCATTTCCCTCAGCCGAGGGTTTTTCATGCCGGACGGAACGAAGCGATACAAGAATAACTTTGCCGTTCCCATTGACGAGAAAGTTGTTGATTTTATTGCCGAAAAAATAAAGGAAATGCTTTAACCTTCTTTTTCTTTCTTTATAATTTTATTTTTGTTCTTATTTTTAACACGATTTGTAAAACAGCTGTGTCTACGCCTCGGTGGATGTGTTTATACAACTGCGGAAGCCGTGCCACAACCGAGTGTAAAGCGGGGAGCAGTTCACGTTGCTCGCTCAGCTATCGTTTGAAAAGCAGAGAAATAGGATTGGGAAGGATTTTGCGCGGTGGTTTATCATGAAATTTAAAATTTAGAGTGCTTTCTACTCCTTTACTCACGACAATTTTTGAACTCAACTTTGACACTTTCTCTCTAAACCTCTTTAAATCGCCTTTTATCTTTAAAAGGTAGGGGCATAATAGGGGCTTATATATTTAAATATGTAGTACCGTAGTATTATTATGCATCTCAAAATAACAAAGTATGTCTACAAGGGTAAGGTATACAAGCACGCAAAGATTGTGCAGAGTTATAAAGAAAATGGGAAGGTCAAGCACAGAACGATAAAGAACATAGGAAGAATAGAGACAAAGGAAGATGAGATAAGGGCGAGGAAACTTCTTGAGCAGATGAGAGCGGGTGAGAAACTCGTAACTCTAAGCGAGGTTGAAGTGAATAAAGTTTTTGAGTTCGGTCTCATCTATGCATGCGAGAAACTTTTTGAGAAATACGGAATAAAGAAAATCCTCTCAGAAGTTTTTGCTGAAAAGAGGATTAAGTTCGAAGCGGATGAGATAATTGCCTTACTCGTTTCAAACAGATTGTACAAACCAGCGAGCGATTTAAGTGCTTGCGAATGGATAAACAAGGAGGCTTTCACAAAGATAAAAGTAAAGGAGCATCAGATTTACAGAACTCTGGATTTGTTGGCGGAGAAGAAAGAAGAGATTGAACAGAAGATTTTCAGTAAACTGAGAAGGAGATTGAATCTCAAAGTTGATTTGGTTTTCTATGATCTAACCTCAACCTACTTTGAAAGTTCATCATCCTCTTTAGCGAAATACGGATATTCAAGGGATGAGAAGCAGGGGAAGAAGCAGATTGTTATCGGCGTTATTCTCTGCGATGGATTACCGATAGCGCACTACGTTTTTGAAGGAAACACCGTTGATAAGCGCACCTTGAAGCAAACGGTAGAAGATTTGAAAAAGAGGTTTAACTTGAGGCGAATCGTTTTCGTTGCGGATAGGGGAATAATCACCGTTGAAAACTTAAAGGAATTGGAAGAGAACGAATACGATTACATTCTCGCAACGAAGAGAAGAAACGAGCGATTAGTTAGAAAGTTGATGACGAAACCGATAGAAGGAAGCGAAAAGGTTTGCGTTAAAGAGGTTTACAGAGAGGGGAACAGAAGATACATTCTATGCATGAATAAAGAGGTTAGGAAGGAAGAGTTGGAAAATCTGAAAAAATTGAGAAAAGAGCTCGAGAGATTTTTGGCGGAGAATAAAGATAAGAAGGATTTGAAAATGAAAGCTTACAAAAAGTTCGGCAGGGCGGTGAGGTTCATCGATTTTACATCGCTCAAAATCGATGAACGCACGTGGAACTACGAAAGGAAAATCGCCGGGAGATATTTGCTCGTTACAACAACGGAAATGGAAGCGAGAAAAGTTTTGGAAAGGTACAAAGAGCTGAAAGAGGTTGAGATGTTCTTCAGAGATTTAAAGCACGCGGTTAACGTCAGACCTATTTA
>Ga0190307_1000484_pt1 | contig 11562 bp, 10 predicted proteins | sample 48700745_MG_FD_161653 | JGI IMG/M metagenome (GOLD analysis project Ga0190307, IMG submission 161653) | Hydrothermal vent sediment bacterial communities from Southern Trench, Guaymas Basin, Mexico - 4870-07-4-5_MG | ecosystem: Environmental > Aquatic > Marine > Hydrothermal vents > Sediment ... | reverse complement strand
CAAATGTGGTGAGTGCAGATATACTGATAGATACGAGAGATAATCCGTTGAGGCCGGAACGTGGTGTGTTGGGTAGGTTAGGGTTGCGGTATGCGGGGTATAGGTTAGGGGGGGATAATGACTTCGAGGAGATGGGGGTTGAGTTCAGCTGGTATCATAAATATGAATTTATGTTGGTGGCAACAAGGGTTAAGCTTGCAGGTAAGTTAAGTGGTAGGTTGCCACAACTTGATAGGTACTTTTTGGGTGGCCCCTATAGCCTTAGGGGGTACGAAACGGATGGGTTGGGTCAACCCTATGGTAAAGAGAATATGGTAGTATCAAATATTGAGGTTAGGATGAGGTTGCCGGGGGACTTCATGATGGTGTACTTCGTAGATGTGGGAGGAGTGGGGGATGGTGTATTATGGGAATGGTTACGTAGCATCAAAAGGCCATATGTGGATGTGGGGTTTGGGTTATGGAAGTATCTGGTTGTGGGTGTGGTGAGGTTAGATATAGCTATGCCGGTGGTACCACAGACGGGAGGTATGAAGTGGTGGTTGGTGTTTGGTGAACCATTCTGATGGGTATACGGGAGCTACATAGGCAGTTTGTAGAAAAACGGGTTAGTGTGAGTGAGGTTGTGAGAGGTTATATCGATAGAATACGGAAGAGTAGATTGAATGCCTACATTACGGTGTTTGAAGAGGAGGCGTTGGAGTGTGCGAAACGGATAGATGATAAAATAGCATGTGGTGATAAAGTGGGGATACTGGAGGGTATACCTGTGGCGGTTAAAGATAACATTTGTGTGAAGGGGTATCCTACGACGTGTGGGTCGAAGATACTGGAGAGGTTCGTCCCTCCATATGATGCAACAGTTGTGGAGAGGTTGAAGCAACAGGGTGTGATAATGTTGGGTAAGACAAATATGGATGAATTTGCGATGGGATCGTCAAACGAATATTCGTATTTTGGACCCACACTTAACCCAATAGATGAAGAGCGTGTACCGGGGGGATCGAGTGGTGGGTCGGCGGCTGCAGTGGGTGCGGGTGAGGCGTTGGTGGCATTGGGTTCAGATACGGGAGGGTCGATACGGTTGCCGGCTGCATATTGTGGGGTGGTGGGGCTTAAGCCAACGTATGGGAGGGTGTCACGATATGGGTTGGTGGCGTTTGCGTCGTCGCTCGATCAGATAGGGCCAATAGCGGGTGAGGTGGAGGATGTGGCAATCCTATTGCAGGTGATTGCGGGGTTCGATGAGAGGGATTCGACGAGCTTGGATGCAGAGGTGCCTAATTATCTGGAGGAGATGCAGGGCGAGGTAAGTGGGTGGAGGATAGGGTTGCCAAAGGAGTATTGGGGTGAGGGTATCGATGATGCGATTAAGGCAACCGTACGTGATGCAGTGAGGGAATGGGAGAAGCTGGGTGTTAGGGTGAAGGAGATATCACTACCACATACGAAATATGCGATACCTACGTATTACTTGATTGCTACAGCGGAGGCATCGTCTAACCTTGCACGATACGATGGTATAAGGTATGGGTTGAGTTGTGACGGCGGTACAACGCAGGAGGTGCACGTGAATACCAGGACAGAGGGGTTTGGTGATGAGGTTAAACGTAGGATAATGTTGGGTACGTTTGCACTTAAGGCCGGCTATAAGGAGGAGTATTACTTGAAAGCGACACAGGTGCGTGAATTGATACGGGGTGATTTCATGAAGGCGTTTGAGGAGGTGGATTTGATGGTTACACCCACAGCGCCGGTGTTGCCATTTAAGTTGGGCGAACGTGTAAAAGATCCGTTGGCCATGTATATTGTGGATGTATTAACAGTGGGGGTTAATCTTGCTGGGTTGCCAGCTATATCAATACCATATGGTGAGGTGGAGGGGTTGCCAGTAGGTGTACAGATAATAGGGCCGTTTCTGGGTGAATCGAAGATATTGAGGTTGGCATATGCGTTGGAACGGGTGACTCGTTAAATGCGATTTTCGGTGGTTGAATCAAAGAAGTGCAAACGAGTGGGGTTAAACTTTATGGTTATTGAATCACCGATCCTATAGGCGTGGTGAGGTGCTACCCTTGCTACTATGCTGTGGGGACCAATATCGAGATAGAGTAGGGTTTCGTGGCCAAGGGGTTCGATCAACTTTATGGTCGAGTGGAAACCATCGGTGGAGTGTTGTACGTCTTCGGGACGGATGCCGAGGATGACGGATTTGCCAGTATAGGGTAGTAGCTTGGAACGCCAGGATTCGGGTAGGGGTAAGTTGATGGGAGGGGCAACAAATCGTAGGCCTTCAGCTTGTACGATTTTGCCGGTGACGAAATTCATGGGTGGGCTACCGATGAACCCGGCGACGAATTTGTTTGCAGGTTCATTATAGAGTTGCATGGCGGGTGCTATCTGTTGGATTTCACCTTCGTTGAGCACAACTATGCGTTGTCCCATGGTCATCGCTTCTATCTGGTCATGGGTTACGTAGATCATGGTGGTACCCAACTCTTTGTGTAGGGCGGAGAGTTCGGCACGTGTTTGGACACGGAGTTTGGCATCGAGGTTGGAGAGGGGTTCGTCGAACAGGAATACGGCGGGATTGCGAACGATGGCACGACCGACGGCGACACGTTGTTGTTCGCCACCTGAAAGGTCACGTGGTCGACGTGACCAGAATTTGCGGATATTTAGCATGGTGCTGGCTTTTTCGACACGTTCGTGTATGTAATCACGACGATAGCGACGTAACCTGAGCGCGAACGCCATATTGTCGTAGACTGTCATATGTGGGTATAATGCATAGTTTTGGAACACCATGGCGACGTTGCGATCCTTGGGTGGTACATCATTGACAAGCTTGTCACCGATGTAGATCTCACCGGTGGTGGGGGTCTCGAGGCCAGCGATCAGCCGTAGGATGGTGGATTTGCCACAACCGGATGGGCCAACAAGGACGATGAATTCACCATCCTCGACGTGGAGGTTGAGATCCCTTACAGCGACGACGTTGCCTTCGAATATCTTTGTGACACCTTTGAGTGTGACACTGGCCATGTCATAGAGATATACGGTATGTGAGGGTGGTCAACCCATAACGTTGGGCGGGATTATAAATCGATACGATATACACCGGGGGTTATGCCAAACTTGTCTTCATATAGGTGGGTGAGCTCTTGGATATAAGAGGAGGGGTCGCCCTTCAACAAGTGTATGGTGGCACCACCGAAGCCTGCACCCATGAGGCGGGCACCGAGGCAACCTAACTGCTTGCCTGTATCGACGAGGAAGTTGAGTTCGGGACAGCTAACTTCATAGAGGTGACGTAGGCTTTCGTGTGATTCGAATAGTAGTTCGCCAAGCTTTGTGTAGTTGGATTCACGGAGGGCGGATTCGGCATCGAGTACACGTAGGTTCTCTTCTATGATGTGTTTGAGCCGTTTACGTAGTGTGGGTGAAAGTGGTAGGTTATCGATGATGTGTGGGGGTACCTCACGTAGTAGCTTGTATTCGGGGTGATGTTTCTTTAAAAGCTCGATACCGGCTTCGGCTTCGGCACGCCGTTTGTTGTATTCGGAGGCGGCGAGGGCACGTTTGACCTTGGTGTCGATGACAAGGATTGTGAAGTTTGTGGTATCGAACTGCAGGTAGTGGTAGGTAAGGTAGTGGGTATCGAGGAATATGAAGTTGTGGGGTTTGGCAAGTACGGAGGCCATCTGGTCCATGATGCCACACTGAACGCCTACGAACTTGTTCTCTGCACGTTGACAGAGGGTGGCTATACGTTTTGGGGGGAGGGTGAGGTTTGACGATTTAATAAACGCATGGGCATGCGCTACCTCTAACGAAGCGGAGGATGACATGCCGGCACCTATGGGTACCTCGTTGTATAAGAGGCCATCGAACCCGAGTAGCTCGTAGCCGGCTTCTTGGAGGGCGAGGGCAACTGCTTTGGGGTAGTTGGTCCATGAACCAGGGGGATCGAGGGTTATTTCGAGTAGGGAGAATTCGAGTGTCTCGTCAAATTTGGCATCATATAACCTAACCTGGTAATCGTGGCGTGGCCTAAATAGTAGGTGACACTGGATGTTTTGGGTACCTGCAGGTAATACGTAACCGCCGGTGTAATCGGTGTGTTCACCGATGAGGTTGATACGACCGGGGGCGGATACCTCGAGTATGTCGCCGGGGCCATAGAGGGATAGGAATTTATCACGTAAGGTTTGTTTATCCATCGATAGATCGTAACTTAGCAGCTGAGGTTTCAGGTGGTATGGAGTTGATGACGACACCGGCACCTTGTTCACAACCGGCGAGATATTTTAGCTTATCACGTGTTATGTAAGGGGAGTAGAACTCGATATGGAAGTGATAGTAGGGGTAAGGGGTGCCATCTACAGGGGCTTGATGGAATAACATTATCAGTGGGAATATACCGTTTACTAAGTTGTCGTATTTGCGGATCATACGACGTAGGGTGTGAGCTAATGAGGTGACTTCGTCGTGGGTTAGTTCAGTTATGTGTTGTATATGGCGACGTGGGTAGATGTGTACCTCATAGGGGTATTTGGCGAAAAATGGTACGAAGGTGACAAAGTGGTCATCTTCCATGACGATACGAGTATGTAGTTGTAGCTCTTCGGTAAGTATGTCACAGAATAGGCAGCTGCCATGTTCGGTATGATAGGTTTGACTGTGATGTAGCTCCTTTGCGGGGATGGGAGGGATGAATGGGAATGCATAGATTTGGCCATGTGGATGGTGGATGGTGACACCTACCTCTTTGCCACGGTTTTCGAATATGAGGATATATTTTATGTGATCGTAGCGGGCAAGCTCGTGGTAGCGGGATTGCCAGAGGTGGACAACTTTTATGACATCGTTGAGTGGGAGGGTACCTAATGTGGCATCATGTTTTGGTGAGTACAGTACGACGTCACAGAAGCCTTCGATGGGGGCAACCTTGGAGAATTTGGGTGGCTTTATCTCGATGGGTGGTGCGGGTGTCATCAGGCTGGGGAAATCGTTTGGATAGATCATGACGTCGTAGGTGTTGGGTATGTTAGGTGAGCCGGGACAGAATGGGCAGGTATCTTTGGGTAGGAATGGACGGTTAACACGGTGGGTCGCAACTATTACCCATTCGCCGGTTGTGGGGTTAAGTCTCAGTTCCGACATCGGTAGAATCTATGATGCTGCGACGAAGGGAGTCGATCTCCTGTGAGAGTTTTGTGTTCTCTTTCGTAAGGCGTGATATCTCACGTCGTAGACGAAGTTCGTCAACGATGAGTGGGATGAAGACGAATATCATGCCAGCAGCTACTATGATGATGAATAAATATAGTACGGGGACGTTGGATATCTGTTTGGTGAGTATACGTATGGTGACAGTGGTGTAATAGTTCTGTGCGCCTACCACGATTGCCAGTAGGTAGATTAAACTGAGTATCAACAGTGCTGCTATACGCATGGGATACAACTATAGAATTTAAAGGTAAGTGGATGATGTCAACTATCAACACATAGATGGTGGTTGATGATTGTGGATCAGGGCTTTATTTTATAGATGTGGAGACGTATAGTTGCGGTGATAGGGGTTGGTATGATACCGGTGATGGTGAAATATCCGATGGTGTGGTGGTACGTATTGGTGATGCTGGTGGTTGTGGGGGTGATAGATCGTGGGTTTGGCAAGTATATGTTGGGTACGGGGGTAGCGGCTGGTATGCTTATATTGGTGATATATGGGTGGGGTGAGGGGAGGTTGATGTTGATGGAGAACCGTGCGGTGTTGGTTGTACTTTATACGTGGTATGTGGCAGGGATGATAGTGTTGGTAGCGAATAGCTTCACGTATGCGGAAAAGGTGCGATGGCTCACACGGATGGGGAGAGGGTGGCAGTGGGTGGTGATGTGGGATTGGGCTACAAGGGTGTTTTATAAGATAAAGCTCGTACATAGAGTGTGGCGACGTGTACCGTTATGGTTTTATAGGGTGCCACGTGTGATGGAACAATTGGCATACATGATGGCGAGGGAGTTGGAACGTGGTGAAGATAGGTTATTAATATTAAAGTGGCGGACTGAGGATGAACAAACTTAAGCAGAAGGTGCTGGTGTTGAACCAGAATTATGAGCCAATTAGTATCACCATAATGAAGCGTGCGGCGGTGTTGATGTTTACGGGTAAGGCGGAGCTTGTTGAACGACGTAGTTTCGATTTACATAGTGTGAACGGTGTATATCCGGCACCGAGTGTGATAAGGCTCAAAACCTATATACATGTGGATAATAGGTGGCCACCACTTACACGTAAGAATATATTGAAACGTGACAACCATACGTGTCAGTACTGTGGGGTGAAGGGTGGTGACCTTACGATTGATCATGTGATACCAAAGGATAGAGGTGGCCGTGACACGTGGGATAACCTTGTAACTGCATGTGTTAAGTGTAACAACCGTAAGGGTAACCGTACACCGGAAGAGGCGGGTATGAAGTTGCGTAGGAAGCCGTTCAAGCCTTATTATTTTATGCTTAACTTGCCAGATATACCGGATCCGAAGTGGGAGAAGTACCTATTCCTTAAGCATAGGGTTTGATGTGGATAATCTTATTGTGGGGGTGGATATTGGGTGATGTAAGTATAACAGGGAATTGTTTGCTTACCGATAGTGTGGTGTATGAGATATTGGACCCACTAAGGGGGGAGGTGTTTGATACGGACAGGTTTAGGGGTGCTGTGGAGAAGATACTTGAATTGTATGGGGAGAAGGGATATCCGTTTGCTGAGATTGGGGTTGAGGATGTTAAGGTGGAGGCTGATACAATCTTTATGGTGCTAAGGATAAGGGAGGGAAGGTTACGATATGTACGGAGGGTGGAGGTTGAGGGTATGAAGTTACCGAGATGGAAGCTGTGTGGGTGTTTGCGTAGGGGTGCAGAGTTTAGGTTGAGCGGGTTGCGTAAGCTACAACGTAGGGTGATGAGGATGGGGGTGGCTACCGATGTGGGGGTGAAGCTCGTCCCAATAGGGGAGGATAGTGTGGATGTGGTGCTACGGGTGAGGCCACAACGGGTAAGGTTTTATGGGTATGTAGGGGGGTGGGATGATGCTAATGTGAGGTTGAGCTCATGTGATTTTTGGGGTCGTGCGGAACGTATTGAGATAGATGGTAGGAAGCGAGGTGAGTATGGTAGTTTGTACATTTTGTATCGGGAGCCTATCCTGGTGCGTGAGATACTTGTGTGGCAGGCTACACTATCGTATAGGGTGATGGAGGGGTTTGGTGAATATAGTTTGGGGGTGGGGATGGTTTATCCATTGACAACGTGCGAGGTGGGGGTGGAGTTTGAACGTAGGGTTAATCTATATCCATATCGGGGGGTAAATTATGGGGGGAGGTTGAATATGAGATACAGGGGGGAGAGATTCTCGGTGATGGGTAAGCTCGGGTGTTGCGGTGAACTGTATGGTTATGGTGAGTTGCGATGGGTTAGCAAATACGTACGTGTGGGGGTGGCTGGTGGGTATACGGATGCGGATGTGGTGTATCGGTACTGGGAGTTGGGGGGTGATAACTTACGTGGCTTCTATAAAGGGGAGATTAGGGTGGCTAAATTTGTACGAGTAGCGGTTGAACCATATGTGGATGGGGTGTATGGGTTGATGGATATTGCATATACAGGAGAACTCGTATGGAGTGTAGGGGTGGGGGTGGAGATGCAGGCTGGTGAGACTGGGGTGCGGGTGAGTGTGGCTTTCCCATATATGGATGTACATAGGGGTAAGCTGCATGTGGAGATGAGGGTGGAGGGGTGATCACTATTTCAGTAAGATTTGGATATTGGAACGGTTACGTAGGGTGGAGATAAATTCAGCGTAACGTTTACGGAGGAGGTCATTGAATACAGTGCGTTGGAGGTGAGGGGGTAGTTCACCATATGGACGTTCTTCTTCGGGGTAGATGGTGTCGACTTTGAAGATTACCAAACCGAGTGATGTACGTATGGGGGGGCTGAATTCGCCCTCATGTAGGGTACGTAAGATTTTTGTGATCCAATTATCCTCACGTAAGTTGGCTATACCTGAGTAGCCGCCGATGACGGATTTGCTATTCTCGGAGAACCTATATGCGAGGTCGGCAAAGTCTTTACCTTTTTGGAGTTGATGCAGTACGAGGTATAGTTTCATACGTTTGAGTGTATGTAGCCAGAGGTTGCTGTCTTTGGGTAGGCTTACGAAGAAGGTACGATATTCGGCAAGCTGGGGTACACGTACGGGGGTGGAATCCGATATGTGTGCTTTTCTGTAGACCTCATCATTTAGTAGCTTGTATATCATGATGCGTTGCTGTAGATCATTGTGAAGCTGATCCTCATCTAACCCAAGTGTTAGGAGGGTGTTGAGGAAGCTGCTGGGTGAACGGAAAGCTTGTTGAAGGTTATCGAAATACATTGTGTCTTCCCAGGCAACGTAGCCACGACGATAGGCTTCACGATAGAGTAGGTAATAATCGAGCCAACGTTGGAGTGCGGCTCGTAAGGGTTCGCCTTCGTTCTGTATCATACGGATTTCGTTGAGGTAGACCTTACGGTGATCGACTATGGCTACTACGGGGTTATCGATGGTGGGGGCGGGTACCCAGTCGTTGGATACGTGCTTGCAAAGGGTGTCAAGATATTCTTGTTTATCGAAGGGGGGTTTGTCGAGAAATAGGACCCATCCATCTATCTGGGTGTGGGTACGACAGGAGGTGATCTCGGAGATTATGTTATGGACAGGTTTTGTGTATGCACCCAACCCTATATAAGCGAGACGACCGCGAGCGTTCTCTTTGACAGATGCGGCAAGCTTGACCACCATATCTTCGGGGTAGGTGTAGGCCATGGGGATTAGGAGGTCGATGATACCGAGTTGGGGCCATGTCTGCCACTCCTGTTGTACCCAGTAGAAAGCGGTACCAGCGTGGGGGAAGACGGCAGCTGAGACGATGATGTTGGGTTTTATGCGTTTGACTGCATTGTAGACACGGGAGACGAGTTCGGTGACTGCGTGCGCACGCTCGCGGGTCCAGATGAGGTTGTAGTAGCGGGTCCATGCATCATAAGGGGAGAAGCCACGATGTAGGTCACGTGCGGGGGAATGGCTGCGTGCGTTATCGGGAAGGAGGGCGGGATCCCAACTTTCGTGGAGGTCGATGAAATATTGGCGTTCGGTGTCGGCATAGCCGTATTTGGTGCCAGGGAAACGGACGAAATCGAAATGTATGCCGTCGACATCGTAGTTGGTTACGATTTCGAGGAAGATGGAGGTGAGGTAATCCTTGACAGAGTCGAGCCGCGGGTTGAGGTAGATGCCTTCAACGCCTCGGGAGAGCCAGTCGCGTTTGGTGTAGTGTGACATGGGGATACCGCGGTCGTCGATTAAGGTCCAGTCAGGGTGTAGGTTAAGTACGTGGGTGGGAGCTTTGGGGGGTTCGTCGCCCGACCATACAATGTAGGTGTTGACCCATGCATGTAGCTGTATGTTATTTTTGTGACATAAGTGGATGAATTCGCGGAGTGGATCGTAATCTTTATATTGGCGGATGTATTCGGATTTGGGGAGGATCTTCGAATCATAATATGCGTAACCACCTACTACACACTGTACGATGAGGAGGTTGAAGTTGTGGGATTTGGCGGATTGGACGATCTTCTCGATGTTTTGTGGATCCCTTATGAAGCTGGCTTGTATCCACATGCCACGTGCTTCCATGTGCCCTCCTGTGGATAAGATAAGTAATAGATGCCAGATCATGGGGTTAAAGGAGACGCTGTAGTAGTTTGGGGATTTCTTCGGGCTCGTTAGCTACGGGGATACCGTGTGATTCGAATGTACGTATCTTTTCGGTGGCTGTACCTTCGGTACCTGAGATGATGGCACCTGCGTGGCCCATACGTTTGCCGGGGGGTGCGGTTTTGCCGGCTACGAAGGCGACAACGGGTTTGGTTATGTGGTCGGCGATATAGCGGGCGGCTTCCTGTTCGTCGGTACCACCTATTTCACCGATGAGCACGATTGCACGAGTTTGGGGATCGTTTTGGAATAGCTCTAAACCTTTGATGAAGTTAAGCCCTATGATGGGGTCGCCACCTATGCCGATGACGGTGGATTGCCCCATACCGTTGGAGGTTAGGTGATGTACGATTTCATAGGTGAGGGTACCGCTACGTGATAGTACGCCTATTTCACCGGGTTTGAATATGTGGCCTGGCATTATGCCGATCTTGCATTTGCCGGGGCTGATGATGCCGGGTGAGTTGGGGCCTATGAGGGTGATACCTTTGCTACGTAGGTAGGTTACTACACGTAACATGTCATGTACGGGGATGCCTTCGGTGATTGTTACAATTAGTGGGATGTTGGCGTCGGCGGCTTCTATTATCGCATCGGCAGCGAAGGGTGCGGGAACGAATATGCAGGTGGCGGTGGGATTGACGGTGGAGACGGCTTCGGCAACGGTATCGAATACGGGGATGTTGTCAACCTTGGTGCCACCCTTGCCGGGGGTTACACCACCTACTACTTGGGTGCCATAGGATTGCATCTGTTTGGCATGGAATGAACCGTCACGGCCGGTGATACCTTGTATTAATACGCGGGTGGATTCATCTATGAGGATTGACATTGTACCTCCCAGTTAGGCAGCTTTAAGAAATATATCGACGGCATCGGTTTTCTCCCAGGGGAGTTCGGGACGTCCGAAGTGGCCACAACAGGCGGTTTGACGATAGATGGGACGAAGTAGGTCAAAGTAGTCGATGATACCACGGGGGGTGAGATCGAAATGCTTCTTGATGATGTCACGTAGACGTTCGTCGGGTATTTTGCCGGTACCGAGGGTGTTTACATCGATGGCGACAGGTTCGGATACTCCTATTGAATAGCTGAGGCTTACGAGGATACGATCGGCTAAACCGGCTTCGACGATGTTTTTCGCTAAGTAACGTGCCATGTAAGCGGCGGAACGGTCGACTTTGGTGGGATCCTTACCGGAGAAGGCGCCACCACCATGTGGTATTGTGCTACCGTATGTGTCGACGATGATCTTCCTGCCGGTCATACCGGTGTCGGAGATGGGGCCACCGATGACGAATTTACCGGTGGGGTTGATGAAGTAGCGGGTGGTATCATCGAGCCAGTCGCCAAGCACGGGTTTGATGATGGTTGAGATGGCTTCGTCACGTGCGGTATCGGTGATGGACATACCGGTAGCGTCGAGTATGTCGGGGGTGTGTTGAAAGGATAAGACTATGCAGGATACGCGGAGGGGACGGTTGTCTTCGTATTCGACGGTGACCTGTGCTTTACCGTCGGGACCGAGGTAGGGTAGTATTTTGTTCTTACGTACGTAGGAGAGACGACGCATGAGCTTGTGTGCCAACATTATGGGTAAGGGCATGCGTTCGGGGGTTTCGTTGGTTGCATAGCCGATCATTGTGCCTTGGTCGCCGGCACCACCACGATCTACACCTTGGGCGATGTCGGGTGATTGTGGTGAGATGGCGTTTAGTACACCGACGGTGTCG
>Ga0190307_1000482_pt1 | contig 11571 bp, 13 predicted proteins | sample 48700745_MG_FD_161653 | JGI IMG/M metagenome (GOLD analysis project Ga0190307, IMG submission 161653) | Hydrothermal vent sediment bacterial communities from Southern Trench, Guaymas Basin, Mexico - 4870-07-4-5_MG | ecosystem: Environmental > Aquatic > Marine > Hydrothermal vents > Sediment ... | reverse complement strand
TCTTCACGGCGGGGTTTATCGTTATCATGTAGCCGTCTTGAGCGATTTCCTCGAGGAACTCTATCGGCCCGGTATACCAGTGGATCACGGCCTTCTCGACCTCAAACTTCTCTAGGATCTCTAGGGCGTCCCTCCACGCGGCTCTCGCGTGAACGTTCACCGGGAGATCGTATTCCGACGCGAGCGAGCAGAACTTCTTGAAGACCTCCTTCTGCCTTTCGTAGCTTTCCCCGATCTCCCTATCCAACCCAACCTCGCCGACCCCCCTAACGTCGTCCCTCTTCTCCACGAGCCTTAGAACCTCCTCGATCTCGCTTCCCGAGACCTCCCCGAGCCTCCATGGGTGGACTCCGACGAAGGGTATTATGTTCGGGAACTCCTCGGCTATGCTTAGGGTCTTCAGGCTGCTCTCGAGATCCTCCGAGACCGAGACTATCCTCATCGATCTATACTTCTCAAGCTCGTTTCTCGGGAGATCGTATGCGTGTGAGTGGGCGTCGATCAGCAAGGCTTACCCGCCTGCGGGTTAAGGCTTCCCCGGCTTTAAGGCTAATGCTTTAATTCGGGCTGGAGGAGCCTTCGACTCGATGGATGGATACTTCGGGGAGATTCGGGTGAGGACTGGTTCGAGGATCGAGTTTAGGAATATCACGAGCGATGTTCGGAGGATCGTCGGGGAGAGCGGGGTGAGATCCGGGATCGCGACCGTCTATACCCCGCATACCACCACGGCGATCTTCGTGAACGAGGATGAAAGCGGGCTTAGAGGCGACCTCATGAAGGTTCTCGAGAAGCTTATCCCGGTCGAGGGCGGATATCAGCACGACCTAGTGGACGACAACGCCTTCGCCCACCTGAGATCGATAATAGTGAATCCCTCGATAACGATACCGATTCGAGATGGGAGGCTCATGCTCGGGACCTGGCAGAGCATCTTCCTAGCCGAGTTCGACGGCCCTAGGACGAGAACCGTATACGTTCAGGTTCTCGGATCCCGCTAGATCGGGAAGTATACTCGCTTCAAGCCTCTTCTGTAGATCAGGGTTAGGATCAGCCCCGCTATGAATCCTCCGAGGTGGGCCGCGTAGGCTACTTGCGAGAAGGGCTGGAATAGTGCGTAGACGAATTGGAGGAGGGCCATGATGAAGATCGCGACGATCGCGGGCGCGACTATCGGGAATCCTATGAAGATGAAGAGCCTCCTGAAGGGGAAGAGGATGGCGTAGGCGGCCATGACTCCGAAGATCGCCCCGGAGGCTCCTATGGAGGGGATGAATAGAAGCCTCCTAATGGGGTAGAAGGCTAGGATGAAGTATGCGTGAGCGTAGTCGGCCGCGAGCCCGCTTAGGAAGTATAGCAGCAGGTATCTCGGCCTCCCCAAGACCCGCTCGACATCGGGGCCGAAGATGAATAAGCTGAACATGTTCAGGAATAGGTGCAGGAATCCTCCGTGGAGGAACATGGAGGTTATCAGCCTATAGGGCTCCTTCCCCACGATCGTGTAGGCCGGAACGGCCGAGAACCTGAGTATTATCTCCTCGAATGATTTCGGGTCCGTGTAGCTGAGGAAGATTGTGGCGAAGCCGATGAGCAGGTTCACGGCTATGAGGATCCACGTAGCCTTCGCGCTGGGGGTTCTTATCAGGTAGCCCTCCATTCAGCCCGAAACCTCGGGCCCACAACTATTAACGGTTTTTCCTATGAAGGCGAGGGGGGTTTCGGGCTTCATGACCTCCCTAAGCAGGATCGTCGCGTAGGATCCCGGGGGCAGGCTCATGGAGATCCTCAGCGATGATTCGCCGGATTCCGAAATCCTGCAATCCCATCTCGGAACGGTTAGCGGCCTTATGGATCCTCGCGTCGAAGCCTCTGGGAGAGCCTTCAGCCTGAACATCCTGAACTCCAGCTCGAGCTCGTCCATTACCCTTAGGAGGATTTCTCCCTTACCGCTTCTCGGCATCGGGGAGAGGTATCCGGGAACCGGGAGGGCTATCGCGCACCTCCCCCGCTCTATCAGCCTCTCGACCTGCCTCGCGTTCCCCCGGGTTACTTCTATGGGCCTTCCGGGCTCCGGCCTTCCGAACCTATCTATTCTTACGGCTAGGTCTCCGACCTCCAGCTCCCTGAGCAGGCCGGCCGAGATTATTCTCGAGAGGGCTTTATTGAAGATCTGGGCCGAGACGGATTCGACGAGTATTCTTCTAAGCCTTAGGGGTAGGGATCTCAGGGCTCCGAGGTAGTCTCCCGGCCTCCTCGCTAGATGGCTTAGGATCGCCCGCTCATATCTCAGGGTTCTCGGAAAGTATTGGAGGGCTTTCCCCGGGTCGAAGTCCTCGGACAATCTCTTCCTCGCTTCCATGTTTCGGGGGCTTTCGAGGGGCGAGTAGTCGGCGAGAAAGGCCTTGACGGCTTCTTCGAGCCTGCCCTCGATGAGGTATCTCCCGGCTATCGGGGTTATCGGCCTGGCTATCCCGAACCTCTGATGGCCGTAGAAGTTCGGTAGGCCCTTCTCCCTAAGCTCCCCTAGGCAGGCCTCGGCGTCCTCGAGCGATCCCCTCACCATCCTCACCAGTATCTCGAAGAGGTTCTTTGCGAGGCTTCTCGATGATAGCCTTCTCGACTCGTAGCGTATCGGGAGGACGTGGATCGCCGCATCGATCTTTAGCTCGCCCTGAGCCGCTTCGCTTGGAAGCGTTATGAACTGCCAGCTCACGCTCATCTTATCCTTTATACCGCATGCGGATATATCGCTCGGGCTTATCCCGAGGAGCTTCGCTAGCGCGGTCGCCGCCCTAATCGTGTCGATCCTCCTCTTCCGCATGACCGCGAGAACCAGGTCTCCCAACCCCCTCGATAGGCCCCTCCAAGACTCGTATTCGGCCCTCGCGTCGAGGCCGTCGACGAGAACCTCCCAAGTCTGGAAGTCCTCGGGCGTGAGCTTTATCACCCCTCCCACCCCCGCGCCCCGGGTTACGTAGCACTCTATCCCCATGAGCTTCTCAACCTCGCCCGGCTTCAGGTTCTCGAGGGCCATCCCCCGCCTCCGTGGTAGGTTTCGCGTGATCCGCTAAAGAAGCTTAAGCCTACCCGTAACCCTATCGATCAGGCTTGCGGGTGCGGGGCCGATTCCGAGGGCGGTTACCGTCCCGGGGGGGACCTCGGTTAGGCCGGCGTCCTCGATCAAGGCCGCCGGAAGACCCAGAGCTTTGGCTTCCCCGTATAGCCTTCTAAGCTCCTCTAGGCTTCCGACCTTCAAGACCACCTTCTTCTGACCCTCCGAGATCCATTCTCTAAACCATTCGGGTTTCATCTTCCTGCATTCCTCCGCGGCCGATACAGCTGCGTGAGCCGCTTGCGAGGCCAGCTTCCCGGCGCTCATCCTCAGATCCGCTCGAACGACTATCGCCTGCTTGTAGTTGAAGACCCTCATCCGCCCGGCGATCTCATGGTCGGGGGGTTTAGAAAAGGTTTCGAGCTCTAGTCCCTTCGCGCTATCTCCCTAAGCCTCCTCACCCCGTCTATCCGCTTGATGTACTCGGCTACGCTCCTCGGAACCAAGCTCTCCCACTCCTCGCCCCGAATCATCCTGCTCCTGATCCTCGTCCCCATCTCGTGGTTCCTCTGGTAGAGCGGTATGGGCTTGACCTCGAACCCCTCCTCGGAGAATAATCGCTTCACGAGCGGGTTGTTCGTGTATACTACGTCGAATGGTGGGCAGAAGGATTTTATCTTCGAGACCCAGATCGAGTGCTCCCCGACATCCGGAACCGGTATTAGGAGAACCTTTGAAGGATCTATTCCCTCCTCGATGAGGGCTTCCCGAAGCATCCCTATTCTCTCGCCGGCCGTGAAGGGATTTTCCGTGGTGTGGCTGTATTGAGCGCTCCCGATCACCACTATGAGTTCATCGCATTCCCTTAGCGCGGTCTTTATGGCGTGGACGTGGCCTAGGTGGGGCGGCTGAAATCTCCCGACGAAAAGCCCTCTCTTCAAGGCTTTATCCTCTCCCCTCTAGAGAAGGTAGCCGTATTCAGGCTAACCCAACGCCTCTTAAGGGTTTACGCTTCTTCTCCGATGACCTATCCCGGCTATTCTTATCGTGGCGGACTTGCCTAGATCGCCTTCGACCTCTGCTCGGGATCCGGCGAGGAGCCTGCAGAGTTCTATGCTCGTCGTCGTGTGGGTGGTTAGCTCCGAGACCCTGTATTCGGATGTTCCGGAGGCTAGGGATGCCCAGATGACGAGCTGATCCCCCAGATGCCTATCGACCGGAGCCCCGGTATCGAGCTGGCTTAGGAGGTCTCTCGCCGCCTCCTCAGCAACCCTCTCGGCCGGAACCCCGAGCTTCCCGAGGTTATCCGAGGCCATTAAAGCTCCAGACCCTAGCTCGGCTACGAGGATTATCCCGCATCCCGGATCTAGGGAGCATGCTCGATCCCCGGGCCTTAGGATCTCCCTCCTAATCTCAACGTCGTAGCCCCTCTCCCGGATGATCTTCTCGGCCGTCGAAGCCATCCGCTCGACGATATGGGATGGAAGCCTGCAGCTATAGCTTAGGCCGAAGACGCGCTTCACGCCGTCGAACTCGATAAGCCTTATCGGTTTAAGCTCGTCTATCGGGGTGGATCTGGCCCTGACGACCCCGCCTCCCCTCGGGTAGAAGCCCCTCCTCAGTAGCTCTAGCTCGAATCTGCATCCCATCCTCTCCAGGGTGGGGAGGAGGACGTATTGGAAGTATTCGACGGGAGGGGCCATGGGGTTGTTCGTCCCTCCCCTAAGCTCGACCTCGACGGGCCTCTCGCTGAAGGCCATGGCGGGCATCAGGCTTTGAAGCATTAGGGTCGTGCTCCCGGCGGTCCCGGCGTCGAACCTCATCCTCCCCCCGCCGAGCCTCCTAGGCTTGAACGTGATCTCCCTAGACCCGACCCTCAGGCCGGATGCGTCGGCCGATGAGAGGGCTGCGACAGCTCTTACGCCGGTTAGATGCTGGGGTCTAAGCCCGGGGTTGCTCCGCCTCGCCCGAATATTGTAGACGCGGATCGGCTTTAGGAGGACCGCGGACAGGGCTACGGCGTTCCTGAGTATCTGGCCCCCGCCCTCCCCCATGGATCCGTCGATCTCGATAAGCTCTCCGGGCATCCGGCATCCCTGAGGGCGCTCTCCCAATATTAGGATTGGGGCCCGCGGGAGAACGATGCGATCAGCTTCTCCGCTAGGCTCCTGATCCGGTCGGCCTCCTCGAGGCTCACCCCTATCAGCTCCGCGAGATTCTCCGAGCCCACCCTCCCCAGCTGATCCAGGGTTACTATCCCGCGGTCTCCGAGCCTCTCGATGATGTCTCGCGGAAGGGTTTTGAGCATGGTGATCGGGTAGAGCTTCTTCTCGGACGCGATATCGCCTAGGGCGAAGGCCCTCGGATACCTCCAGCCCATATACATCATCCCCTTGCACCTAGCATAGCGCTCGGCGTGGAGGGAGATCTTCGTATTGCAGACTAGGATCGCCGAGGTGAAGCGATAGGGGTGGAGGCCGAGCCTAAACCCCTCCTTCAGGTCCTCTAAGGCCGCCCAGAGCTCTAGGACGGTTCCGAGACCCGTGTAGGCGTGATGGTTTACGTGATGCTTCACCTCGACGGCGAAGACCTCGTCATCCTTGAACGCTATTCCATCTATTTCGTGGCTTACGCACCTTCCCTCGAGAACCCTGCCCGGCTCAACTAGGTATCCGGCAGCCCTCAAAACCATTCTAGCGTATTCCTCGAAATCCGGTTTGGGCCTCAGGAGCGAGATGGCCTCCCTGATGTCCCTGAGATGAGCCAGCTCTGGCCTAGACTTCCCCGCGAGCTCGTAGATTAGCGAGAGGAGCTCGGAGGTGGGCATCCCGTCGTAGACCTTCTCGGACACCGCCTTCTCGAGCTTCTCGGCCTCGGATCCCTTAAAGCCTAGGTGGAGAAGGGTTCTAAGAACCTTGGACCTATCGTAGGGCTCGAGCCTGCCATTAGCCTTCCTAACGTGAATCATTATCGGTAGTGTAGCTCGCTTGGGGAAATTAAGGATTTCATAAGGCTCGGGGAATATTCATAGGAGGGAATTCTCGAAGTATTGCTGGCGATGATGAATCCTGGCTGCCGGACTGGGTGATGATGGTTAAAAGCTCTGAGCTCCCCCATTCTCCGGGTGGTCGTCCATGACCGGTAGGCCCGTGGTCTCGCTTCTAACGGACTTCGGCCTGCGGGATCCCTATGTCGCTCAGGTTAAGGCGGTCATCCTATCCTATTGCAGGGATGCCGCGATAATCGACCTAACCCACGATGTTGACGCTTTTAACGAGCTTCAAGCCGCCTTCATCCTGAAGGTGAGCGCGCCCCACATGCCCGAGGGGACGATCCACGTCTGCGTAGTCGATCCCGGGGTGGGCTCCGGCCGAAGGGGGATAATTCTCGAGACTCGGAGGGGGGACTTCTTCGTAGGGCCCGATACCGGTTTCGTGGCCCCGGCCGCTGAGGAGCTCGAGGTTAAAGCAGCCTACGTCATCGATGAGGCTAGGCTTCCGCCTAGGAGCGAGGAGACCTTTCATGCTAGGGATGTTTTCGCCCATGTCGCGGGTAGGCTCGCGAGGGGCGATGAGCCGCTCAGCCTCGGATATGAAGCTAAGTCTTATGCTAGGCTCAGCCTCCCGAAGCCTAGGCGCATGCCTGGGGGATTCGAGGCGATGGTAATGCACGTGGATAGGTTTGGGAACGTGATAACGAATCTTAGACCCGGGGATCTGGAAGCCGGGTATGGGGAGGTGTTTAGGGTCAGAACGCCAACCGGCGACGTTAGATGCGCGTTCGTCAAAGCATACGGCCACGTTCCTCCCGGATCTCCCTTGCTAACCGTCGGCGGAACCGGTTACATCGAGCTATCGGTAAATCGCGGAAGTGCCGCGGAGAGCTATGGTTTGAAGCCCGGCGACAGGGTTATTGTCTTGAGGTGATCTCGGCTTTGTCGGAGAACGCCGTTCGGAAGGCGGTTATCCTCGCCCGAGGAATGGGGAAGAGGATGAGGCGGAGCGCGGGGGAGCTCGCGCTGGACCCGGCCGTTAGAAGGTTCGTTGAGAGGGGCTGGAAGCCGTTCATACCGATTCGCGGGAGGCCGTTCATCTGGTATCAGCTGAGGGCTTTATCCGAGGCCGGGATCCGGGAGGTGTGCCTTGTCGTGGGGCCTGAGCATTTAGAGCTTCGAGAGCAGCTCGTTAGGCTTGGTGAGGAGGCCGGCGTCGAGGTCGGGCTGGCGGTTCAGGAGAAGCCCCTCGGGACCGCTAACGCCGTCTACGCTTCGAAAGGCTTCGTGGGATCCGGCTCCTTCATCCTACTGAACGGCGACAACTACTATCCGGGAGACGCCTTGAAGGCCTTGGTCTCCGCGGGCGATCCGGGGAGATGCTATGTAGCCGGATTCTCCCTCGAGAAGCTCGTTGAGCGGAGCAACTTCACGCCCGAGAGGGTTAAAGCCTTCTCGGTTATGCTCGTCGATGAAGAGTTCAACCTAGTTAGGATCGTCGAGAAGCCGGAGGACCCCGAGCGCTATAGGACGCGGCGCGGGATCCTGGTCAACATGAACCTCTGGAGGTTCAATCCCCTAATCTTCGCGGCCTGCGAGCTGGTTGAGCCTCATCCGGTTAGGGGGGAGCTCGAGCTTACGGCGGCGGTTCAGCTCATGGTGGATCGCGGGATGTGCGAGGTGAAGGTCGTCCCCGTGGACTCCTACGTTCTCGACCTAACCTATGCTTCGGACATCGAGGCCGTCGAGAGGATTCTAGGCTCCGGGGGAAAGGCTTAAACAGGCTTACGGGACGATTAGGTTCGAGGAGATGATCATCGCGTTCTTCGAGGCCGGCCGCTGCTCGAGGCTTCACCCGCTCACCCTGATAAAGCCCGTCTACATGCTTAGATGCGGCGCTCTGAGAATCTATGAGAAAGCGGCTGGAGAGCTTAGGGGTAGACTGCTCTTTCTCACGCGTAGCGGATTAGGGGGCGTTCTCGCCGAAAAGCTATCCAAGGAGGTTGGGGAGGTTTACGTAAACGAATTTAGGCTCCTCTCTTCTGGAGATGATCTGCTGGTGGTCGACGGCGGATGGCTCTTCGATGAAAGCCTGCTTAAGCTCGGCGAGGAGGTTGTCGCCGCGAAGGACGGTGAGCTCGTCTACGCCTATGTTAAGGGATCTACGGCCGAGAGGATCGCCGAGAGGAGTAGCGGATTTAACGAGTTTCTCGAGAGGCTCGGATCGGAGCTATCCCCCATGACGCTGGAGGAGGCTAGGCTGGTGAGGGATCTCTGGGATCTGATCGAGTATAACGCTGGCGAGATTGAGCGGGATGCCGAGAGGATTAAGCGCGGCGGCTCGTGGAGATCAGGCTCGGATCTACCCCAAGTCCAGATAGTCGGGGACCCGAATAGGGTTCTCATCTCCCGGAGCGCCGAGATCTACCCGCAGGTCGTGGTCGATTCGAGGGAGGGGCCTGTGATAGTCGACGAGGGCGCTAGGATCCTGCCCTTCAGCTATCTAGCCGGACCGTGCTACGTCGGGCGCGGATCTTGGATCGTGGGCGGCAGGGTCTCGGAGTCGTCTATAGGGCCGGTCTGCAGGGTCGGCGGCGAGGTCGAGGGCTCGATAATCGAGGGATTCTCGAATAAGTATCACGCGGGCTTCCTGGGGCATAGCTACGTCGGCGAGTGGGTTAACCTGGCCGCCATGACGACGACGAGCGATCTCAAGAACGATTACAGCACCGTCAGGATCCCGATCGGGGGGAGGCTCGTCGACTCGGGTAAGCTCAAGCTGGGGGTCTTCATAGGCGATCACACCAAGACCGGCATAGGCTCGCTCTTCACGGCGGGGTCGGTCGTCGGGATAATGTGCAACCTCGTATCCTCGGGCGAGGCCTACCCCAAGTACGTTCCCTCCTTTACTTGGCTCGTTAAGGGTCAGGTTAGGGATTGGATTCCGCTTGATAGGATGATCGAGGGCGAGCGCAGGATGATGGCTAGGCGGGGGGTTGGGCTGAGCGATGCCGAGGAGAAGCTCCTGAGGGAGCTTTACGCCGAGACCGAGGCCGAGAGGGCCGCGTTCAAGGAGAGGCTTCTTCGAGGCGCTTGGTGATGGGGAGAAAGGTTAAGAGCTGGGATCGACAGGGTTAGGTGGTCGCGATGGCTCAGCGTTTCCCCTATCCCGGAGCGACGACCATAGGCATAAAGACCCCTGGCGCCGTCGTCTTGGCCTCGGAGAAGAGGCTGACCTACGGGTACTTCGTCGTAAGCAAGAACGTTAGGAAGGTTTTCCAGCTAACGTCCAAGATCGGGGCCGCCTGCGCCGGCTTCGTGGGGGATATGCAGGTCTTGATCAAGGATGCTCAAGCCGAGATAAACCTATACAGGTATACGTATCGGAAGGAGCCTCAGGTTAGATCCGTTGCGAAGGTCTTGTCGAACTACCTTTTCAGCAGCAGGTTCATGCCCTACCTAGCCGAGACGATAATCGGCGGATTCGATGACAGCGGATCGCATATAATCGTCCTAGACCCGCTGGGCTCCATGATCGAGGACGATTACGCCGTCGTGGGGTCGGGAGCCGAGATAGCGATAGGGATAATCGAGAGCGGCTATAAGGCCGATCTCCCGGTCGAGGAGCTTAGAGACCTCGCGATAAAAGCCGTTAAAGCCTCGATAGCCAGGGACGCGGCGAGCGGAAACGGGATAGACCTCCTGCTCTTCACTCCCGAAGGCGTTAAGATCAACGAGACTATACCGATTCAGTAGCGCTTCCGCATGTCCTTTAAAGACCTCTTAAGCTCGAAGGGTAGGGTACTCGTCTATCTGGCTGAGAGGGGAGGGGTTGCTGAGAGCGTCGAGTTATCGACCGTTAAGCTCGGGAGGGACCTCGGGATCTCCCAGCAGTCGGCGTCGAGGCTTTTGATAGAGCTTGAGAGCGATGGTTTAATCGAGCGGGAGGATCTCGGAAGGGTTCGGAGGGTTAGGCTTACGAGGAAGTCCGTCGAGCTGCTGCTCTCGATGTATGCTCACTTTAAGGAAGTTCTGGAGAAGCCCACGGAGCTATGCTTGGAGGGTAGGGTCTTCACCGGCCTCGGCGAGGGAGCATACTACACCCAGATACCGCATTACGTTCGGGAGTTTGAGCGGAAGCTGGGATTCAGACCCTATCCCGGAACCCTGAACCTCAGACTCGTCGGGAGGGATGACTTGTTGAAGAGGATGATCTTGGAGAGGGCCGCGGATATAGTCATCGAGGGCTTCTCGGACGGGGTGAGGGCCTACGGCGGCGCTAGATGCATTCGGGGCAGGCTTAACGGAGAGGAGGTGGTCGTGATCTTCATCGAGAGAACCCACTACTCGAAGGACGTCATCGAGGTTATAGCCCCGGTCTGCTTGAGGGAGAAGCTCGGACTCTCAGACGGGGATAAGGCCATTCTCAGGGTGAGGCTCACCCCCACGGATCTAATGAGATCGCGATCCCCCTAGCCCCATAAGCCTTGAAGCCTTCTCGAGGAGCTCGGTCGTGCTGCAGGGCTCCGGGGAGGAGAATCTTCCGAGCTTAACGACCTTTATCCTCAAACCCCTCCTCTTAACGAACTCCATGAAACTTCTCATTATATCCTCCTGATCGTATCCGAAGACCACTATATCCGGCTTAACCTCCTCGATTATCTTCTCGAAGGAGAAGGGCGAGCACCCCAGAACGGCCTCGTCCACGGGCTTAAGCCTCGAAACCATATACCTCCTAGCCTCCTCCCCCAGAATCGGATCCCTGCCCTTCCTCCTCCTAACGGTCTCATCCCTAGCGACCACCACCACGAGCCTCGAGCCCTCGCCGCCGAGCCTCTTCGCCTCCTCGAGGAACTTGAGGTGGCCGGGGTGGAGAATCTCGAAAGCCCCGGAGGCCAGAACCCGCTTCATAGCCTCTTCGCTATCTTCGATCTCCTCGAGCCTATTTAACGGGTGAGCTTCGCGACGGGGGGCCGTGGCCAAGCGGCGCCGCGCATTACATGAACGTGTAAAGATAATGGGGTTATTTACAGCACTATTGATATAGTAGTGTAAAGATACAGAGGGTATGGGAGAGGCGGGGAGAGGTTATAGCCGCCCGGACTCGATCACGGCGATAGCGTATATAGTCATGAGCGCGGCCGTAACCGGGGTGGGGTTCCTGCTAACGGCCCCGATACCCCTGATACCCGGAGCCATCCACTGGAGGGTTCTAGCCTTCCTTCCGTGCATCTTCGGCGTTCTCTTCGGCCCGGTGATAGGCTTCCTAAGCGGAGCGCTGGGGAATACGCTCTGGGCCCTGCTCGGAGGCTACTTCAACCCCGCGACCCCGATCTTCGACCTAGTGGGGGTTGGGCTGACCGGCTTGATCCCGGGCTTATTCTGCAGGCCCGAGGACGCCGAAACCTCGAAGGGGCTTCTCAAGATAGCCTTGGTCTCCCTGGCCTCGGGCTTGGTAATGGTTCCGATAGTCGCGGTTGGCTTCGACTGGGTTGGGGCCGCGCCCTTCGGCCCAGCCGTCTTCTTC
>Ga0190307_1000480_pt1 | contig 11581 bp, 6 predicted proteins | sample 48700745_MG_FD_161653 | JGI IMG/M metagenome (GOLD analysis project Ga0190307, IMG submission 161653) | Hydrothermal vent sediment bacterial communities from Southern Trench, Guaymas Basin, Mexico - 4870-07-4-5_MG | ecosystem: Environmental > Aquatic > Marine > Hydrothermal vents > Sediment ... | reverse complement strand
TTTCGATAATCAATTGAAGTCCTTAGATGCACTTAAAAAATTGATTAGCGAAAAATTTAATAATCAATTAGATTCCCTAAATGAACTTAAAAAACTAATTAACGAAAAATTTGATAATCAGTCAAAGTTCCTAGATGAACTCAAAAAACTGATTAACGAAAAGTTTAATAATCAGTCAGATTCCTTGGTAGGGCTGAAAAAACTAATTATAGTAACACTTACAAGTTCAATAACAGCGGTCATTATTGGAATAATTGCACTTTTGAGATAAAAATGGCTTGGCAATAGCAACTAACACAGTATAAAAGATCCGTGTTTTATAGCACGGACCCCAATTTTTGCTTTATAAAAATTTCTTTTATGCCGGGAATGTTATAAGCAAATTCATACAAGAGGTCATAAAATGATACACTATTTAGCGAAGAACTATTAAAATCGCATTTTGCTGAGGTTAAACAAGGTGGAAAATGTAGCAAGAATGATAAACATCCCAATTATTATAAAGAGAGCATTAATAAATACGAGGAGTATTTTAGGAATAAACCAAGTAAAAATAAAAAAATTAAATTAGTCGTTCCCTAAAAACTTGTTTTAGCTTTCAGTTGGAGCAAATTATTCAAATGTTTTCTATACTTTATCCATTCTGCGCAAATTTTCCTTTATTCTTTTAATTTTTTTTCTTCTTCTACAATTTTAATCCCAGCCTGATTTAATGCTTCCATTACTTTATCATCGTATTCTACAAACTGAATCCCACCGTTACTTGCACGAATAGTAATCTCTATATCGCACTGATTAAACCTTCTTTTTAAATAATTTACAACTCTTGCAATTGTTGAAATTTGACCAACAGGAACTTTTAGTTTTAAACTTAATTGAGTATATTTTTTGGGTTCAGAAACAAAGGTTCCTCCTTCTTGTTCATTCTGAACTTTTAAAGACTCACTCTTTACCTCTTGAGTATAAATTGTTTCTGTACTTTCAGGTTCTTTTTGCTCTTGTTCTTTTTCACATAACTCGGTTTTAATAATTGCCTCTCCCTCAATCAAATTAACACTTGGTATTTCTTTAATACACTCGCACTTTATTTCTTCACCATTCACATAACCAAAACCAAACAAACCATTTTTGACACCTTCCTTTATACTTTCTATAAAACCTTCTTTTGAAATCAGTCTGATTTCTCCTGGAGTTTTCAAAAATGCTTCATAAAGTTTCTTGACCTCTATGTAATCCTTTCCAGCCAAGTATTTATGTTTAATAACCTTAGGAGCAATTTTTTCAAGGATTTGTCCTTGATTTCTTAAGATTTCGTAAATTTCTTTATCAATTGCCGATTCTCCAAAAGTTGTGCGTCCTATATCAATTTCTTTGTATTCATCCTTAGCAGGAAGAAATACTTTACGATAAAGTTTTCTTAACTCTTCGTATTCCTTTTGGTCATAATTTTTAAGTTTATTTTTTACCTCTTTTCTCTGATTTTCCGTTAATTTTAAATTTTTATCGCTATCAATAGACTTTAGAGCAATGAGTTTTCTTAAATATAAATAAAAACTCTCTTTTTGATTTTCATCCTGGCAGAGAAATATTAAAGTATTTTTGTACACACGAGGAATTTCGCCACACTTTTCAAGAAATTCTTTATCTGGTTTGCTTTTGTCAAGAATAATAAGTTTTAGTTCGGAAGTATCAGGAATATCTCGTGAAAATTTAGGATGAATATATACTTTAAATTTAGACGATTTAGAAATATGAGCTTTTATTACCTTTTTCTCTTCTTCATAAACATCTTCTGATGGTATATTTTCTTCCCTCGCTATAATAATTCTATTCAAATTTGGTTGATTGGTAAAAAAAGACCCTCATCCGAAAGATAAAATAATTTTTCTTTAAGATCACCTATTATTGTATCAATTACTGTGCTTGAGAATTCTGGATACGCTGTAGTGAGTTTTATTTCCTTTATACTGCTTCCTCTTTCGCCTCTACCCGAAAAAGACATCATAAAAATTGCTGTGCTCACACAGGTTCCAAGTTTATAAGCTCGGTATGCACTACCTATGCTTTCATCAACTTTCTTAGCTCCAGATTCTTTTGAAGTTATATCCTGAGCTATAATACCATCCCATTCTTGTCCAATGTGTTTTATAAGTTCTCTTCTTATTTCCTCATTATTTAAATTAAAATCTCCCAGACGAATAAAAGGAATATTTTTTTCAAGTAAGTCATGAATAACAAGGGAAAGTAGTCTTAAAACACCTCTTGTTCTCTGAAATGTTGGGAAAGATCCCCATCTTTTATAAAGAATGTCAATAACCTCTGGTTTAAATGGATAACTTCTTAAAAATTTTTCTCTGTAAATTACTGCCTCATCACCTGAAAGTAATCCCTCATTTTTGGCATATTCTACAAATTCATCTACAACTTGTTTAGCTTCTTTATCCTCTATTTTTCTAAAAAGTCTTGCTCTTACAACATACTCTATTTCTTCGTCTTCCACTGGTGTGTATATTTTCTCTACCCTTCCAGTTATCTTTTGCAATTGCTGAAACATCCTTTCTGCATTTTCATCGTAATGCTCCAGAAGGCTGGAAGGTAAAGTAAGAACTAAAAAGGCATTTCCCACTGCAGAGGTAGCAGCTGTAAGTTCTTGAATAAAAGCATAAGTTTGCGAAGCAAGATTTGAGTCCCCAATCTTTACGCCAGCAGCTTTTGTCATATATTCTAAAACTTCATCCATTAGTATAAGAACTGGGAAATTTTTTGAGAGTAGTTTTATGAGTTTTTCTTTACCCGGAGAAATATCGCCTTCTGTAATTTCAACTTTACCCGTTAATTGCCTTTCCAATTCCTCCCATGGTTTTGTTTCTTTTGGGCTGAGTGCAGTTCCATCAAAAACTACAGCCTTTGTATTCCATTCTTTTGCTTTGTGATAAAGAGCAATTAATGCGTGAGTTTTACCTCCACCAAATGGAGTTTGAAGTTGAATAACCGAATCACCACTTTTACCTTTAAGTCGGTTTTTAGCTATTTCAAGAATATTTTTTAATCCTTTTGTTAAATAAGTTTTTTTGAAAAACAAATCACTATCCTGATATTCAATGGGCGCTTTTCCATTTACCACTTGCCATAAATCTGCGGCAAAAACATCCATTGTAAATTTCCCTTTGAGAATATCTTCATGAGGTATAGCTATCTGTGTAAAAGGTTTCATTTTTTGTCCTCCTACAATTTCTATTCAAAAAGGCTTCTTTGAATGTCTTTTTTTCTAACCTCTTCCTTAATTTTTTCTCTTCCGCTTAAAAATCCATCAAGAAGCTTTTTCTCTTTGCTCTCCATAGGTAAAGTTTCTGAAATTGCTTGGGCAACTCTGTAAAAAGCTTCTTTTTTGCCGTATCCAGTTTCTATAAGCACCTTTTTCATTTCCTCCTTTCTTCCTGCTTTCCACAAAAGTAAAACTTTGTGTAAAACATCAATGAGTTCATTTGAATATTTAAGTTCTTCAAGTTTTCTGTCCTGCGGTCCAAGAACTTTTATGAACTCCTTCTCTTTCTTTATAAACCCACTGTTCCACTCCTTATCAAGGTCAATACCCGTGCTTTGAGCTAATTTTCTTGCATCATCAAAATGCACACTTGCCTCACCATATGTCCACCTCCAGAGAATGTAAAACCTTGTTAATGGAGAAAGCTCACCTGCAATTCCGTTGTGAAGTATTTGTCTTACTGCATAATCCGTGACAATTTCCCGCACATATTCAAGAAGTTTATCAGCTCCAATTATGTTTCCTTCGTAATCCATTATCTTTTTGTATTTGCCGAATATCTCAATAGCAGAACCAATTGCTGCAATAAAATAATCTGCACCGCTTACACCTTCTTCCCAGAGTTTTTCAAGTTTTTTTGTAATGTGCTTTTTTATTTCATCTTTCACTTCGTTTAGCCAGCCTGTCTCTTTTCTTTCCATTTTCCTGCAAACAAAATAGATGGATGAGGCTAAGGCAGCAGAACTTTTAGCTCTTAGTCTTGCCTTCATCTCTGTATCTATAGGCCATGAGGCAGTTGGAACAAGACCTGAGTCAAGCAAAGAGTTAATAAGTGTCTCCCAACCAGAGGTTGATTTGTGAGTATAGACAATTGTAACAATGCCATTTGGTTTTAAAACCCTGGAGATTTCTTGAAAAGATTTTTTGAGCATATTTTCAAAGTATTTCTTTCCAGCTTCAAATCCCCCTTTATCGTGTGAATAAGCTACAATTTCTTTTGTTTTGGGAGTAAGAGGTGTCATAAAAAGTTCGGGATACAAATCTCCGATGCTTCTTTTAAGCCAGACATAGAAAAAGTCAGAAAGATAAGAATATGGTACATTGTCATAATAAGGTGGATCAGTGAAAACAGCATCAAAGTAGTTGTCAGAATAGGGAAGTTCTGTAGCAGAGGATTGGGTAACTTTTGGGATTGCGATTTCCTCCTCCAATTCTACAGGTGGAATCTGGGAGAGGTGGGAAAGGTTTTCTGATGTTTCATCAAGTATAGCATTCCAACCACTTGGATGTTCATAAGGACACATTTCTATATAATCCCAAAGCATTGGTAATGCTTGCCTACCATAAGTAAATCCAATTGCTTCAGTTTGTGGAATTAAGCGACACAAAGAGGAATTTTTATCAGCCAACCTATTCAATCCCAGCCCCAAATAACTCACCACAGCCTTTGCGTATTCCTCATCATAACCATCTTCAATCATCTTCCTATATGCCTGCCTCACCTTTTCTGTAAAAGTAGTCAGTGCAAGCTTCTGGCGGGAGTTGAAGAGGTCGCCATAAGTATTTAATCCATAATTCCTTACAGAAAAAGCTCTTTCTGCACCTCTGCCTTTTCCTTCTGGTGTAGGCTCATCCGGCACAGGATCAATTCCCCACTCATCCATAAGTTTTGCTCTTTTTTCCTCAAGATACTTTTCTGCCTCTTTGAAAATCTTCACATCTTCTTTTGTTGCAAGCCTGTATCTTTTCCCTTGTGTTCCCGGTTTGTACAAAACAACAGCAACCATCCTCTCGCCTGCTTTACCTTCCTGAAAAAGTTTTCTCGTGGTTTTATCATCTACTACAAATCCACATACAGGACAGGTTGCTATTGCCCTTGAAACTGTGCCTTTTGAAGGGTCAAAACCCTCTGGCATATCTTCGTATCCGTCGCCAACAATCTTGAATTTTACCTCCTTTCCTTCCACATAAGGATAAAGAGCTACTTTCTTGTTGTTTTTCTTTGCAAGCCAGAACTGTCTCATAAGTGGAATCTCTGCTCCACATGAGGGATTCTGACAAGGGATTGTTCTCGCCCAAATATAGCCAAGAGGAATTGAGCCATCTTTATCAACTGGATAAAATCTTCCTATCTCCTTCTTTGCTTCTTCCAAACCCCAGTTTCCCCATTTTTTCACATCTTCAAGCAGAGTGTTTACTACTTTGCTATTTAAAAACCCTTTGTCATTTTTCGTTTCTTTTGGTTTTCCAAATTTTTGTGGGTATTCGAGAGTGCATTTCAAAATAAGCGTTGCAACAGGGTTGTATTCAATTGCGTGAACCTCACATCCAAGCCTCAATGCCTCCAAAGGTATCGAGCCACCACCAGAAAATGGATCCAAAACCCTTGGAGGTTTACCACCACTGACTTCTAAAATATTCCTTCTTGCTTTCTCGATTATGTGAGGATTCAAAAAATTCTCCCACTTTGAAAGCTCAATTATAAACTGCCTCTTCTTCTCCCATTCTTCCGGAGTTTCCGGTGCTGGAATTAAAGCAGCATAACTCGTTGCCCTTGAAGAAGCAAGGGGACGGCGAGCCACCATATATGAAGGATTGATATATGCCCGTGTCTTATGTTTTTCTCCTTTGCAGAAATTTCGCTTACTTCCTTTACAGGAAAGCTATCCTCTATAAAGCGTTTATCATTTATCACTTTTCTATTCTCCTATTTTTAAATTTTTTGCCCCTTTACTGCCCCATTATTGCTCCTTTTGCCCCATTATTACCTCTTTAATATGTAATAAACCCCTTTTCCAGTTGTTCCAATACGCTTTAAAATTTCGAGTTTCTCAAGATAACGTAAGTCTTCTGTTGCCTGTCTCTTTTTCACTCCTGTAATATTTTGATAATCCTTATTCGTAATTTTTCCCTTTTCCTTAACATACAGCACAGCCTTTATTTGTCTTTCATTTAGTCCTAACTTTCTTAAATATTCCTCATTATATATGTCCTTCCATAATATGAGTGAAAATCCTCCAAATTCTTCTTTAAATTCAGGGTCAGGGAGCCCCTGTTCTCTACAAAGGTCAACTATCCTTGTGGTTCCTGTGCCCCACCTTTCAATAAGTCCAGCATAATAAAAAACCATAGCAAGTAGTCTGTTTCTTGGTTTTGATGCGTGTTCTCTTTTTAAATCATCGATTGTTATCCCCTCTGGAAGTCCTCCGGGATTCCAGAACCATATATGATCATCATATATTTTGATCTGAATTTCCGCAGAATCCATGTAATCACGATGTATAAGAGCATTTATGCATGCTTCTCTAATGGCTGGTAATGGATAATCCCACACATCTTTTCTATGTATCTCTTTTATTACATACTTTACATTGATATGCTTTTTTATCGCATTTACAAGGGCTTCAACCTGTTCAAACAGATTCCTTTTTATTATAATAGTATCAACAACTTCGGCAGAAGATTTAAACTTTCCCACCCTTGAAATGGAGTTTAAAAAATATCTTTGAGGATTTTTACCAAAAAGAAGAACTGCTGCATTGGTTAGCTTTCCATTTTTTATAAGTTCCAAATTTTCAAGAATTTTCTGGGGTGAATCTTTTTCTGAGATAGCAAGCCTTCCTTGTGCCATCTCTTTGAACTTTTCTACAGTAACTTCGTCTAACTCCTCTATTCCGATTTCAGATATAAGGGAATCCCATGAGATTTGATGTTTTTTCATAATAATTTTTGCAAGATTATAATCGCTAACCTCCTGAGTTGTAGAGCCAGACCTTACATAAAACCTTCCTCTATAGAAAACAGGCATTTCGGAGGGTTTTATTTCTATCTTTATGACTTTCTTATCCTCCAATGTTTCCTGTTTTATATCAGGAATGATCCCAAGATTGTTTTTTATTTTATTTGGCAAAGTTTCGAGCAGTTCCTCCGGATTTTCAACCCCAACAGGGGTTCCATCATCACGAATACCAAGAAACAATACCCCTCCATTTCCATTTGCAAAAGCACACAGAGTTTTTAAATACTCATCTTTCCACTTTTCTTTAAATTCTATATTTTGTGATTCTTTCATCCTCCCCACACTCCGCTACTTTTGTCCTTCCACTCTTTGAGAGGAACTATAAATCTTACAACTTCAATTTTTTCCTGTGGCTTTAAATTCTCTGCTGGGTTGTTAATAATGTAAAGCACAGGATCTACTACTGCATTTGCCACCACATAAAGCCAATAGTTTTCTTTAAACCTTCTTGCTTTAAACCATTCGTTTGGAGTTAAAGCCACATTGCCTTCACCTGCCCTTGCCTTTACCTCTATGTATCTCATCTCATCCTTACCTTTTGAGCGAATATCAAAACCAAGGTTTTCTTTTGATACATCTTCTGGAATTCTTCCCTGCTGTCTTTCATATTCCATTGCAATTTCCATCCCTATTCTTTCAATTTCCTCGTCCTCTACCATTTCACTTTTCTCTGGAATTACTCTGATAACAGTCAAAAGCTCTGGCATAGATATTGACAAGCTCTGCTCCTGCTCTATCTCTTTTTCAAGGCTCTTTTTTGCTTCCTCATACCTTCTTTTTGCTCTTCTTTATTTCTAATCGGCAGATCTACCTTTTCTCCCCCTTTCCTGCCTTTCATAAAGCTCCACAAGATCAGCATCAAGTTTCCCAATAAGATAATCAAGAGATTTAAGCCCATATTTTCTTTTTATTTCTGCCTGCCTATTTCTTTCTTTAGCAATCTCCTCCTTGTATCTTTCTACAACATTTATCACAAAAGGTAGTAGCTTATCTTTGTCAGGCACCTTTTCAGAAATATGTTTATCATTACATGGAGAGAGATCCCACAGAATTGATGGATTTATTGCCCTTAAATCTTCTCCGTTATCGTAAATTGCCAGAATTTTTCTACCTGCAACATCACCTTTTCCATCTTTTACTTCTCCTATATAAAACCAAATATATCCATTTAGCCTTCCAGAAGGGTCTTTAAAAATTGCTCCTCTTTTTGCTTCTTCTCCAAATTTTTCAATAGTCCACTTTAAAAGAGCTTCAAACAATGGATGACCAAAAGATATAAATTCGACATCAGGATTTTTAAAGGCAATATCTTTGTCAAATGTTGCTTTGGGGTATTCCTTCCTCACTACACCATATCTGTTCTTAAATTCAACACTTTCTGCAATCTTTCTTATTTCATAAGGCACAAAATTTATAGCTATGAAACCACCTTTTAGTTCCTTGAATTTCCCTCCTGCCTTGCGAAAAGCTTTCTTAAAAAAATTCCTCCACATACTCCGGAATGAGCCTATATTCCCTTGCTCTTTCAGCCATTTCTTTTATTCTGGTGTAATCAATAAATCTCGTTGCCAAACTTTCTCCTAATGCTTCTTTTATTTTTGCTACATACTCTTCATCAGGTTCAATATCCAGTTCTTTTAAAATTTCGTCCAATTTTTTTGCATTAGTCACAGCGTCAAGAATTAGTTGATATAGATTCTTACTTTCAAATACCTCACCAATAACATCAAAAACCCTATCACTTCCGAGTTTATTTCTTATCTCTTCCAATTTATCAAAAAGTTTTGCCAGAATCTTTCCTTCTCTTGTATCCTCTGCTACAAGGTTAAATATGTAAACATCCTTTTGCTGCCCGTATCTATGAATTCTACCTATCCTCTGCTCTAAACGATTGGGATTCCAGGGGATGTCGTAATTTATCATAATATGACAAAACTGAAGATTTATTCCTTCTCCCGCAGCCTCAGTAGCAACCATCACATCCGTTTCATCTCTAAATACTTTTTCCGCATTTATTCTTTCATCAATGTTCATTCCACCATGGATAAAGTTAACTTTATAACCCCAAGCACTAATCTTTTTTACAAGATATTCAAGAGTGTCTTTTGATTCAGTAAATATCAAAATTTTTGGATTACCATTCATTTCTTTAATTTTTCTAAAACCTTCCTCAATTGCTGCCTTAAGTTCCCTGAGTTTTACTTCGTGTTCTCTTTCTATTACAGCCTTTGCTTTTTCAATAAGGGTTTCGAGTGTTCTTATCTCTCTTTTTAACTCCTCAGGGTCCTTAGCTACTGTAACTGATTCCCATTCTTCCTCTTTTTTCCATCTTTCCTTTTCTTCAAGATCATCTATTTCTTCATAATCAACAAATATCTCTTTCTGTTTTTCCTCACCATTTAATATTTTCTCCAATCTGTCTTTTCGTCTTTCTAACGACTTTAAAAGAGCATATGTACTTGATGCCATTCTTCTTTGAAGAATTACAAGAGCAAAGGCAACATTTCTTTTTTTATCGGATTGTAGTGCTTTATTGTATTGTTCAATTACATATCTTGAAACTTCATTGTACAAATCTTTTTCTTCTTCAGACAAAAGGAACTTTATTGTCTTTGGAAATCGCCTCGTGAAAATAGGTCTTCCCTCAAAATCTTTAAGATCTTCTTTTAACCTTCTTATAAAAAGAGGATTATCTCTATTCTTTAAAGATTCTTCAACCATTTCAGGAGATGAGAAAAATCCTGGCATCAAAAGGTCCAAAAATAATCTAAAGTTTTCTGGATCTCCCTTGTGTGGTGTAGCAGTTAGAAAAACAAGATGGTTTGAAGTTCTGGATAAAACTTCACCCAGTTTATATCTCTGGGTTCTTGTAATTTTGATGCCATACTTATATGCGGACATTTTGTGTGCTTCGTCAACGACTACTAAATCCCAATGGACTGAACTTAAGCTTGCAAGTATCTCCTCCTGCTTTGCAAAATCAATAGAAGTAATTACCTGATCATTTTTCTCCCATGGATTCTCTCCATAATGGGCATTAAAAGTATTTCTATCAAGTACCACAAATTTTTCATCAAACTTCTCTTTTAACTCTCTTCTCCATTGATCTTTTAGATGTCCAGGGACAACGATTAACACCCTTTTGGCGAGGTTCCTTAATTTTAACTCTTTCAATATCAAGCCCGCCATTATTGTTTTCCCTGCTCCTGGATCGTCTGCAATCAAAAATCTAATATGAGGCTGTTTTAAAACATATCCATACACAGCTTCTATCTGAAATGGAAGAGGGTCTATTTTAGATACATTCATTGCAAGGAGTGGATCAAAGAGAGAAGCATATTTAAATCGTGTTGCCTCAAGTGTAAAGAAAACTTCTTCAGAATTTGCTGAAAAATCCATGCCTGATCTTATTATTTCTACTTTGTCTGTATCTTCTCTTTTTATAAGCTGGTCTATGTAAGATTTTGAGTGGATTTTAGAACCTATGATCCGTAGATAATCCCCTATTTCTTCAACTTTTTCAACCTTAACAGGTTCATTCCAAAACGGTGCTTTAATAGTAATTCCTTCTTTAATCATTTTTTGGAATTTTTTGTTATATTTTTTAAATTTAGTATAAAAACTATTTTTCATTTTGACAATTTTATAAATTACTTTCATGTTATATTCTGGTTGTGTTTACATAATTGTGTCTGGGAAAATAGCCACTAAAGTAACGAGTGTTAGAAACATATTAGTGGAAGCTCACTATGTAGTAAGTAAAATAAACTCTTGGATGAGAAGAGAAATAAAGACCCAGGGGGGTTAGAAGATAGAAGAGAAGATAAAACTTAATGGTAAAAAATAAAAAAGCCGATAAAAGGGATGATAAAGAGAGGGCTTGAGGAGATGATGACTAATTTTTTATTTTTTCATTTCAATGAAAAAAAATTTCAAAGAAAAAATTTCTAGATTTGAATTTATATTTTTTAACACAATCATGAAAAACCATACCTCAGTTTCAAATTGCCTAAATTTAGAACTAATATATAAGCCAAACTTCTTGCTAAAGAAATAAGGGCAGTTTTAGAATCTGTAGTTAATAAGCAGAAATAAACTTGACTTAAAATTTTACAAAGATAAAGAAAAGATAGAACTTCCTGAAGTAAGAGACCCCGCTGAATGGTTTTTGAATTAATTCCTGAATAACTCAAATTTTATGATGCAGTTATTTCACCTTTGCTCTTTTAGAAAAAGGAGGAAATTTCCACAGAGCTATTTATTTTCCTATAAGATACGAATAAGGTTGATCACCAACTCGAGAAGAAGTAGAAGAGAACTTTCTGAAGAAGAAAATTTACTTTATGTATATCAGAATGTATGCGTAAAGAGTTGATTTACAATTTTAAAAATAAGTTTTTTACTTTATAATTGTTAAAAAGGAGGTGATGAACAATTAAGCAATTCAATTTTTTAGCAGTTATCTGGAAAGAAAAAAAAGGGATATGTTTCTTACTATCCTGAATTATAAATCTCTT
>Ga0190307_1000473_pt1 | contig 11652 bp, 11 predicted proteins | sample 48700745_MG_FD_161653 | JGI IMG/M metagenome (GOLD analysis project Ga0190307, IMG submission 161653) | Hydrothermal vent sediment bacterial communities from Southern Trench, Guaymas Basin, Mexico - 4870-07-4-5_MG | ecosystem: Environmental > Aquatic > Marine > Hydrothermal vents > Sediment ... | reverse complement strand
GTTTACGTAAAATTGAGGCTGCATTACAAGATGCAGGGTTTAAAGCATATATTATTGACCCTGATTACATAGGTAAGTATATTGATGATGCTAAAGCAATATTGATTGGACATCATGATTACTTTGCTCTAGGGCCACCTAGTTCAGAGTGGTATATTATCACCCATAAAGAACCAGTTAACGCAAGGTCATTTAGAAGGTTTATGGAATCTAAGGATATGAAGAGGGCGAGGGAAAAGGGATTAAAATTTATCGTCGGCGGACCAGCGGCATGGCAGTGGCTCTGGCGTCCTGAACTTATTGAAAAATGGAAGATTGACACTATAGTAGATGGGGAGGCGGAGAGGATAGTAGTGAAACTAGCCGAAAGGATTTTAGACGGTTCAGATCTACCCTTATATATCTACGTAGGTGTAGATGATACACCTACTATAGATGAAATCCCCGTGATTAAAGGAGCCTCAGTTAATGGTCTAGTGGAAATTATGAGGGGATGCCCTAGAGGATGTAAGTTTTGCAGCGTTACATTAAGACCATTAAGACACATTCCATTAGAGAAGATTATCCAGGAGATTGAGGTAAATGCGTTATATGGGGTGAAGGGGGTAATATTGCATTCGGAGGATGTTATGCTATATGGATCTGATGGCGTGATTCCCCGCGAAGAACCATTATTAAAACTCCATAGAGAAGTTGTAAGAAGAGTGGAGTCGATGGCATGGAGCCATGTATCATTAGCAGCTGTTAAATGTGCGGAGGAAAGATATAATCTAGTATCGAAGATTATGGATATCGTCTTTGATAAGCAGGACTATATAGGTGTAGAGGTAGGTATTGAAACAGGCTCAAGAAGATTGGCTAGATTAACTATGCCTGCTAAGGCGGCGCCATATGATATCAGTAGATGGCCTGAGATAGTTGAAGATGCATTTAGAATAATGAGCGAAAATAGGATAATTCCAGCGGCTACCTTAATAGTAGGCTTGCCAGAGGAGATTGAGGAGGATATAATAGAGACTATAGAATTGGTAGATAGGCTACACAGCTACCCTAGTCTTATAGTTCCCATGTACTTTGTACCGATGGGCTATTATAAGGATAAAGAGTGGTTTAAAAAAGCGAAGTTTGAGGACTCTTTAAGGGAGTTAGGTATGGTATGCTTAAAACACGACTTATATTGGGCCGACTGGATTTTAACGAGATACTATATTAGACCTAATTTAAGGAATCCAAGTCTTTACATCTTAAAATATCTTCTTAAATTCATTATAAGAACATATAGACGCCTATCGAAGATCGATAAGTGGGAGACTGTGAAGGTCTATACTTAGGTTATTTTATACATACTCTTAAATACATTGATTATATCCTCAATAGGAGGATCTACGTAGCATCCTCTATACTTTACATATGTAAACTGAAGCTTACCCAATTTATTATATTTAGGTAGTATCACATCATCATATCCATTGAATTCAAGTGGATCTATATTCATCTTAATAGCTGTACCCAAGTCGAATACCGGGGTAAGCTTGATCCACCTACCACCTATATATACCTCAGTATAACCATGATATACAAATAAATTCGTTTTCAATAAATTATATACCTCACTAGATAGTGAATGATTTATTATATCTGCAAAACATATTTTTGCAGGGATTCCAACTGCCCTATATAAAGCGGCAAGTACGATAGCCTTCTGAACACAGTATCCATAACCATTTTTTATAATCACACTAGCTCTATACAAGTCTCGATTAAAGTAATCAACATAGATAGAATATTTTATACCGTCACGAACATAATAAAATATTTTTCTAGCTAAGTCGACTATATTACTCGCATCACGTGCAAGGTTGTTAGCGATCTCCCTGACGATATACGAATCCGAGTCAATGTATTTAGTAGGTTTAGTATACTCATCCCACTCACAAACCATATGTATAGAATATTTTTAGCTAAACTATAAGTTTATTATATAACACAAATGGTATCCCTCAATAATATTCCTTATCCAAATATCAATAGACAACTAGAAATGTGATAAGATAAATTATAGTGGAGTATCTAGGTATTACTGATATAATAAGATGCTCTGAGCTAAGGCATACATAGAGTTTATTGAATTGAATTCAGATGCCTAGAAACTGCATTCCCATATTCATTATATCGACTCCAAGAAATACGCTAAACTACTCGTAGATTAGCCGAGTACTGCAACATCCATTAAATCGAATCCTGCGGAAGTGTTTACGGTATTTAGCGGGCTCATACTACCTAAGAGACCATTTTAAAGGGCATCCTTAGGGAGATCCAGGGAGATCGAAGGCGAAGATAGAACCTTGTCCATTACAATGATGTAGAGGGTATTGAAGTTTCTACGTTTACTATTGACCCCGGTATATTTGTTAACGACATGAATGATGAATATGATGATGGATTTAAGGGTGAGGAGGCAGTAAAGAGTTGAACAACGCATCAAATGAAACACAAATTATTTAAGCGGTAAATCCTTGGTGAAGCCCGTGTATACATGGATATACTTTTCTGGATAAACCTCCCTAACATATTTTTTAGCGTTATACCCACTACAGTGTGCTGGAGATATATATTTAGAAAGCCTAGCCAAGTTATCTAATGTTCTGCTCGATGGACTATGAAAGCCTCCAACAACCCAGTATATCTTAGAGCCTATCTTACTATATGCTTCCATAGCAAGATTATCTACCCCGGGGTGCGAACATCCTACAAGCATGACAAGACCCTCATAATTCAATTTAACCGCCAAAGCCTCTTCATATATACCCCATAGCCCAGTTTTAATTGGACCTATAATCCATATATCATCATTAACTTTTCTAGTAGAGTAGTTTATTATGGGCTTAAGACCCCACTCACTTAAATAATTTGTTTCACCTGGTGGGGTATATATGGTGAGCCCCTTAACAGCCCTACCAATATATTTAAATCCACCATAATGGTCATGATGATAATGACTCAAAACCGCGAAATCAACCTTATCTAGATTAATCCCAAGCTTAGTTACATTATATTCAAGAATATCTGGATCAGTATCAGCATCAAACAAAATCCTATATTTATCAGCCTCTATATAGGCACTAAACCCCCAGCTATTCCTAAGCCCCGCACCGGGCTCATTATCCACGATAATTATGACCCTAAGATTCTTAACCATCATTTAAAAATATATCGAAGAGAATTATACGATGTTAATTAAAAAATATATAGTTTCTAGTAGATTCTATATGCATCATAGATAAACTATGCTTAGAGCTAGCTAATCAAAGTATTTTTCTTCAGTCATGTCTGCTCCTTAGTTCCAAATATATATTGGTTCACCGACTATACTAGGCATACTATATAGACAGGCTAATGTAAACCCCCAGTACACCTACTTCCTCGATGGCCGTAGACTCTATAACCCAATTTAATCCACGTCCACAATACTCCCTCGGAAGCTTTAATCCCAGTAAATTTCTTCTACCAGCCTCTTCGAAAAATTCACGTGAGAAATCTATCTCTCCTCTCTCCATCTTCCTAATTAAATCTGGAGGAACATCCTTTACAAACTCGATAACCTCTTTTATAACTCTCCTTCCCATATTCAGTTAAATAAGTGTACATAGCCACACCATAGAAAAAAATTATTTGATCCATTGAATTTAAGGAAGAATGTTAAAATATCTTTTCAAATAAATTTTTAATAGCGCTGGAGACGATATCACCGATAGTTTCAAGTCTACCTTTAATAATATTCCTGAAAATATAGTCTGCCCTAAGATAAAACTTTCTGTATGCCCAGCTTAATAATCTCCCTGCTATCTCACGAGTAAACATAAATCCCCTTATAACAGGTTTAACCGTAGTATAATCGTCCCAGTCGAATGATTCGATTAGATTATGCTTTAGACAGTAGTAATATAGTGGCGTACCTGGATATGGCGTGGCGACAGTAAACTGTGCATAATCTGGATTCAATTTAATAGCATATTTAACCGTATTCTTCATGTCGTCAACAGTCTGCCATGGAAAGCCTATTATAAAGCTTCCAGCCACCTCCATACCATACTCCTGAGTAAGTGGTATAGCTTTATTTATTTGAGAAATGCTTATCTTCTTTCTTATTAACATTAAGTCTCGATCATTATATGACTCAATTCCATAATAAATCGCTGTACAACCACTTAATCTTAAGTACCTTAACATCTCCCGATCTATACTATTCACCCTAGAACCACATGTATAATTTATATCTAGCCCTCTATCCATAATCTCCCTAGCAAACTTTATTACCCATCTTTTACTAAGAGTAAGTTCATCATCTGTAAAGACTATTATATTAGTCTTGTATCTCTCGATATTCCTCTCAATCTCATCTACAACATTCTCCGGACTTCTAATTCTATATCTCCTTCCCCAGTAATAGCTTGTTGAACAGTATATACAGCCATATGGACACCCTCTACTAGCCATTATATGAACTATCCTAATAGGCTTATTGAATACAGTATAGTGATCCATGGGGAGAAGATGTCGAGCCGGCTCCGGCAAAGTATCAAGGTTCCTTATCCACGGCCTATTTCTATTTCTAACAACTTTATCACCCAACTTATATGCTATACCAAGGATGTCTTGAAGACTAGGTTTACCTACTTCAATATATTGAATCAATTCTCTTGTAGTAACTTCACCCTCCCCTATGACAACGTAATCGGCATTTCCCTCCGTTAAAGCCTCGGTATACATATAGGATACATGTGTCCCGCCCATTATAATAGGGATATCTTTATCAAAGTCTCTCTTAATTAACTTAGCTATTTTATAACTAGCTTTTACAGTTGGGGTAACGGAACCTATACCGACTACGTCAGGTTTAAATCTCTTTACAGCCTCCAATATCATTTTAATATTAAACCCTAGTGTAGGTGCGTCAATTATCCTTACCTTATGCCCAATCTTCTCAAGTACAGATGCTATATATGCTAAGCCGAGTGGGGGAGCCCTGACTCCGATACTTTGATATATTTCAAGCGGCTTTAAACCAGGTGAGTAAATTAGTAGGACCTTCATAATAAAGGCTTCCAAAATAAATATTATAGTATACCTCTCAATATATTATTCTTTAAAATATTTTTCAATGAATTAAAAAAATATATATAAATCATTTTCTTCTAATCCTATAGTATTTAACGCCATCTTTTTTATAGACATCTATATAACCATCTTTTAACAACCTCTTCAACCTCCTATAAAGTGGAGTCTTGGGTACTCCCGTCGCATCCATCAAATCTTTTGCAGTAGCGTCTCCAAGCTCCCTCAACTTATCTAATATCATCCTATCCCTATCATCGAGAGCCTGATATTTTATTACAGGCTCCGCACTCCTTCTCTTGATAAGAAACACTCCAGATACTACTATTATAATGCCGATTATGACGACTACAAGATATATCCAATCCCCTAATCCGACTGGAGTAGGCTTAGGCTTCCCCGGCTGTTCCTGAGGGGCAGGATATATTACGTACTTTACTTCAATATCACCGGGAGGCATTACCAACGCTACTTTGTCGCCAATTATTGTGATATCGAAGTTAGACGGCTTTACCTGGTAGATCAACGCATCCTCGGGAAGGAAGATGTATGAGCTGGAGGGTAATATATATGACAGCGTCCATTCATCACCCTGCTTACTTGTTAAATCCTCTGTAATATATGTTAAATTAACATACTCATTGTACGCTGTAAAAGATATTTTCGAGTCCTCTATATCAACGGGTACGACGGTATCCCCAGAGATGCATTCAATATAAAATGGCTTACCTAAGGATTCAACCGTGATATTTATAGGAGGATTAGATACTTTAATGACGTATGTAACTTGCGTAGACCCATCCTCATAAACATTGATGAAAACACCCTCAATAGTATATGATTCTTGAGAGTAGGATACAATGGTACTTAGGGTGAATATTAATATTATAGCTGTTAAAGCAAGTGATATAGATGTTTTCATTGCTATAAAGAATTAATGGAGTTAAATCTAAATAAAGTAAAAAATTAAGATTCAAGAGTAGATTCTACTTCCTCAATCCATGCAAGTAGTTCGTTAATATGGTTTACAAGCTTCTTCGGAGGGTGCTCTAAGCGATTTAATGCATCTAGAATATTCAGTAAAGTCTGCTTATAATGCTCTAGGATATTCTTAAACTCATCTTTCGTCAACTCTCCATTCTGATACTTCCTGTATGCATGGTTTAAGTGAGACTCTATATGACCTATCTTAATGATCAGATTCGATAATTTGTTAACCGCCAACTTTCTTATCCATTCACCGAATCTTACCCTGACATTCGATACAAATACTATGACATGACTTAGATAATGATGTGCACAGTGGAATACACCCGACAACTCTTCCAAAGTATTTTGAATAGCCGTTACCGCATCCTCTAAATAGGATACAGCTGATATCGTATCATTTAAGTCGAGTGACTCAAGCGCATCATCTAAGAGATCCCTGACATTTATTAGAGTATCCTTAATCTTCTCGATTACTGAGGTATAATTATCTGGGAGATGCTTATATATATAGCTACAATGTTCAAGCCTTGCAATAGCTAGGTCAATAAAGCGTATCATAATACTTATGTTACTTTTAGCATCGTCAACCTTACCCTCCTCAATTAATTGTATCGTAATATTAATTCTATCCATTAGCTTGTAAGTCAATTTACCAATTAAATGAAGCGCTACATCAGCCACAGAAGCCTTTTTCCAAATCTCCTTAAAGTCGCCATGTAAGGCTTTAATAGCGTCTGAAATATGTTTATTAGCAGAATTAATCATCCCAGCGATTTCAGAGACCGTATAGTTTCCAGACTCAATCTTTTCAAGTGCATTAAGCAGTATTGTTTCAGCCTCATCAACGGCATTTACCGCTGCTTCCGGAACAGGTAGACTCATATTCTCTAGTCGCTCGATAACTAGCTTTAACTTCCTCACTATCCTCAGCCTAGCTTCAACAGCGCATTCAACCCTCCTCTTCTCTAAATCACTCTTAACGTCTTCAGGTAGGTTAGATGCTACATACCTAGCTATTGGAGCGAATACTATAGATGCTTTAATAGCCATTTTAATTGCTTTACATGGTTCATCATATACTATTGCTGACGCATTTGCCAGCAATTCTTTAGCGGTCTCAGTGTTATCCGTCAAGTTCTCTGGAATCTCAATATTATACTCTTCTGCAAGCGAAAGAATGTAATTTATTCTTCTAGATATCTTATCTATAATTGTCTGAGCAACAGCGATTTTATTGATATTATCCTTACTTGCATATACTATCTGCTGTGTATTTAAATATGATGCAAATCCACCCAAAAGTATAATTGTTATTAGGGCTATCGGCAGTAACTTAATCTCCATATAGTTCACCATTAAAGAATAGGAAAAAGTGCTCTATTAGGGAAACCTAGGGAAACTTAGGGAATAAAAAGGGAAATAGGTTTTACCTATATTACTCTGTCTTAGGCACTATATACTTACCGAAATTCTCCATTATCTTCTTCCATACGTCGAATGACGCCCTGAAAGCCTCTAGGTAAAGCATCCAGTAGTATGGATAGATCATCCACCCAAGTGTCTGACTCATTACCGCAAAGATATCGTATGGTGGATAGACCGGTGGGTAAGGCATCCAAGATGGATACCTATACCACCAGAACATCCGGGTCACCACCAGTATGAAGGATAGTATGCTGTACTATACCATGGGTACATCCAACTGTATCCTGGGTAATACCAGTATGGATAGTATAGATATGAATATAGCCATGGATTGCCGAATAGGTACCAGCATGCACCTCTACCAAAGATCCAGCCTGGTCTAAGCCATGGAGGTAGATGACTAAATGGTCCTCTACCTGGCCAGGGGCTCCAGCCCCATCCACCTTTCCAACCCCATCCCCATCTCCATCCCATACTAATCACCTATGAATTATTAGCATATGCACAAAAATAAATATTTTAATGTTATACATACATTTACCTTCCGATAAAGCTGTAGTATAAAATTACTTAATCAAGAATATTTACACTAAAGGGCATATTAATTTTATCTATAGGTGTTTTACAATGTTTGATGAACTACATTTTCAGGAAGCTCCTAGAATTGTCATCGAGCCTCCTGGTCCAAAAGCTAGGGAGTTACTGGAGAAACAGAGAACTTTAGAGGGGAATCCTGTATTATATCCAAGGAGTCTATCATTTGTACCTGAAGAAGCGAAGGGAGCTACAGTTAAGGATGTAGATGGAAACATATATATAGAATTGTTTGCAGGGATATCGGTACTCAACTTTGGATATTCAAATCCATATATTCTTGATAAGACGATTAACCAATTAAAAAAGATTGCTCATACACTCGATTTTCCGACTATAATTAGAGAAGAGTTTGTTGAGAAGTTGAATATTATCGCACCAGGGTATCTAAGAAATAATTCTAAAGTATTGTTTGGAGGGCCTACTGGTTCAGATGCTGTTGAAGCCGCGATTAAACTAGCTAAATATTATACTAAACGCCACTCTATAATTGCATTTACAGGCTCATATCATGGTCAGACCACTATGGCTCTGGCAGTTACATCCGGTAAAAAGTTTAAGGAGCCTATATCACCCTTAGCCCCCGACATATATTTCGCACCATATCCAGATCCATATAGATGTCCATTTAAAACAGATGACCCTAGAGAATGTAGTGAACTGTGTATCGCATATATTGAACATATGCTTGAGAATCCCTACTCAGGCATACCTACACCTGCAGCGATAGTAGTAGAACCTATACAGGGGGAAGGCGGGATTATAATCCCTCCAGACGACTTCTTACCCAAGCTAGAGAAGATAGCTAGAAGAAATAACGTGGTTTTAATTATAGATGAGATTCAAAGTGGATTAGGCAGGACTGGTAAGTGGTTTGCACATGAATATACTAGTGCTCAAGCAGATATAATTCCAATGGCTAAGTCACTTGGTGGTATAGGACTGCCTCTATCAGCTATTATGTATAAAAAAGAGTTGGATATATGGCCTGAAGGCGCTCATGTAGGGACATTTAGAGGAAACGTCGTGGCTATGGCCGCGGGATCAGCGGCCATTGATTTTGCATTAGAAAATAATCTCCTGGGTCACGTAAATAAAATTGGTTGTGAAGCGCTTAAATATCTTAGAGATTTGATGAGTGAGAGTAGATATATAGGACACGTGAGAGGGAGGGGATTAATGCTCGCCGCCGAATTCGTGAAGGATAAAGCTACTAAAGAGCCATTTAAAGAGATTGCAGGTAAAATACAGCTGGAGGCCTTTAAGAGAGGAATTATAGTTTGGAAAGCAGGTGCATATGGAAATGTCATTAGGTTCCTACCTCCACTTGTAATAACAGAAGAGTTGATGATGAAGGCGCTTGAGATATTCAGAGACGTAGTTAAATATATAGAGGAAATATTCTAGCCTCTACTCCGAATAAAGTCGGGAATATCAACATACCCTTTTTATAAATTAAATAGTTTTTAACTAAGTCACTTTATTTATTATAATCATGTTTGGCTCTGAATGCATACCATGCATCTTTAACCAGGCATTAAAGACTTATAGAGTAATTGGATATAGCGATGAAGTTATAATCGAGAAGCTTTGGAGCATAATGAAATTAGTGAATAAACTCGACTATAAACTTACCGCGCCGGAAATTTATTTTACAGTATATAAGTGGATTAGAGAGGACTCTGGGTTAAATGACCCATACTATAAAATTAAGAAGATGTGGAATAGATGGGTTTTAGATAAGGCTTCTACTATTAAGAAAATGATTATCGAGTCTAAGGATCCTATATTTACTGGTCTAAAGATCTCTTTAGCTGGTAATATCATAGATTATGGGGCATTAGATGATATTAAATTTGAAGATACGTTAAATCAGGTTCTTTCAAGTAAATTAACTATCGACGATTATCAAGTATTTAGGAATAAGCTAGACTATGCGAAGAGCATATTATTTGTTCTTGATAATGCTGGTGAAGCCGTTCTAGATAAAATATTTATTGAGAGTATATTAAATGAGACTAGAATATCTAAGGTATACATCGGTGTTAGAGAAGAGCCTTTCATAAACGACGTCACTATAGAAGACATAAGATTCCTTGGATTCGATGAATTAGGAGATATTGAAATAATAAGTTTTCCAGTAGATATAAATAAACATTCTACATATCTAAATGAAGGAAGATATAGCCAGGTATTTAGATTAGCTGATACCACAGTTTTAAAGGGACAAGGGAATTACGAACTATTCCATAATTTCAAGGATATATTCTTTGCTTTAATAGCTAAATGCAAGCCCGTCGCATCACATTTAAATGTTGATGTAGGGTCGCAAGTCTTTAAGTTTAATAAGTAAGTTATTTGATCATTCTTGAGACAGTCTATGTATGTATAATATATCGGATAATAATGCTTGTCCAGTCTCTATCCTACCAGCTCCTGGACCAATTAATGTAACGTCACCTAAATGATCAGTCTTAAATGTAATTGCATTTAATACACCCATTACATTAGCTAAGGGGTTAGTTAATGGAAGTTTCATAGGCTTTACACTCGCTTTAATTACTCCATCATCAGTATAAATCCTTGCAATCAACTTTATTCTCATGCCATTTTTAAGCGCCTCCTTAACATCCTTACCACTTATCCCCGTAATACCCATTCTTTCTACATCATTAATCTTAAGATCCGAATCTAATACCGTGTTAGCTAGTATAACAGTCTTAACCGCAGCATCCCACCCCTCCACATCAGCCGTTGGATCAGTTTCAGCATATCCTAGTCTCTGAGCTTCCTTTAGAGCGTCTGAATAACTATATCCATTCTCCATCTTGGTCAATATAAAGTTTGTAGTTCCATTTAGAATACCTTGAATCTCCTGTATATTACAGCCTGCTAAAGCCTCTCTAGCTATTGATATAGCTGGTGTACCACTCATGACTGTGCCCTCAAATCGGAGGAATACATTATTCTTTCTAGCGATATCAATCAACTCTCTATATGCCAATGCAATAGGACCCTTATTCGAAGTTACTACATGCCTACTATTCTCTAAAGCGGTTTTAATATGAGTAAGTCCAGGCTCTCCAGTCTCGATATTAGTCGGCGTAGCCTCCACAATAATATCGACATCCATCTCCTTAGCCAAAGTAATGCTGTCAAAATCCTTTTCACCTGGATAATCCCATATATTCCCTTTTTCATCAACCAGCTCTATAATATGATTAAGATCTAGGCCTTCATCCGAATATGCATTCCCCTTAATAGGGTCAGCTATAGCTATCAACTTAAATTCAAAGCCGAACCTATCTCTTAAACATCTTTCCTTATTCCTTAAAACCCTTATGAAACCCTGTCCAACATTTCCGAAGCCTATTAATCCAATTCTCCAAACCATACTTAATCACCTAATAGAGATTTAAGATCTAACTCATTTAATTTACCTTCGGTAGGTATGCCATTTGAATCCCATCCACGTAGCTTATAGTACTCGTCCAACATCTTATTAAAGTCTTCCTTCGGCAATCTAAT
>Ga0190307_1000469_pt1 | contig 11680 bp, 10 predicted proteins | sample 48700745_MG_FD_161653 | JGI IMG/M metagenome (GOLD analysis project Ga0190307, IMG submission 161653) | Hydrothermal vent sediment bacterial communities from Southern Trench, Guaymas Basin, Mexico - 4870-07-4-5_MG | ecosystem: Environmental > Aquatic > Marine > Hydrothermal vents > Sediment ... | reverse complement strand
CCGTTTATTTCAGACTTAAGAAACCAAAGAAATTTATTGTTACCGTGCATGATTTAGCGCCGCTGGTGTATCCTTCCGAAATAACTGATGTTTCAATGAAAATACAGTTCATGCTCACTCCATGGGCGCTGAAAAAAGCGGACAGGATAATTGCAATATCAGAATTTACGAGGGGGGAGATAATGAGATTACTAGGAATAGAGGGGGAAAGAATAAGCGTTGTTTACCAAGGCGTTGACCATAGGAGATACAAGCCGATGGACAAGATTGAATGCAAGAAGAAGTTTGGGTTGAATCCGGAGGACAAACATGTGCTGGTGGTATCGTCAAACGTGGAGCATAAGAGGTTAGATTTAGCGAGAAGGATACTTGACGACTTAAGAGCAGCAAGAGAAGATGTGAAGATGATAAAGGCGGGGTATGGAGAATTGCTGGAAGGCGACGGGGTGATAAGCGTGGGATGGGTGCCGGAGGAGGAGATGCCGCTACTTGCTATTTAATGGCAACCTTTTTATATCCCAAATCATGAACAGGGAGAGGGGTAAAAATGGCAGATACAATAAGGTTTGGTGTCATTGGATGTGGAAGGATGGGAATGAGAAGGATAGAGAGGATTGTCAGGCATCCAAATGCGGCGTTAATTTGCGTAGCTGATGTGCGGGGAGAGAGAGCGAAGACGGTGGGTGAAAGATATGGTGTGGAGTATTTTACAGATTTTAACGAAGTGGTAAACAGGGAAGACGTGGAATGTGTGGTGATCTCCGTCCCTAACAAATTTCATGCGCCCATCTCAATATGCGCTATGGAAAATGGGAAGCATGTATTTTGTGAGAAACCGATGGCTAGAAACCCTGAGGAAGCAAAAAGAATGGTTGAAGCATCCGTAAAAAACGAAGTATGTTTGAAAGTTGGTTCTAATCTCAGGTATTTCCCAAGCGTTCAAAAAGCGAAAGAGCTATTAGATAATTCCGCAATCGGGGAAATCCTTTTCATAAGAGGATGGATAGGCAATTCGGGTTGGCAATTGAACAACTCATGGTTCTCCGATATAGAGATGGCAGGTGGCGGAACTTTTCTTGATAATGGTTGCCACTTACTGGATATATACAGGTGGTTCTTGGGAGAGGTGGAGGAATGCATCGGTTATGTGTCAAGGATGTATCATTTAATAGATGTGGAAGATAATGGCTTTGGTATTTTCAAATTCAGGAATGGAAAGTATGCTTTTGTGCAATCTTCTTGGACAGAGTGGGCAGACTATATGTATATGGAAATCTACGGGACAGAGGGATATATAAGAATCGATGATAGAAATCCAAACTGCAAAGTGATTCTGGGGAAGAAGGATGGCTATCAACAGATATACGACTATTCTCGCCTGCCACCACAATCATACGATGTGGAATTCAACGAGTTCATGAATGCGTTGCTTAATAATTCTCATCCAGAACCGAATGGGTTTGATGGACTGAGAGCGGTTCAGATGGCGTATGGTGTATATGAGTCGGCACGCACTGGAAAGAAGGTGAAGATATGGGGAAAAGAAGAAGAGGAATTGTTCAGCCTTTATAAAAAGAAAGGGTGGTGTTGAAAATGCCAGAAATTTTCAAAGATTACGGTAAGTATTATGACATACTTTATCAAGATAAGAATTATGAGGAGGAATGTAACTTTATTGAGGAAATTTTCAGGAGATATTCGCAGAAAGAGATAAAAACGATCTTAGATGCGGGATGCGGAACTGGAGGTCATGCAATCCCTATGGCGAAGAGAGGATACAAAGTTGTTGGTTTTGATGCATCTGAAGTTATGATTGAGAGGGCAAAAGAAAAAGCAAGAGGCTTAAACAATATCTACTTCAAAATTATGGACATAAGAGATTTTCATATTAATGAGAAATTTGATGCCTGTATTTGTATGTTTGCGGTGATAGATTACATAACAGAGACAAAAGACATTTTGAAAGCACTGAGAAATATCAGGAGGCATTTGAAAGAAAATTCCCTCTTTATATTCGATTTCTGGAATGGATTGGCTGTTCTCAGAATATTGCCTTCTGTTAGGGTGAAAATAATGGAAAGTGGAGGAATAAAGGTTATCAGAACAGTAGAACCGGAATTAGATGCCTTCAATCATATAAATAAGTCGCATTACAGAATGATAGTAATAAAAGATGGCGAAGTTGTTGATGAAATAGAAGAGACGCATGTTATCCGATTTTATTTCCCACAGGAGATTAAGCATTATTTAGAAGATGCAGGCTTTGAATTAATCAAAATTTGTCCCTTCATGGATTTGGAGGGAAAGGTGGATGAGAATGTTTGGAATATAATGGCGATAGCAAAAGCAAGAGCAGAGGAGGGGGAAAGATGATACCAGTATGTATCCCTTTCATAGGGGAAAAAGAGCTTGAATATGTTGTTGATTGCATTAAGACGAACTGGATTTCATCGAAGGGGAAATACGTTGAGGCATTCGAGAAGAGGTTTGCGGAGTATTGTGGTTGCAAATACGGCATTTCAACAACAAGTGGAACAACTGCTCTACATTTAGCTTTAGCATCAATAGGTATTGGGAAGGGCGATGAGGTAATAATTCCAGCTTTCACAATGATCTCGACAGCAAATGCCGTGGTTTATTGTGGTGCAAAACCGGTTCTGGTGGATGCGGAGCCGGAAACTTGGAATATGGATGTAGATCAGATAGCGGAGAAGGTGACATCCAGAACAAAAGCGATAATGCCTGTGCACATTTACGGTCATCCCTGCGACATGGATCCAATTTTAGAAATTGCTGAGGACCACAATTTGTATGTTATAGAAGATGCAGCCGAAGCTCATGGTGCTGAATATAAAGGAAGAAAAGCAGGGGGGATTGGAGATGTGGGATGTTTCAGCTTCTATGCAAATAAAATCATAACAACTGGAGAAGGCGGGATGATCGTGACAAATGATGAGAAGGTGGCAGAGAGAGCGATGATGCTTAAAGATTTAGCATTTTCGAAAGAGAGAAGGTTTTTACACACTGATTTAGGGTTTAATTACAGAATGACCAATATTCAGGCGGCGATTGGACTGGCACAATTAGAGAAAATTGATGAACTTGTAGAAAGAAGAAGAAAGAACGCAATGTTATATAATAAACTTCTTGAGGATGTTGAGGGCATAAGACTGCCAGTAGAGAAGGAGTGGGCTAAGAATGTTTACTGGATGTATTCGATAATAATAGAGGATGATTTTGGAATGAGCAGAGATGAATTGATGAAGGAATTAGCGAAAAGAGGGATTGAAACGAGGACTTTTTTCATTCCAATGCACCAGCAGCCAGTTTTTCAAAAAATGGGGTTGTTCAAAGGTGAGAGGTATCCGGTTGCAGAAGAAATATCAAGGAAGGGAATGTATTTGCCATCATCATCGGGGCTGAAAGAGGAGGAGATAGAATTTATTGTAGATACCATTAAGGATATACAGTCAGAAAGGGGATAGAGGGCTTTGCTTAATTTGTTTTTTTAGGAAGTGAAGAGATGAAGGTCTTGCATTGGAACGAATCAGTAGAAGGAGGAAAGATGACGGGGATAAGGAGGTATGAAGACGAGTTATTTGAGGGAATGAGAAAGAAGGGAGTAGATGTTGAGCGAATACAGCGTAGAAAAAGTAAATTGTTTGGGAATGTTCCGATTTCATGGCTTTTGAGGTACAGATGCAGAAATGCGGACGTTGTGCATGCGACAACTCAGACGGGCATACCAGCAATAATGTTTAAAAAGCCGAAAAAATTCGTCGCTACTGTTCATGATTTAATACCTCTTGTCTATCCTTCATCAATTGAAGATATATCAAAAAGGATACAGTGGCTTTTGATACCGAAATATGTAAATAAAGTAGATAGGATAATAGCGATTTCAAAGTTCGTGAAGGAAGAGTTGATAAGGTTATTTGGGGTTAAAGAAGAAAAAATAGAGGTAGTTTATGAAGGAGTTGATCATAAAATGTTTAGACCAATGGACAAGGAAGAATGCAAGTTAGCTTTTGGTTTAAATCCTGATGAAAAGCATATTTTAGTTGTTTCTATGAATGAGGTGCAGAGGAGGATGGATATAGTGAAAGAAGTTTTTAGGAAGATAAGGGAGATAAGAGAAGACGTGAAGCTATTAAAAGCAGGTTATGCCCAGGGTTTAAAGGGTGAAGGGATAATAAACACAGGTTGGATTCCAGATGAGAAGATGCCGATGCTTTACAATGCGGCGGATGTCCTACTTCATCCATCAGAATACGAGACATTTGGATTTCCGATTGTAGAGGCGATGGCATGTGGTGTCCCAGTCGTCCTTGCTAATGCTGGCAGTAATCCTGAAATTGTGGGTTCTTGTGGTGAAATGATTGATTTACATTCCGAGGATTATGTGGAGAGATTTGTGGAGTGCATACTGAAAAGTATTGAGAAAGGTGTGGATCACAAAGCGGTAGAACAAAGCAAGAAATTTACATGGGAAAAGACAGTTGAAGAGACGATAAGAGTATACGAAGAAGTTTTGTAGATAGGAAAGAGGGGAGATGAAAATTTTAAATATTTCGAGACCAGCTTTGGATGAAAAGCATAGCTATTATGGAGGAGCGATGGGAAATATCACATATAATCTTTTCCACTCCCTTACAATGCTTGGTATTAGAATTTTTACATTTGTAGACAGCGTAAATTTATCAAAACTACCTGAAAATCTCAGGATTTTAAAGGGAGGTTCTTTTAAGGATGTGCGGCGAGAGGCGGTAAAAGTTCTGGAGAGAGAGGATATTTCCCTCGTAACTCACTTTTACTTTCACGAGCCAGAATATAACCTCGTTGCAAAGTTTATTAAGAAGCGAGGTTTTCCATTTGTCATAGGAATGTGTGAGCTTCCGCATCCCCGTCTCAGCGATGAAGTTGATGGGATTCTGAAAATTCCTCTTGTGAGATATTTAGGAAAGAAGTTGATATTTCCCAGATTTAAAGAAACTTTACAGTGCTGTGATCTTCTTATCGTTGTAAATGATGGTGCTAAAACTTATTACAGCAAATTTATTGATGAAGAGAGGATAAAGGTGATTCCTTACGGAGTTGACTTAGAGCGTTTCAGCTATGCACCCCTTCCAGAGGACCATAAGATATTAATGGTAAGCAGGTTGATAAGGAGAAGAGGGCTTGACTATATGGTGGAGGCGATGCCTGGGGTGGTGAGGGAGTTTCCAGATGCAGAGCTGCATATTGTTGGAGAGGGGCCGAGAAAGGAGATACTACGAAGGCGTGCTGAGAAGTTGGGAATAAAATCAAAGGTGTTTTTCCATGGAAATGTTTCGGCAGAGGAGCTTGTTAGGCTTTACAGGGATTGTTATATATTCTGCCACTTGTCTTTTGCAGATGGCTGGAATCAACCAGCATTGGAGGCAATGGCTACGGGTAGACCAGTAATATGCGCAGATGCCCCTCACAATAGCATGGTTGAGGATGGAAAGACGGGATTTTTAGTTCCCTTTGGTGATGTTGATATACTAGTAGAAAAAATAACATATTTATCCGAAAATCAAAAATTGGCAGAAAAGATGGGGAAGGAAGGGAGGAGAAAGGTAGAGAAAGAGCACGATTGGAATAAGATTGCTGAAGAGTATTATAAAGTTCTTTGTGAAATTAGGAGGTAGGAGTAATATGAAGTTAAATAAAGAAGAGATGATAATAGCTCAGATAGCAAATCCATATATCTCATCCTCAAAGGAAAAATTAAAAAATATTTCCCTTAATTTTGTGTCTTCTAATGAGATTTCTTTGTTGCTTAGTGAGAAGGGCATAGAAATAAATACATCAAGAGAAGAGAAGAAGAAAGTTGAATGTCTAATGGATGAATTGTGCAATTTAACACAAGTTTTTGATGCGCATGGTGTTAATTATGTAATCATTAAGTTGCCAAAATTACCAAAACCACTTAGTGATATTGACATATTAATAGTTGATGATAGTATTGAGACTGCCGATATTGCATTAAAGCAAATAGGTTACATCCTTGAAGACGACGTAGAACCTCATAGAAGGACTTATGTTAAAACAGTAAACGGAGAAAGAATTGCAATTGATTTACATTTCGAATTATCGTGGAGGAGAGTAATATATTTAGAGAAGGAAGAAATTTGGAAAAATAGGATAAAAAGAGAAATAAATGGTGTAAATATTTCCGTTCCATCCCCTGAACATGAATTACTAATTTCTGCTGCACATGTCATTTTCAAACATAATAAAATAACACTCTTTGATGTTCTTTATGTTAATTCTATTATCAAAGAGAATGATATTAACATGGATTTTGTTGAAGAGACTGCTAAAAGAAATGGTTGGCAAAAGCAGTTTTTATTTTTCATTCGGAAGGTTAATGAATTGTATAAGGAATTATACGAGGAATCTCTAGATCAAAAAAATTTCAATATAAACTTACCATTTCTTTTCCCACTTCACACTGTTATTTCACTAAGAGCACAAAAGATTTTCTCTGACCTCAGATTTGGAGCAAAAAGGGCTTTAATTGATTTATATGCATATTCTTTAGACATAATACAATATATCTTTGAAGAAAAGCTTGGAATATCTCTGTCTTCGTTTTTCAATATGCTCGGTTTTCTAAAAAGGAGGTTTAGCAAATGAGCGAATATAAATTTTACTCAATACACAATATAGTAAAAATAAAAACGAATACAGAAATCCCAATACCTAATTATTTTAGAATAGGAAGAAAAATTGATAATCCTGATATAGAGATAATTCAGGAGAATTTTAGTGTTAATGTGCCAAGAGAGAAAAAGAAGCAGCGTAAAGATTATTTTATTTGGGTGGACGAAACAGCGTTGTATATTGATTATGATGTCCTTAATATGAAACTTTTTATTAGCGATATTCAAGGAAGAACAAGGATAAAATTTACAGAGACATACAGGAGCCATGGAAAGAAACACATCTCAAATCTAATTGATATAGTTTTAGCAATAAAGCTAATTCAAAAGGGTTATGCGCCCATTCATGCAGGATGCGTAAGTTGTGGAGACAAGGCCATTCTTATCTCTGGAATGGGAAGCACAGGAAAAACATCTACTGTTCTGTCACTGCTTGATGCTGAATATTATAAATTTATGGCAGATGACATGACCATAGTATCCGGAGATGGAAAAGCATACTCATATCCAGAAAAAGTAGGAGTATCTTTCCAAACTTTAACTGGCAATATGTTTTCACCCAGTATTAAAACTAAAATATTAGGCAAACTAACAGAATTCCATCTCATATCTTTATTTTTTGGTAAATTCTTTAATTTATGGAGAATGGAACAGAAAGAAATTCCTGATGAAATGATAAAAGATAAAGCTTTTATAGATAAGGTCTTTTTGATAACATGTGGCGAGAAAGATGAAATAAAGCAAATAGAAATAAATAAAGCTGTGAGAATGTTAATGATGAGCATGATGGATGAACATTCTCTTTTCGATAATTATGCGCTAAACTTCTATTCTTATCTATTCGGTTTAGACTTGCTTGAGTTTGCCTGTAAAGCGAAAGAAATAATCAAGAATGCTCTGAATAAGGCAAAATGCTTTGAATTAAAGTCAAACAAAACATGGAAATATCCCGAAATGGTGAAGAAGGTTATGGAGGTGGATTGAATATGGATAGCAGAAGAGAGAAGTTCAAATACTATTCAATTCATGATATAATTAAAGTGAAAACGAATGTAAGTCTTCCGATACCGGATTATTTTTTAGTTAGCGGAGAGGAAGATTTTGAACCAGATATAGAAGTAATTCAAGAAAACATAGAAGTGGATAAACAAAGAGAAGAAAAGACAAGGTGTGGTATATTCTTTTTTTGGAGGGAGGGCTCTTCATTATTTATTGACTATGAAATTCCATTTTCTGATGCAAAACTCGTTATTGACAATTTGGAGGGGAAAACAAAGATAAAATTCACAAAAGCATTTAAAAAATTTGGAAAAATAGATGTGCTTTTTAGCACAATATTATTACTAAAATTCATTCAAAAAGGGTATGCACTCATCCATTCGGGATGCATAAATAGTTTTGGAAAATGTTATCTAATTTCAGCTATGAGAGATACAGGAAAGACCTCTACTGTATTGTCTCTGTTTGATGGAAATAAATTCAAGTTCATGTCAGATGACTTAACGATTCTCAGAGAAGATGGAAAAGCCTTTTCATATCCCACGAAAGTGGGAATATCTCCTTTTACACTAACAGGCAATGTAATCTCATATACTGGTAACAGGATAAAAAGGTTAATAGCGAGATCGCAGACATTGATTTTTCTTTTAGAAAATTTTTTTGATTTTGAACTAAGTGAAAGAAAAGAGGTTCCACCTGAACTAATAGAAGATGAAGGAATGATTGAGAAGGTATTTATATTGGCAGGAAGTGGGAAAGACGAAATAAGGCAAATAGATAATTCTGTAGCGGTTAAAAAAATATTGATGACCACAGCCGAATTGCTCGACCCATTCAGAGTGTATTCCATAAACTATTATTCTTTTATTTTTGGTTTAGACACTCTCAAACTGTTTAACAGAGAAAGAGAGATAATAGAAAAAGCAATAGCGGATGCAGAATGTTTTGAGTTAAGAGCGAATGACATAAGGAAATATCCTGAGATGATTAAGAGTAAATTTGGGGTGTAAGTATGAAAGTTATTCATTGGAACGTTACAAGAGAGAACCAATCTATAACGGGTGTAAAAAGATATGAAGACGAATTGTTCAAGAATCTCGAGAAGATCATTAAATTAGAAGCGAATAACTGGAAAATTGAGAGAGTTCAGCGAAGTAAAAACAAAATAGTTGGAAGTACGTTTGTGTCTTGGTTTTTAAAATATAGATGTAAAGATGCTGATATTGTTCATGGAACAGAGGAAACAATTTTACCTGTGATTCTCTTTAAAAAGCCAAAAAAATTTATTGTAACCTGTCATGATTGTACAATTCCACTTCTGTATCCATCGACTATTAGTGATGTAACTAGTAAAATTCAGTGGACGCTGATACCAAAAGCAATAAAAAAAGCTGACAGAATAATTGCAGTATCGAAATTTACAAAGAATGAGATTATACGAATGTTTGGAATTGAAGAATATAAGATAGATGTAGTATATGAGGGAGTTAACCATTCACAGTTTTATCCTATGAATAAAAAAGAATGTAAGAAGAAATTTAATTTAAATCCAAACGAGAAATACATACTGATAGTTGCATCAAATGATGTACATAAAAGGATGGATATAGTGAAAGAAGTTTTTAGAAGGATAAGGGAGATGAGGGAAGATGTGAAGCTATTAAAAGCGGGTTATGCTCAGGGTTTGGAAGGCGAGGGAATAATAAATGTGGGCTGGATTCCTGATGAGAAAATGCCGATGCTTTATAATGCAGCAGATGTTTTTTTCCATCCAACCGAATATGAAACTTTTGGTCTGCCAATCGTGGAGGCAATGGCATGTGGCACTCCTGTTGTTTTAGCTAATGTGGGTAGTAATCCGGAAATTGTGGGTTCTTGCGGCAAAATGATTGATTTACATTCCGAAGATTATGTGGAGAGATTCGTAGAAAGTATATTAAAAAGTATTGATAAAGGTATAGATAAAAAAGCTTTAAAGCGGAGCAAGAAATTTACATGGGAAAAGACAGCAAGGGATACGATAAAGGTATACGAGAAAGCAATTGAGGAGGTTGAGTAAAATGAATGTGATACTCATAACAATAGATTGTCTCAGAGCAGACCACTTAGGTTGCCTTGGTTACGATAAAAAAACAACACCTACTATAGACAGTTTAGCTAAAGAGGGCTTTTTGTTCACACAAGCAATATCAACTGGTGTTCCCACGTCGAACTCTTTTCCAGGAATTCTTGCTTCTACATATCCTGTGTATGAGGTCTCGAAACATCATTGGAGAAAGCTACCCAAAAATGCGACTTTGATTTCGGAAGTGTTAAGGAAAAATGGTTATACCACCGCCGCATTTCACTCAAATCCTATGTTGTCTAGATATTATGGGTATAGTCGTGGTTTTGATATTTTTGACGATTCTTTACTTTTTAAGATAATAGAAAGGAGGAATAAACTCCAAAATCTGGCTAAAAAGATTACAAGAGGACATGCTAAAGCATATAAACTTGCAGCAAAAATTTACTGGACTGGAGTGAAAATAAAAAATTTGTTTCAGGGATATTTATCACAGGACCAGCCATACGAAAGAGCTGAAATAATAACTCAAAAAGCGATATCGTGGTTAAAGAATTCCTGCAATAAAAAATTTTTCCTTTGGTTACATTATATGGATGTTCACGAACCTTATCTACCACCGAGAGAATATTTAAAGAATTTAAAAATTAGCAAGAGAGAGCAAAGGAAGTTATGGAGAAAAATTCTTCAACAAGAAAGAAATAAAAATCTTGCTTCGAAGGGGATCTCAGAAGATGAGTTAAAGAAAATAGTAGATTTATATGATGCAGAACTACGGTATTTAGATAGTAATCTAAAGTTTTTTTTTGACGAGCTTAAAGAAATGGGCGTTTATGACGATACTTTCATAATCATAACATCAGATCATGGACAAGAATTCATGGAACACGGGTGGGTAGGGCATCGAGGTAAGCAAAAGCCATATGATACACTAATTCACGTCCCTCTAATAATCAAAGGTCCTGGACTTGAGAGAAATGTTGTAAGAAAGCAGGTGAGTTTGCTAGATTTATCCCCCACAATTTTAGATCTGCTAAATCTTCCAAAAGAGTCAAGATTTCTGGGTAAAAGCTTTCTGCCAATTATAGATGAGGAGAATTCAAAGGGTGTGATAAGTGTAGGTCACGATATGGGAGATGCAGTTAGATTTATTTCATATCGGACACCAGAATGGAAACTTATAACAGATAATAAAGGAAAGACATACGAACTCTACAATCTAAAAAAAGACCCAAATGAAACGAGAAATCTTTATGAGGAGGAGAGAGATATAGCTAAAGAATTTGAAACAAAAATAAAAGAACATATAAGAATAGAAAATATAATAGAAAAAACTGAAAGCGAAATAACGAGGATGGCTGAAAAACTTAGAAAGTTAAAAAAACTTGGAAAAATTTAAATTAAAGTGAGTCTAAAATTTCATTAGCTTTTAGTCATAATTAAATTTTAAAGTTTTTCATCAGAAAGAAGAAATGTATGTTTCTTATTCTCCATTCCCCCCACCTCTCTGCATAGATTCCTCCTTACTTATACATAATTATCATTATAAAAACTTTTCGATTAATTTCCTCATCCAATCAGATTTCGTTCCCAGTCTTTGGTCTATGGCTCTCATTATCATTAAGTCTTCTTCTTCAAAAGATCTGAAGGATAAAAGTAGGAAGAAATAAAGGGTGAGGAAGACAAGAAACATTATGAGCAGAGAAAAAAGTGAAACTCCTACGATATATTTTGTTATTACATAAACAATTGAGATTGCTATTATAGATGCAGCAATAATCTTAAGAAAACTCTTTCTAAGAGGTAGTATTTTTGCTATCCGATGAGCAGAAAAGAAATATAGGAATCTCATTAAAGCAATTGTAGATGCAGTTGCAATAGCTGCTCCATTTACACCATAAATAGGAATAAGCAAAAAATTCAAAAC
>Ga0190307_1000467_pt1 | contig 11684 bp, 10 predicted proteins | sample 48700745_MG_FD_161653 | JGI IMG/M metagenome (GOLD analysis project Ga0190307, IMG submission 161653) | Hydrothermal vent sediment bacterial communities from Southern Trench, Guaymas Basin, Mexico - 4870-07-4-5_MG | ecosystem: Environmental > Aquatic > Marine > Hydrothermal vents > Sediment ... | reverse complement strand
TGACCATAAACATTCCAGAAAAAGCACCAGCTGTGGAGGGTATTATTACGCACAATGTCACGGTTGTTGTGGACCCAGAGGATAAAGTGCCTGAGTTGATAAACAAATATCATGGCAATGGCGAGGAAAATAACATCTGGAACGGAACGGTAATAGTAATAGTGCGTGAGCCTGAAATAGGACCTCCAACAGGCGGAAGAGGAGGAGGAAGTGGTAAGGGCATCGGAACGGGCAGCGAAGCGGGAACTCAGGGCGGCGCCTTCGGTGGGATGTCGGCAGGAGCAGGGGGAGAAGGAGCATCAAAAGGAGAGAAGAAGGCGGGTAATGAGAGCGTGAGGACGGAGGAGGCGAAGAAGACGCTTTGGGGATATCTCATGAACAACATCATCCTGCCTGGTGAGGAAAGAGCAGGAGGTTCTTCGGGATTCTCACTGTGTCTCATTAAAGTTTTCGCTCTCCTTATCAGTGTTGCTTTCCTCGTTCTCGGCTATTTATTTGAGAGAAGAAGGCACAATGCAGCGAAGCATGTGAGAAAAGAACGAAAGAGTAGAGGTGAAAGCGAGAGGTGAAGCAGTATGGTATGGTTTGAGGCGCTGAAAGGCACAATAACTGCACTGCAAAACATAATATATCTCATTTCCAATGCACTGCTTATCCCGGTAATGGCATTGCTTGTCGGCGGAGTGGCATTGTCCCTCTTTGAACTCGGCAGATTCGTGTATGAGTTCATTCAGCGAAGGAAACATCCGAGCAGAATAGAGGAAATAGCGTGGATTTTTGACCGTGAAAATGCAACAGAAGCAGAACGTAAGAGTGGTGAGCGTCTCCGAGAGGCGCTGAAAATCATTCGCTCAAAGGGCTCAAGCAAACTCGTCCACGATTTTATAAACGATTTGGAGCGGTTAAGTGCGAAGATTAAAGACGAACGCATCCTGAAGGTGCAAGTGGAGAAAACAATTCAGGACTACGAGGAGAAAGTGGCGAGGCGAACGGAAATAACGAGGATTCTTGTCAGGGTGGGACCGATGCTTGGACTGATGGGAACACTTATTCCGATGGGACCTGCGCTTCTCGCACTCTCTCAAGGAGATGTGGTGACGCTTGCGAACAATTTAATCATTGCTTTCGGCACAACAGTTCTAGGATTGCTAATCGGTGGCATCGCTTACATGATGACAGAGGTGCGAAACCGCTGGTATGACAAGGATTTAAGCGATATTGCATATATTTGTGAGGTGCTGTTTGGGGAAGAATAGGCAAAAAGAGTAAAAATAGGAATAGTAGAGAAAGGAAAGGGGAAAAGAGAGAGGAAAAGATGGAATGAAAATGGGAAGGAGGTGGTGGATTGATGAGGTATATGCGAAACAGGAGGGGAAGCAGAAGGAATAGAAATAGTAGGGGTAATGCGAGAAGTGTTGGGAGAGGGGATGCGGACGAGCCGCTGACAGGTGTTGCTAACTTATTTGATGTTGCGATGGTTTTCGCTCTCGGCTTAATGGTAGTGCTTCTGATGTATTACAACTTGCAGGAGCTTTTAAAGCCGCAAGATGTGACAATCGTGAAGAATCCTGGACAGAAAAACATGGAAATAATCGTGAAACATGGGGAGAAGATAGAGCGATTAAACATGACTAACCAGACAGTGCAGGCTGAGATTATAGGGGAGTGGGCAAGAATATACGAAACGAAAGGTGGTGGTAAGATTCTTGTACCTTCAAATGAGAGCGATAGCTCCTCCCCTCCTTAAGTGGAAGACCGAGTGAAAGTCTTCTATTCCAAGTGAGAGGAAGAGGGCAGAATCATCAATGTTTTGATTGATGTTGTAGTGGTTTTGGACCGGGACATTAAGTCTCGTAGTTGTGCGTTAAAATATCAACCAAGAAATTGAAGTAGAGGCATGAGAGCGGCAGAAAAAATTAAAAAAGGAAAAAGGGGAAAAATAAAAAAACTTGCGACCTTTTCGCTATATGCTACCTTTTTCAGTATTAGCAGCTCTCCGTCAGCGTTTCAGCGCTCTTTATGATAAGTATTATTGACAGCAGTTCAGCGGATATTTATCGGCTCCGTATATGATATTCATCCATATCTGGCGACCATCTGACATCGTGATCTCTCCATCGCAGTCTACATCTGCTGCCCATGTGTTGTTAAGCGGATATTTATCGGCTCCGTATATGATATTCATCCATATCTGGCGACCGTCTGACATCGTGATCTCTCCATCGCAGTCCACATCTCCGCAAAGACCGACAGGCGCAACAATAATCGTGATGTTCTGCACGAATCCACCGTTATCAATCTCATCTTGCGTGACAGTGTGATCGAATTCTGTGTAGTTGCCGAGGTTATCGCTGACATTGAAGTTCAGCACGCTCCCCGCACTCACGTTCCATGAAGTAGTGGAGACCTGGTAGTAATTTGAAGTTGAGATTGTATCTGCATGCCACTTCGCTCCGGTATTCAGGTTCGTCACGTTGACTATGGGACCGTTGCAAGCACTGCCGTCGTTATAATGCACGAATCCATAGAAGAAGAAAGGCGTAGCTGGGAGTATCACACATTCCTCCACTGTCACATCTCGCTCTTTCGCATTGTTCGTCTCGTTGAACTCTGGAATTGCATTTTGCACATCCGCTATTGCCTGTAAAGAGTAATTGCCAGTATGTGCGGGAGTCCATGAGAAGCTGATGTCTGTGCTGCTCCCCGCATTCAGCGAAATCGTTTTCGTATCTATCTCCAAGCTATTAGCATAAATAGCGACAGTAAAATTGGTGGCAGCTTCGTTTCCAACATTCTCTATCGTTACGGTGATGACATTGCTCATATTTGCATATACCGCTGCCGGCACTGTGATCTGCGTTACTGCGAGGTCGGGCATCACGAACTTACCGCTTGTGAGCCCTCTTGGCTGTGCGCCCGGGTGCGCCACCACACTGTCAAAATTGAAATTCCCAGTGCCATCGTTCTTATACAGGCTAATCGTCTCATTTGCTGTTTCTGCAAGCACGTCTATATCGCCATCGGCATCGAAATCGTTGCTCTCCAGTCCGAATCTATACGAGCCGAGACTGATTACAGTCCCGCATTCTGTGAAATTCGCATCTCCGTTGTTCTTGAATAGCGTCACATTGCCGTCATTCGCAGTGGCTAACAAATCACAATCGCCATCACCGTCATAGTCGCCACATGTAATGCCGTATGCTTCGGCACCGATATCTGCAATTGTTGTTGAAGTGAAGTTAGCAGTGCCATCGTTTTTGAACAGCTCAAGAGTGCCATCATAGTTGCCTGCTACGAAATCGCAGTTGCCATCACCATCATAATCGCCACTTGCGAGTCCCCACGCATTTATACCTATATCAGCAATTATACCGGCAGAGCTGAAAACGCCTGAGCCGTTGTTCAGGAACAGTTCCAGTTCCCCATCACGGTCGCCAGCCACGAAATCAATATCGCCGTCATTATCGTAGTCTCCAGATGTCAGTCCATATGCTTTGTCTCCAACATCTGCTATTATACCCGCAGATGCGAACTCTGGGCCATAGAACAGCTCTATCTGACCGTCATAATCACCCACCATAAAATCGGGATAACCATCACCGTTATAATCGCCAGATGTGAGACCCCATGCACGGTCACCGACATCCTTTATTATGCCATGAGAACTGAAATTACCGTCAGTATTCACGAACAGCTCCACCTTGCCCAGCAGGTTGCCAGTTACGAAATCCGGCTGTGCTGAAGCTATAGCAATACTGATGTATAGCAATGAAGCAATCGTTAACGCAACAATCTGTGTTTTCATCTCCATCTCTTTCCTATTACCACCTCCTATCTCTCATGTTACTACCTGCATTTCAAGTTTTATGTGGATTTGTTCATCCTCCTTTTCTTACTTTATGCGTTTTTTTAGCTTTTAAACCCCGAAAAAAAGAAAAAGGGAAAATTTTTTACTTTTTTCTTTTAGCCCCAGGTTTTCTGTGAAGTGTGTTAGCAGCTCTCCGTCAGCGTTTCAGCGCTCTTCATGCTGATGAAGTAGCCCTCGCCTCGCTCCATCGTTGTGAAGTCATTGAATTGCGGTGGCGCAACAGGGTTGTAGACCTCAAATTCCTGTGCAGTGGCGTTCCACCTTGCTACATACCAGTAGTCGCCCTCAATTGAAGACAACGCATCGCTTATGTCCTTTGAGCAGTTCAGCCAGCCTATCATGTTCAAGCCCTGCTGTAAGGAAATGTTCATGTCGGTATAAGCACTGCCAGTGTATGTCCATGTTCCAGCGGATGTCATGTGAATGAAGTAACCGACGCCGTTCTCCATCGTATCTGAGGAACTCAGCGGCACCCAGCTATGTGTGGAAGCATCGTATCTATACAGTGCATCGTATGAATCGCTCACTGAGCTCATTATGTTCGCCACTGTCATGTCTGTTGCATTATACAGCGGCAGCGAAATCAGGTTCCAGCCCTCAACGAGCTCCTTGCTGAATGTCTCCTGCGGTGCGGTGACTGTGATTGTGCCGTTTATAGCTCGTTCAGGTAGATCATCACCATTCTTATCCCAAACCTGGGTTGGATCCTGTGGGTTTGGGTAGAAGTGCGAGACGTTTAAACAGCTTTCGCCAGGACTTATACATGTCACTGTCATGTTTCCCAAATAGACATCGCCAGGCCCGAATCCAAAGAATTCATTTGCCCAAATGAATACATAGTTGCCCTTATTCCTCCAGTCCCACAGGTCCCAGTCGTTTTTATCAGTGGGTTCCTCTACGTTCGTTATGTTCACTACGCTGGGGTCAAAGTCTATGTGCACCTGAGCGCCGCCTATCTGGTCATCCGTAGGTGTGCTTCCCACATGTACTATAACAGACACAATCACACTCTCACCTGGCTCGCAAGTGCTGTTCTGCGGAACAAAGTAGAAATAGTTGGGAGCATTAGGGTCGTAGGCAGCCTCTGCTGCAGTCGTGAGAGCCGCTAATATCACTAATATTATCGTTGTTCCCAAGACTATTTTAGTTCTCTCCATCTTTTTCCTTTTCACCTCCTTTTTCATTCTCATTTTCCTATATACTCACCCCTTCACCTTTTTCTTTCCATCTATTCCTAACTTAAATTTACCCCCCGAAAAAATGAAAAAGGGGAAAGTTTTTATTTTATTCCTCCCTGCCTGCACGCTTTCCTCTACTCACACCCTTCGCAGCAGTTCAATGTCCCTCCGCCCATCGCATTGAATACTTTCGTAACATCCGCACCCGTTATTATATGGTCGCAATTAACATCCGCTGCCCAGTGACTACAAATAGATCCTCCGCCCATCGCATTGAATACTTTCGTAACATCCGCACCCGTTATCATGCCATCGCAATTCACATCACCGCACATAATGCGATCGTAATTCACCCACGGTTGCACAAGCGGAGCATAGTCTTTCATCGTTCCACCATCAATATTGTATGAGCTGTCGCAAATTCCATCGTTGTTTGCATCTGTGCATGCTAAATCACTCCAGTAGTTGCCTATATAGTTATCGTGTGCGCATGCTGCACCGCAAGTGTCATTGTAGTATCCGAGTTTGACAGTGCTGTTCCAGTAATTATACGCATAATGAGTGCTGGAACTGTCATAAGCCTGTGAAGTATGCGAGATATTCTGCAGATTATCCACGAATGTATTACCGAAGATGCAATTCTCATGCGTTGGTAGACAAATTCTGTCGTAATCCACATACATACCATAACTGTGGCTGTATTTTATTGTGTTGTTGTATATCTTGTTGTGCATACCTGCAACGTATATACCCCAGCCTGATTCGCCACCACCATATGCAGTAGTGTTCAGTATGAGATTATCACATAAGGTGCAGTAGTCGCCCAGCAGTTCAATGCCATATAGGTTTCGCACAATTGTGTTATTTCTCACAGTTACATATTTGCAGTCAGGATGAGGCATTACACTCGGGTAGATGTCTATGCCATACTTGAGGTTGTCATGCACGTAGTTGTCCTCAATGATTACATTGGAAGTGTTCATCATTCTTATACCCTTCAGTCTGCAGCCCGTGACTTCGCTGTCATTCACCTTACCGTTTATGACGTTCTTGAAGAGTATGCCATTTCCCGGTTTGTTGCAACATTCTGGGACACCACAATCATGGACGGTGCAGTTAGTTATGACAAAAGGCACGTTCGTGTTCTCTATACGAATGCCATCACCTCCACAGTTCGTTATGTTCAGGTTCTGTATGTGGTATGTGCCACTCTTATTCACGAAACAGCCTGGTGGTAAAGCTGCAGAACCGGATACGTTCAGCTTCTCAAAGTCACTGTTGCCATTAATCACGATAACATAACCTACCTGATAACACTCCTTTTTCTTATTGTTATACTCGTTCCCCTCGCTCACATTGTTGTCGCAGTCAGCAATAACGGTGAAGTTGTAGCAGCCCTCTGGAAGATTCACACCCGTAAAGCTTACTATTGTATTAGCACCTGCATTCAGCCCTGAAACGGTTTTCTTGCTGCTGTAATATATATGACCTCCTCGTTCGACTTCCAGACTCACATTGAACACTCCGGCGTCTTCATCTCCATAATTATCCACCCTCGCTGTTATCGTGTAATCTTTATTCGGTCTCATCATTGTCGGGAACTGGATGTTAGTGACCTCGAGGTCAGGTCCAACATGCCCTTGAACTATTAGCACTTCCACGAACGCGCGCTCATATAGTGGCTCAGGGTCATAATACTCCAGGAAATTACTGTTCGGATTCAAATAACTGGTTGGTATATTGTTCCATCTGAGCATGACTTCGCTATAGCCACCCCCATAAGACTCGGTAATATCCGGTATGCCGATATTATTACCGTTGAGCTTCGTATATGCTGGTGATACTGTGGCATTAATCACATGTGGCCACCCGAGCGACCACAGTTTTACCCTCGTTAGATTGCTTACATGCGTGCCATTGAAGTATTTAGAAGCATAGAGATGGTCGTCAGGTCCATCGCAATCACTGCCTTTCTCTAAATACAGTCCGCCTTCGTTTATCCAGTATGTCATATTTGGCATGCTCGAATTCTCGTAAACAACGAGAAGTGCGATGAGGTATATCCTACCGTCCCAGCCACCACGATAGCAATCTGGACATGGCGCACCTCTCACCGTTATCGTGTTCGTCCCTGGGGTTATATACGGCGTGGCATTGAAACTGACGAACTGAACGCCGCAGCCCACAATGTAGTCGTGCATGTTCGCTTTATCCAAGCCATCATTCCATGGGCTATTGATTGAAGCATTGAGCGCGTCGCATCGTTCGCTCTGATAGGGAGCGCAACCTGTTGGATAAGGACAGGGGTCGCATGCCTTGTATGTGGCAGTGGTATAAGACCCGCCGGTGGCGTTCTGAATGGTGATATTAAAATATCCGCCTTTGCCCGGACTGCCTTGCCAGAAACCTGTATATACACGTGCAAGTTTTATAGTTCCTGAAGGCACATCGAATGTCTGTGTCATTTCCTTGAATGAGGCATAACCTTTCTGCTCAAAATAAACTCCGCCATGGAGCGTGCTGTGAAATTTTGTCTCTGATGGGCATCCCGCACCCGGGTTGCCTTGCCCACTCACAATCATCGGCATCACACTGAAAGCTGAAATCATTGCCACTATCACCACAAGCACACGCTTCTTTTCCATTCCCTCTACTTTTCACCTCCTGGGTATAGCGCCCCCCCTCGGCGCCCCCTTCTATGCATATTGCGGCATTTTTCTGTTACTCCGTGTTATCTTATAGAAATCATATTATAAATAATTCTATGGAATAAATGCATATGCAATAAACATATGTGAAAAACAGCGGCATTGTAGGCGAAAACTCAGATACGCCTGCCACGTGCGTGAGGCATTCAAAGGCTAAAGGGTCTTCACTCCCTTCACCGCTTTCTTTCACACTTCTGATTCCTCCACTTCCTCCCACGCAGAAGCGAGACCGCAAGCAAGACTGCAGCAACAGCGAAGATGGGTTCAAAGCCCGGAACACCCGGCACGCCCACAGGACTCGTCGTTTGCGGTGTCTGCGCAGGCTGCTCACTCACGGTAGGTGCGGGTTGCGTCGCTTCTGGTGGTATCTGCGTCGGCGTTTGTGTCGGTGTCGGGACAGGTGTCAGGGATGGATGCATGAATGCAGTTGTAGGGTAACCCGCAGCCTTCCATGCAGTTATCCCACCCTCCAAGTTGAAGACGGTGAAGTTGTGTTGCGCAAGAATCTTGCATGCTTGCTTGCTTCTTGCACCACTTCTGCAGTAAACAATCAGCACTTTCGACTTGTTTAGCTCGTTGAGTCGCTCCTCTATCTCTGAAAGAGGGATGTTTTTCGTTTCTACACCCTCTATTTGAATGTGTTCAGCCTCGTATTCCGCCTCAGTTCTGACATCTAACAAAATTATTTGCGAAGGTTCTTCAGTGAGCATCTTGTAAATATCCTCCGCACACTTGTCAATGCATCCGTTTCCAAAAGACGGCAGGGGCGGTGTGAGTTGCTCTCCCTTCGCAGCAGAAACGCCTGCCACCAGAGCAGCGAAGAACAGTGAAGAGAGAAACAACAGCGAAAACAACATTCTCACACTTCCCCTCATGCTCCACGCTCACCCTCCTAAAAAGAGGCAGGGGGAAATAAAAAATTTCTGCCAAGCGAGCAGACCTTAATTGAAAGGGGCGAAAAGAATTGAGAGGTGAATGCAGGATGGCGGAGGAGGGCGAAACGGCGGGGGAGGACAAGGGAAAGGGCATGCAAGAAGAAATAATGCAAGGAGCGAGAATAAAATACATAGAGCATCCTTCGGATGTTGGCTTTGAGGTCTTTGGCGAGACGCTTGAGGAAATCTTCGCAAACGCAGCAATCGCAACTTTCAGTTTCATGACGAATATTGATGAAATAGAGGAGGAAGAGGAGCGGGAAGTGCGGTTGAAAGCGGAAGATTTATGCAGTTTAATGTTTGATTGGCTTGACGAGATGCTTTTTTACTTTGAATCTGAGTCGCTTGTGTTCAAAAAATTTGACATACGAGTGAATGATAAGGATTTCTCTCTTGAAGGGAAGTGCATAGGCGGTAAATTTGACCCTGCGAAACATTCTTCAGGTATCATCGTGAAAGCAGTCACTTACAATATGATGGAAGTCAAGCGTGAGGACTCGCTCTGGAAGGCAAGGGTCGTTCTGGATGTTTAGTGCTGCCTCAGGAAGGGAGCAGAGGAAAGAAGAGGGAAGATGCGGGAAGTGAGCGGTAAGAGTGTGCAAAGGCGATTTGAGATTGTTGAAGGGCTTCCCGCAATTTTCTTCTGCGAGGAGGATGCGATTTGCATTGCGGATTTGCATCTCGGCTACGAATCCTCGCTTGCGGGCATCTCACTGCCGAGCAGGCAACTTCAAGAGGTTGAGCGGAAGTTTGAGCTTGCGTTGAAAAATTGCGGAGGTGCATCTAAACTCATCATAAACGGCGACTTGAAGCATGTTTTCTCGGAGGCAAGCAGGCAGGAATGGGCTGAAGTCCCCATGTTTTTGGACTTTGTGTTGAGTTTTGTGCGTGAAATTATACTCGTGCGGGGAAATCATGACACTTTCCTGGGTCCGTTGAGGCGATTTAAAGAAGTTAAAGTTGTGAATTCGCTTGAAATTGGAGATATTTTGCTCATTCATGGACATAACAAGGACTTCATTCATATTTTTGAGTGGGCGAAGGCTCGTGGTATTGCGGAAATCGTGATTGCACATGAGCATCCATTTTTGATTTTAGGCGACAGGGTCGGTGCGAGGGTGAGAGTGCCTTGCTTCCTCAGAGGTCGCTTCGGAGGATTCCGCATTTGCGTGCTTCCCGCTTTCTCTCCGCTCGCAGGCGGAACCGCTGTGAATGTCGCAGCGAAGAGCGAATTCCTTTCGCCGATTTTGAGGAGCGATTTCGTGCAAATTGATGAAATGGAGGTTCTTGCCGTTGACGAGTCCGCAGGAACGCTTAAGTTTCCAGCATTGAAAAAGTGGAAAGCGTTCTCACTTCGCTTGTGAGCGGTGCAGTGGGACGGTGCAGTGGGATGCGAGGAAGACTTTTAATCTCGGTGCGAATTTAGTGAGAGGAAGAAAGAGGTGGAAAAAATGGGAGAGGAGAGCCGTCAGCATCAAGAAAGGGAAGAAGAAAGGGTTCAGCAAGAAGAGATTCCGCAGGAGGAGGGGATTTTTGAATTAGTGATTCCGAGGGGGATTGCGACAGGCATCGTTTTTGAGGCTGCGGAGAAGTTCGGCTTAGATATTGACCAAGAAATCAGAGATGAGGATGTTCCAAAGATTGTGTTGCGAGGGGATTCAAGAGAAGTAATAGAGATGGCACGCAAATTCATATATGAAAAGCATAAACAGTGGATAGAATCACTTGAAGAGCAGCGTAGAATGCGAAGAGAACGTATATTAAGGAAACTGCGGAAAAAGTGAAGTAACTATTTCTCCTTTTTCAGCCTGCCTATGAGAATCCAATGGTCAAAATAGCCATCACTATGCTCATTTCTCATGATTTCGCAGTGGAAATCCTTTAGGAAGTCTTTTGCCGTCTTCGCCTCCCACTCGCTTGAGAATGTCAGAAAGATGCAACCGCTCCCTGCAGGGTTCAGCGCCTTCGGAATGTCAAGCAGCACAGGCTTCCACTCAAAAAGGTTGAAGGGTGTGATTTTTCCGAGCATGAAACCGAAGACGCAGTCAAATGCCTTCGGGAAGAATGCGGAGAGGTATGCACAATTCAGGACGACGCTCCTTTTCGGCGAAAGCACGCCCTCTCTGAGACCCCTGCAAATCTCACATTTGTTGATGTCGGCGGTGAGGGGAAAAATGCCGAGCTCATGCAACGCAATCGTTGCTGCGCCGTCTCCACAGCAGATTTCAACCGTCTTGCTTCGCTCACTTATTCCTTCGCTGCGCAGGAAATCAGAGAGAACGCCCTTCAACGCAGAAACTCGCTCCGCAGAGTAGAAAGCCCGCTCCTTGAACGAGCATTCGCAGAGAAAGCCCTCAACGAGACCGAGCGAGAAGTATTCAATGATGCCTTCAACGAATTTCTCTCTGTCTACGGTGAGTTCCGCCTCCGCCTTCCCCTCTTCATGCCTCGCTTGCCTCGCTTGCTTCGCTTGCTTCGCTGCGAGCATTTCAAACTGCCTTCGTGGGAATTCTTCCGCAAATATGTCGGTAAGGAGTAGCCAATGCTGATTTTCGTGGAGCAGAATGCCTAAGAGTTCCTTCTCTTCGCTGTAAATTTTCACCGCATCCCTGAGATGCTGCATACGCTCAAGCGTCCTCGGAATCCACCTCAAATCCTCAAATCTCTCCTCCGCAAGCCTCAAATCCCCACTGACACCAAGTAGATTGCTCAACTCCATCTTCTCCTTCTTTGTTTCCTCTTTCTTACTTTTCTATGCTTTTCGTTTTCCGCTCGCCGTCCGCTCACCGAAGATGAATTAGAGGAGAAGGGTAATATTAAGTGGATGGCGTCGCCTAAGGGAGAGCAGGGTAGGGTAGGAGAGGACAGGGAAGACCTAACACCTTTAATGAGGCAGTATTTCAAGAAGAAGGAGGAGAGCGGGGACGCCATTCTGCTTTTTCAAGTCGGAGATTTTTTTGAGACATTCGGGGAGGATGCGAAGCTCGTATCTCGT
>Ga0190307_1000464_pt1 | contig 11764 bp, 16 predicted proteins | sample 48700745_MG_FD_161653 | JGI IMG/M metagenome (GOLD analysis project Ga0190307, IMG submission 161653) | Hydrothermal vent sediment bacterial communities from Southern Trench, Guaymas Basin, Mexico - 4870-07-4-5_MG | ecosystem: Environmental > Aquatic > Marine > Hydrothermal vents > Sediment ... | reverse complement strand
TATTAATTATATGTCAAGACAGTAGTAGTATCACAATTATAGAAAAAGAAACAGGACGGTGAATATAAAATATCGTTTATAGAGCCAACAAAACAGAAAAAGAAAGACGATATCAATATGAAAAGGAAACATGCAGTTGATTGGTGTGAGGATTTACAGAAAAAAGAACTAGGAGAAACAATTTTTTATAAAAAAAATATGGGCGACATAGCGTATTATAGAAAAAAATTAATTGATTTAAAATTGGAAATAAAAGAATTTATGAGTATTGAAACAGAGGAGTATCTTGTGTCATTAACAACAGAGAGGTTTAACCGGGAAATAGACTTCTATAGAGATATAATAATACTGTTGAAAAATAAAATTGAATGTGGGTATGGAAAGAATGTTTATTACCACTCAAAATCAATTAAAGATTTCATTGGGAGGTTCTATGCCGAATAACGATCTAAAAAGCATTAGAAAAAAAGCATTTGCAAAAAGATTAGAGGATGACTTTTATTTTATAATGTATATAAAAAAAGGAGAACAGAAAGAAAATATGGAGTGTTTGAGGGATATAATTTATAATGAACTCCGTATACCTTCTTTTACAGCTGACAGAAAGAAAAATAAACATGTATTATTATTGTTATGTATGAATTTATCCTTATCATTATTATCTAGGAAGGTCATTTCTATATCATTTAAAAATAAAAAGTGGGCTAAAAAGTCTTATTTGAGGGGATGTGGCGCTAGCAGAGAGCTATTTAAAACTTTATTTAGCGCGTTAGAAAAAAATAATTATATCCAAGTTAAAAAAGGAACAGAGATCACTAAAAAACGAACTAGGTTCTGGGCAACCTCTAAATTTTTGGACCTGTTTATTCAAAAAAATATCGATTACAATGACCTACAATATGACGGTTTTATTAAAAAAATCTCGTTAAAAAACAGTGAAAAGGAACTAATTGATTTTGAAACAACACCAACAGTAGAAACCATGTATAAAAATTTAGATTATATAAACAGTAACAATAATAATTCTACTAAACAAGTAGTATTAGATTCCTTAACAAAGATCAGTTATAATTCATTAGTGTACCTGTTCGATTCTATAATAAAAAACAAACTAGAGTTTGATGCCTCTCTAACAAAAACTATAGGAAAGGTTGAAACTAAACTAATCAAAAAGAATATTGATAATTTTAACATTGACGGATTCAAATATCAAACCAATATATTTGTTGATTTGTATTCTACTTTGGACAATGACTATAGAGAAATTTACTTTGCTGAACGGTTATCTAAAAAAAATTTCGAAAAGGGACTGTGCCTCATGATCTGGTCGGTAATGAATTCAGGTGTAAGAATTAAAAGTGGTAAGCAGGATATTTATGATAATACGAATGGTATGGGGATAGAGGGTACAGGTATAAACGGTGTAGCAGGTTGTGGTAATAATAGTAATAGTAGTAATAATATTATAATAGAAATACTACTGCTATGTAGCGTATATATATATAGTACTATATACGCACCCTACCGGTACGGCGCAGAGTCACAGCCGACGGAGCATAGCGAGAGTTTGCACCGAGTTAGGTGGTTTTTTTCAATGGATCTGCAGGAAACAGATTGTTACAAGGATTTGCACCGAGTTAATGATACTTTTTATAATAACAAACAAACCAACGTATTAAATTATTTTTATCAAATGGATCGATTAGTTAGTTTTGAAACAAACGGGACGCAACAAAGAAAGTTTAAGGAGAGGGAATTCTTTCTATCGGATTTTGGATTTGAGTCATTAACAGTTGATTTAAATTATACACCTTTATTTCGCCGATTTAATAACTCTTCTTTTTATGAGGGTGGCAGGTTTTATTCTCTGTGGCAATCATTACCAAAGAAATTAAGACCTTTTATAAAAGTCGATAATGACGCCACTATTGAGTTGGATTTTTCTGGTTCACACATTCGGATGTTATATCACACATTAAATATTGATATTGAAGGTGACCCGTATTATATTAAAGGTTACTCTTCTGATGATGAAAGGAAAATATTAAAACTTATAGGATTGATTTCAATAAACGGCAGCAAAATAAACAGTGTAAGATTTGAAGTAATAAAATCTATGAGAAAGAAAAAGATCAAGTATGAATATGAAAAAATTAATAAACTAATAGATTTGTATTTGGAAAAACATTTACCAATTAAACAATTTTTATTTTCTGGTATTGGTATAAAATTACAATTTAAAGAAGCATGTATTTTAGAAAATATTTTACTCCGTCTGGCTGAAAAAAATATTACATCATTACCAATTCATGATTCGGTAATAGTTCAAAAACAACACGGAGAGTTGTTACATGAATTTATGGAAGAAGAATATGAGAAAATTATGCTGTTCAAACCATCAATACATTAAAATTTATTTTTTATTTTTTAATTCTGTAAAATATAAGGCCATAGTATAGGTTAATAATAGATCGTCGATCCTGGTGGACTTGGCGGGGTTTAAATAGATAGTGAGGGTAATTGTATGAGACGTAAAAAAATAGTTTATGAACAAGGGCAAGAAGTATTTAGATGTATTGTTTGTGGTAGGTTTTTATCTGTTGCTGTTAAAACAGGCATAACAAACAAATGTAAACCGTGCCACAGTAGATACATCCTCAACAACAGAAAATATGGAGCAGTAAAAATTACTAAAAATGTTTTAACGGGGGATGAGATGATTTATGTGATAGACAGGTGTAAAGAGGTTATGAAGGGCCCTTATATTAGCTACTATGCCTTTAGCTTGGGCTTTGATGCTGAGGACATGCCTTGTATTACCCTTTTGCATATCATTGATTCTGTGGTACATTACGACCCGTCACACCTATATCCTAAGTTGTTTTATAAGAGATTAATAATGAATTACCTTTCTAATTTCCGGGCGAAGAAAAATAGATATGTGGATGGGGATTACGAAAACAAAATAAAATTAAAAATGTACAACAACAATCAACCAAGCATTGAAGATGTGTTATGTTTAATAAACTAACCCTTTATGGTATAGAGGATACAAATAAAAGGAGGATTCAAATATGGAAATAATTATCGTAGAAGAGTTAAAAAATTTAATACCAACTTTAAAGGATGAGGAGTTGGTGTTGTTAGAAAAAAGTATTTTAGATGAGGGTATTCGTGAACCACTTATTGTTTGGGGTGACATGCTTGTAGATGGACACAATAGATACAAAATAGCACAAGAGCACAACTTGAAATTTAAAACAATAACAAAAGAGTTTGAGGATATTAACCAAGTAAAACTTTGGATTATTGAAAATCAACTTGGAAGACGTAACTTATCACCTAATCAAATGAGTTATTTACGTGGGATGAAATATAATACTGAAAAACAAGCAATTGGCAGACCAATTAAAGTGGCAACAGTTGCCACTTTAATTGGCAGACCAATTAAAGGGGACACTGTGTCATCTCCCTCTAAAACACGTGAAAAAATAGCCGTTGAAAGCAACGTATCACCAAGAACGGTTGAAAACGATGGTCTGTATGCTGAAGCAATTAATAAAATATCTGATATTGTAGATATAAATAAAATAGAAACTGAACCAAAAAAGGATGTTATAACTTTTTCAAAGAAACCCTTGGCGGAACAAAAAGAAATTATAAGTGTTGTAGAAGAAAAAAATGTGCCTATTAAAGAGGCTATTAAAGAAATAAAAAAGAAAGAGGTGTTTGAAAAACTTAATTCAATTGAAGTAATAGAAGCAAAAGAAATAGAAGGTATTTATGATGTAATTGTTATAGATTTACCGTGGCCAATGAAAAAAATAGAAAGGAATGTTGCTCCTAATCAGGTTAATTTTGATTATCCTACTATGAGTATAGAAGAAATGAAAGAGTTAGTTATTCCAACAGCTAATGATTGTCATATATGGTCGTGGACAACACATAAATATTTACCTTATATGTTTGAATTATTAAATCATTGGGAATTAAAATATATATGTGCTTTTGTATGGCATAAAAATGGGGGGTTTCAACCTTTTAATCTTCCACAATATAATTGTGAGTTTGTACTCTATGCCCATAAAGGCAATCCCCAATTTGTTAATACAAAAGATTTTATGACTTGTTTTAATGCGAAAAGAACCGGTCACAGTAAAAAACCAGAAGAATTTTATGATGTTATAAGAAGAGTAACTACTGGAAGAAGGTTAGATATGTTTAACCGTCGGGCAATAGAGGGTTTTGATGTTTGGGGAAAGGAGGCTTAATATGGGAATACAACATGATGGTATTTTAGCAGAAAGATTAGGTAGAAATTTTCTTAAAAATAAAAAATTTAACTGTATCCAACAAATAGATTGGTTGGTATATGATGAGGAAAAAGATATATGGTTTGCTGTAGAAGTAAAAGCGAGAGAGTTATTTCAACCCCCTCCTTTTTTTGGAACCGGACTCGATAAAAAACAACTATATTTAAGAACAAAATTATTGAATAGTTTAGATATACATACTTTATTAGTAGTATTTGAAAAAAACCATAATAATATATATTATCAGTGGCTTAATGTATTAGAAAAAAAGAATAATTTCATAGATACTAAAAATGATATAAGAATATATAATATTATAGATTTTATTAAAGAAGAACACAATTATAATTGATATCTTAACCCCAGTGCAAAAGTGTGGCGGTTTTAGAATTCAAAACAGTTAATAGAGGGTTTATAAATTTAAATTTTTAAAGTAATAAACTAACCTTCATATAGTATAGAGATAATTTTTAAAAATATAAATAAAAGGGGAACAAAATGTTAAAACACACAATAATTCAAAAAGATAACAAATTAGTAGAGAAAAATTTAACTCCATTAAAAGCAATCAGAGAGAAGTGCGGTGAATGTAGTAATTGGAATGTAAAAGAAATAAGGGAGTGTCCTATTACAGATTGTGCGTTGTATTGTTTTCGATCAGGTAAATCAGGTAATAAAAGGGATTTATCTGACGAACAAAGAAAAGCATTATCTGAAAGGTTTAAAATAACCCATTCTTGAGCTTAATCGTGCATAGGGCGGTGTATTAATGAAAGATGTTTTATAATATATATGATGACCTTAATAAAACTTTAAAAACGAATAATGCGCTTGTACAATAACAAATACTAAGGAGGATTTAAATATGAAGGAATTAACAATAACAACAGAAACAATTGGTAATGAAGAAATTAGTGCTGTTGATGCGAGAAGTTTATGGGTGGCACTTGGTGCGCGTAGAGATTTTAGTAATTGGATCAAGGACAAGGTATTAAATAATATATTTTTTGAAGAAAATGTCGATTGGAGTTTGCTCGCCCAAAAAGGCGAGGCCCAACCATGCGGGTTTGCGGCGAATAGGAAGGACTATATCCTTTCAATCGATACAGCAAAGAAATAGAATTCAAGCCTTACTAAGGAGAATTTATAATGGAAGATATTAAAAAAGAAATAGAGGTAATAAAACAACTAACAAAAGAGATAGTAAAAAACTTAGATGAAACACACAAAGATTATAGCGTAGGTTGTATTGTTTGTAAAGGAAAGATCGACCCACCAAATACAGGTGCTATTTTTTGTCGGGGTTGTATAGAAAAATACATTAAATCTGTAGAAAAGGAGGTATAGGGTGGATAAAATAATATATAAAACTGTAGTAGTATCACTATCAAACGTATCAATAAACAAAAGGGCACAAGCTATTGATGATGTCGGGGGTGAGTTAGTTGCGATAGATAACAACCTTGCTTATATTAAAAAGGAGTTTATAGCAACAAAACCTGCTATAGTTTCTAAAACAAATAAAAAAGCAGACTCCCTGGCTAAAAACAAGGGGGTGTCTATCAGATGCAAAACAACGAAGATAAAGAAAAAGAAATAGTAATTCTAAAAATTTATAAAGAAGTAGAAAAGATTATTAGACTTAAAGGCACCCTCTCCTATAATTTAGCACAAAAAATACATAGAAAGTATAATATGGATTATGATGATATCAGACAGGAGATTATAGTCACAATAATAAAACGATTTCCCCGCGATAAAATAAGAAATATATTTAGCTATACAATGGCTTCGTCTAATAACATTATGAAGGACATATGTAAATACAATGAATGCAACAAATGGAGTCCAGATTTTACGGGTGTATTTAAAAGTAAAAACATTGAATTTAATAAAAAAATAGAATAGTATTGTCCATCGTCTATATAAGTATAAGGCACTATTGTGTCTTTCAACTTCCTCCTTAATAGTAGTATCGCATTAACTTGGGGTACTACTATTTCACTATCCGGGCGGGGGAGAAAGATAATATATTAATAATAGACGGAGTAAAGTAAAATGAATGATTTTTTAGGATTTGAAAATATAATACTAAACCCAAGCTCAATAAAGAATACTTACGGGTTTATTTTTACACCAGCAACAACAATAACTGAAAAAGCAAGTCTTCCTTATAATTTAAACATAGTTTCAATAGTTGTATCAGCATATACAGAAGATAATATAGCTGCTAACGATCTTATTTATTCATCCTCACTATCAGACAACACTATTACTTTAGCTCTATCATATCCTGCGGCCGGGCAAGGAGAATATATTATAAAATTCATTTTAACTTTAAATGACAACTCAGTATGGGTAAAAACATTTAACAGAATATCTTGTGAAATAGATTAACAAAGGAAATATAATTTATGAAATATAAAATATACTACGATATATTAAGAATGGCATATAAAGGAGTACTAAGAGATCTACTTATTAAAACAATAGATGATCCTAATACAGAATGGGATAACATATTACTTGAGACCATGGATAAAATTTTTGGATATGAGACTGCATAGGCGACCATTACGATAACTATTTGATACTACTATAATGGTTTATTACTATATAACTATTTGATACTACTATATATATATAATTTAATACTACTATAATGATTTACTATAAACATTTATTACTACTATCCGTAGGAATTGGGATGGGGTAGTTATAAAGAAAAGGACACAATGAAACAAGCACAAAGAAACAAAAAAGGACAGTTTGTTAAAGGCAATACTTTAACCAGTAGTGGTCGTCCTGGTGGTGGTAAAGGTCTATCTAAGTATATTAAAGTCAAGACTCGAAACCTTGAGGAGTTGATAGATGAGGCCTATAAGATGCTACTAAGTAGTAAAACCAATAATAGAGATAAAATTGCAATTATAAATTTATTGCTAAATAGGGCGATAGGGACGTCAATCCAAGAGGTTCATCAGACAGGTGGGTTGGATATTACTATACAAGCACCTTCTGAGTTGGACGATATTTAATTATGGAGATTATTTTTTCTAAGGAGCAAACACAAAACATAATTGATTTATATATAAATAAAAAGATGAGTTTAAAGAATGTAGGGAAACAATTAAATTGTTCATGTAATCCAATTACTGCCCTACTAAAAGATAATAATATACCAATAAGGAAGCGTGGAGAAACTTTTATAGGTGTTTCAAAAAATTATAAAACAGTAGGATATGAAAAGGGACACAAGACTTGGAATAAAAATTTAAAGGGTATACATCTATCACCTACTTCGGAATTTAAAAAAGGATTAGTGCCTTGGAATAAGGGTATAATTTTTAATCCTAATCGTGATTTTATAAAAAAGTTAAGGTCTTGTGAGGAAGGTTTAAAATGGCGTGTAGCAGTATATAATAAATATAAGAATATATGTCAATTATGTGGTCATAGTAATAAAAAGAATATAGTAGCACATCATATATATAGATTAAAAGAAATAGTAGACGATAACAATATTACTACTATGGATGATGCTTATGTTTGTGATATTTTATGGGATGTAAATAATGGTGTTACTCTTTGTAGAGAGTGCCATAAAGTAGTTCATTATGGAGGGGGTGATGCCAAAAAATGAATATAAATTTAAATAATATTCCTACTATTTTAAATGAAACATTCTATCCGCTCCTACTAAACAAGAGTCGTTATCTTGTATTACGTGGGAGTGCTTGACGTTGGGTCTGGCAAAAGTCATTTCGCCATACAAAAGATATTGGTTAGGATATTAATGGGACTAAAAACTAATACTATTCATAAGATACTTTGTATTAGAAAATCCCAGCCCGCACTAAAAAGAAGTGTATGGGCGTTATTAAAATATTATATTTCTACTTGGAATTTAGAATCTATATGTAGTATAAATAATACTGATATGACCATGTTATTTATAAACGGATCTCAAATACTATGTGTAGGATTAGACTTAGCAGAGAAAATAAAATCTATAGAGGGCATCACTAGTATTTTTTGTGAGGAGGCTACTGAACTTACAGAACAAGACGTGCTTCAATTAGATTTAAGATTAAGAGGGAGGCATACTACTTACAGGCAAATTACACTTGCCTTTAACCCAATAGGGAAAAATAACTATATATATAAAATGTTTTATGAGGGTGTGCCTATTGATACTACTCTACATCATTCTACTTATTTAGATAATAAATATCTTGATGATGAGTACAAAACAATGTTAGACAGATTAAAAGAAAAAGATTATAACTATTGGTTAATTTACGCAAAAGGTGCTTGGGGAGAACTTGAGAACCTAATCTTTAACAATTGGGACATAGTAGATGATATACCTACTAAGTATACTAACTCTGATTCGGTTTACGGTTGTGATTGGGGATATATACATAAGACAGCCATAGTTCGGGCAGTTAAAGACAATGATGACATCTTTGTTGATGAGTGCTACTATAAAGATAAACAAACTAACTTAGATGTTATAAAATATGTGGATGACTACTTACCACAAGGATCTATTTTATATGGAGATAGTGCTGAACCAGCCAGATTAGAGGAATTTCGGCGCAAAGGGATAAATATGAAAGCATCTACAAAAGGTAAAAATTCAATCAAAGACAGTATAGATTATATAAAAAGACATAAAATACACATAACTAAAAGATCAGTAGGACTCATACAAGAGTTGGAAGCATACAAATGGAAACAAAGTAGGGATGGAGTTATAAAAGAAGAGCCTGTAGATTTTAATGATGATGCTATAGCAGCAATGAGATATGCTATCTACTCCGCTTGGGGTAAACAAAATACAGACTACAAAATATATACAGGAAATTAGGAGAACACATGGCAGCCATAATCAAATCTAACCTCAACTCATCGCTGAGTGGAATAGTAGAAAACAAGTGGAGAACAATACAATTAAAAAATAAGGACACATATTTAAACAACTACGTAGTACATGGTGCTATTAATATACTTGCTGATGATGCTTCTAGTCTTCCTTTACGTGTATATCGTGGGGATCAAGTAGTACCGGATGATTTTATACTACCAGGGAATTTTAATTTAAAACACCCACATTTAGATCTTTCATTGGCTTCTTTACTCCACACATGTTATATCTACTATTGGTATAGAGGGGAGTTTATGATCTATATTGATTTAGACAGCCCTATGACACTTGAACCAATTAACCCAAAGTTAATGGAGATAGAAAAACGAGATGCTTTTAATAATATTATATCTTGGAAGTGGAATAGAAAATTAAGTATACCTAAGGAGCAATTGATTTATAGTGCTCGTATAAACCCAGATGGAGAACGCGGACTAGCAATAACAGACGTGCTTGAAAAAGAGTTGGATAACTACGACAGTGCCAGGGAGTTCAATACAAGGTTCTTTAAGAATTTTGGTAAAGTAGGAGGCACCCTTTACGACGATAAAGGGGAGATTGGCCCCGATACAATGGATAACCTAGTCTCACAGTTTAACGAGGCACACGAGGGCGCTGACAACGCATACAAAACGTTAGGCTTACCACAAGGTATTAAGTATCAAGAATTCGTACAGACAATGAGAGAGATGGAGTTCTTACAGTCCAATAAGGATCTAAGGGATAGAATATTAAATACCTTTGGCATACACAAGTCAGTATTTGGTGCTACTGATTCAGTAGATAGGGCAGTAGCAGAAGCAGCAGAGAAACAAAAGTGGACAAAGACACTGCAACCTGTTACAAGAAGAATAGAGGAGGCGTTTAACCAAGGGTTGTTTAGAAGATACTTCCCTGCGTTTAGATGCGCTTTTGATTATGATAATGTGTCTGCCCTACAAGAAGACAGGACAGAAAAATTAAGTAGAGCAAAGATATTACATGAGCTTGGTTATACTACTAATGAGATTAATGAAACACTTCAACTTGGAATGAATGATATAACAGACGTTATAGGCGACATGCGATTCGTGCCTAACGCTCTAACACCTGTTGATGAGTTCTTAATAGAATCTGAATCGCCGGCTGATAAAAATATAAATAGTAGTAACAAATTAGATAGTGTAGATAAAATCAATACTATATTAGATAAAAAAATTAAAATTAGTAGTTATAAAATTAAATACGATAGAGTTAATAGAAAGATACAAAGGAGCATACAAAAGAAGTTAGGTAAATTCTTTTCAGATCAACTTGGGGAGGTACTCGCTGTAGTACACAATAAGGGAGTGGTTGATACTACTACTAAAACCAACTCTACTGAAATGCTTATAGCTATAAAAAATATTATGGAGCAGGGCAAAGAAAAGATATCACATGTTGTCGAACCCGTTCTTAATGAAGGATCAATAAAAGCATCTGAGTTAGCCCTTAATACTCTAAACATCGATATGCTACCTAAACTAAATAAAATAGTAGTAGAAAAACGATTGAATAAAATAAAGGGTATTAACAACTATACTTATAAATTACTAAGATTACAAATCAAAGACGGTATCAACGCAGGTGACTCAATAGAAATGTTAAGCAAAAGGGTTATAAAGGTTTATAAGTTTAACAAGTCCAGAGCGAGGACTATAGCTATAACAGAGAGCGGAGCTGTAATGAATGGAACTACTTTTGAAGAGTATAAGGATAATGGAGTAGAAAAGAAAGAATGGATCGGTGGAAATCGCCCGAGTCATGCCGCCCAAGATGGAAAGGTTATAGGTATTAATGAAGTATTTCCAAATGGGTGTGCTTATCCGGGGGATACAGCAGGGGGCGCAGCCGAATGTGTTAATTGTACTTGTACACTATCCCCCGTAGTAGTATAATATCAATAACTCACAAAACATAAAAAGGAGCAATACAATGCATAAAACTATAACTAAATTTTATACTACTAAAGCCAAAGATGAAGGGGACCGAACACTTACTTTCGTTGGTAGTGATGAAAGTATAGATCGTGACAATGAGAAAATTTTATTATCTGCGTGGGATCTAAAGAATTACAAGACTAATCCTGTTATTCTTCTTAACCATAATTCTAAGGATTTGCCAATTGCTAAAACAATTAAAGTTTGGAAAAGTAAAGAACAATTAAAATTTAAAGTTAAATTTCCTGAAGCAGAGGTTAGTAGCCTTGGAGATAGTGTTTATAAGCTCTGCAAATCAGGTTATCTCTCCGCAACCTCAGTAGGGTTCCGTCCCTCGTACAAAGATATTATTTGGGGTGATGCTTCTAAAGGGGAGCCGGCAGTAACATATCAAAAAGTTGAACTATTAGAGCTCTCGATTTGCAGCGTTGGTTGTAACCCTAGAGCACTTTTAACAAACAAATCAATGAAAGACGCTATAAAGGATAATGTTATAGATGAGTTAGAGTTAAACGAATTAGCTTCCGGGCTAAAAGAATATGATGAGGAAGATATAACCACTA
>Ga0190307_1000461_pt1 | contig 11797 bp, 12 predicted proteins | sample 48700745_MG_FD_161653 | JGI IMG/M metagenome (GOLD analysis project Ga0190307, IMG submission 161653) | Hydrothermal vent sediment bacterial communities from Southern Trench, Guaymas Basin, Mexico - 4870-07-4-5_MG | ecosystem: Environmental > Aquatic > Marine > Hydrothermal vents > Sediment ... | reverse complement strand
AAAGACGAGGAGATTATAAAGGAAAGGTTGAGGGCGTTGGGATATTTGGAATAGTTTACTCCAATCCCTGCAATGCAAAATACCAGGCGGGAATAATCTTTATCTTTTTATTATCGATCCTGATTTCCTTAAATTCGTCTTTTGAGATTATGTAGCCTTTGCTTTGCCTGAAAATTTTCATAAATTCGAGCAGATTTTTCAAATCCTCTTTTTCTATTTTTTCTTTGTATTTAACTTCAATAGGAATGTCATTAAAAACAAAATCCACCTCCTTTCCGTTCTTTCTCCAATAAAATTCGGCATCCAAGTAACTTCTAACAAAGCATTCAACCAATAATGGCTCCTCAATATCTTTAAAGGTAACTTGGGTTAGGGAGGGATGATAAGGATAAACCCTTCTCAGCTTTCTGGAAGCAAGAGCTAAAGAGCCCCTGTAATTTCTTACAATTCTAATTATATAGCCCAATTCAAGAAGCTTTATATGGAAGATGATTTCATTTTTACTCTTTCTCAGACTCCTTGATAAAGCATCTACATTTAGATACATTCCCGGATTGGAAAGAAAAAGCTCTGTTAGTGTTTGAAGCAGATCAATATCAACTCCCTTAAATGTCAACGGCAAATCAGAAAACAGAATCTTATCCAGTACTATCTCTTTTATATATTCTATTGTTCTCTCCTGATTTAATGCTATTGTCTCAGGAAATGCCTTCTTAAGATATATGGGAAAAATCAATTTTAATTTATCTTCCCAGAGTTTAATATTTTTCAGTTCGGCTCCGAATTTCAGTTCAAAGAATTCCTTAAAAAATAAAGGCTTTACTTCAACATAAAAAGCCCTTCCGGTCAGATAACTTCTCGCTTGTGCCTCTATTTTCAAACTTGCAGAACCTGAAACTATAAATTTAATATTCGGTAAGGCATCGTATAAAATTTTTAATTCCTTGTACCAGTCCTTCAGCTTGTATATCTCATCAAGAAAAACAAAAATTCTTTCTTTGGTGTAGTCTACCTCTGCTATTTTTGAGTATGCATCCAAGATTTCCTTAATTTTGCCGACCTTCTTGTCGAATGAGAAGTATAGTAGGTGGGAAGCAGGAACTCCTTTTTCGATTAGGTGTTGGATTAGCTGATACATTAAGGTGCTTTTGCCGACTCTCCTTAAACCGTAAATAACAATGATTTGCCTTTTTTCTAGCAAATCTCTTAATTCGTAAAACTGAACCCTTCTGTACTCTTTTGCCAAATCCTTTCTTACTTTACCTTCCCTCCACCAATGATTTAAAAAGAGAAGCACCTCTTCCATAAGTATTAATATCAATACGAATATATAAAGTTTTCGTATCGGAATTTATACGAATAAGATTTTTAGAATGGAAAAACTGAGAAGGAAACTTTTTTATAAAGTTTCCCTCTGTATAATACTGATAGCTACTGAATTGTATAATTTAAAATCTAAACTAGGAAAGATATAGTTTACACTGTAAACTAAAAAAAGAAAAATTGTTCAGTATAGAAAACTATTTTAATAACCGCTCCAAATCCTTCAAATCAAAGCAATAAACTTTCTTTCCTTCAAACTCTTCAATTCGCTTGCTAAAGCTTTTTGCAAAGATTGCAAAGGTTTCCTTTCTCTCTCTGTTGTGCCATTGAACATATTGAGCCTTCTCAACCAACTCTTCCAAAATTTTCTTCGGATTTGCTCTTTCTTTCCATTTGCATTCTCCGAATAAAATCTCTTTTGTTTTCTCATTCAAAGCAACTAGATCAATTTCATAGGTATTTTCTCCTTTTGGTTTGTTTGGAATCTTGCCCCACTGCTTTCCTATTTTTGAAAACTCCGAAAATAGCAATTTATCCCTTATCATCTCTCTAATTATATCCTCAAACTTGAAAGATATCCAAGAATTAAGATTATTTTTTACTTTTTCTGCGACAACTTCTTCCTCATTCCTTTCTATAAGCTCGGCATACGCCCAAACATTGGAAAACCAGAAGTGAAATAAATTATTCCTGATTTCGTAAATTCCCTTTTTTCCTTTAATCAATGGAACCTCCCTTTCTATAATTTCGAAATCGTCCTTCAGCAAACTCAAATATTTAGTTATTTTTGTTGGTTCCCTTCCGACAAAATTCGCTATTTCAACCAGCTTATTTTTTCCTCTTGAGATTGCAGAAAGGATGGAAAAAAATATTTTGTATTCTCTACCGAACTCCTCTTTTAACATTGTCCTTACTTCTTCATAGAGGGGTCTCGGATAATTGACAAATGAATTTATCACAAACTCGCTTAAATCAACCTTTCCTACTTTTTCCAATAATTCATAATATTTCGGTATTCCTCCGAAAACCGAGTAAAATTTTATCGCATCCTCAAAAGAATATTTCAAATCTCTGCATATCCGATAAATAACCTGAAATTTAAGCTCCTGCAGTTTTATTATTATGTCAAATCTTCCGTAGAGAGGGGTTCTGTAATTCTCTACCATCTTTTTCATCGTCCTTATTAGAGAGCCAGCCACCACTAATTTCGGTTTGTATTTGTCAATTAATCTTTGCAAATCAAAAATGAAACTTTTATTCACTTTCAGAATATTTTGAATTTCATCGATGAAAATTACTTTATCCACATTGCTAAACACAAATTCAAAAAGCTCGCGGAAGGTATTTACAGGAGGTATTTCCTTATATTCCTTTGACCAATCCCTTATTATCTCTGCCTCCGTCTTTTCAGCCGGAATAAAGAGGGTCAATAAATTGTTCTTAAATGCTTCTTCAACCAACCTTGTTTTTCCTATCCTTCTCCTGCCGACAACAGCCACTCTAAAATCCTTTTTCAATTTCCTGAGCAGCTCTATCTCCTTTTCTCTATTATAAAACCTCATAATAATACCTAATAAGTATTATACTTTGTAAGTATTTATAAAGATTTCAATTTTTTATTTGAGAAAAAACTATTTTAATATCTTTTTGCTAAAGCTTTTTGCAAAGATTGTGAAGCTTTTCTTCCTTTTTTCATTATGCCATTGCACATACCAGGTTTTCTCGACTAATTCCTTTATTATTTTCGCAGCGGTTTTTCGGACCCTTCTCCTTCCATAGATTACAATAAATTCGAATTTGTCAGAAGAAAGCAAGCTCTCTATTTTTTCAGCTCTATTTCCCTGTTTATGAATTTTCGAGTCATAAATATTATAGTGACAACTCGAATATTTAAATTTTTTCGGTAAAGGAAAAGCAACTAAATATATTCCAAAAAGTTGATAATTTGTTGATGAAAAGTTGATAAATCTATGGGAGTTTACAGTGTAAACTAAAAAAATTGTATATTTTATGAGATATAAAAAAGTTCTGGTTGAATGGGAAATAGAGAAAATTCTTACCTTTATAGAAATGATTACCAGGATTTAACCCGGTAAAACTAAATTAATTTATATGTTTCCGAACATTATGTTTATGGTCATACTTAGCAGAAAGGTAGAAATGGAAAAGGTTAAAGCGTGTGAACCTTGGATTTACATATGCGGTAGAAGAAAAACCGGAAAAACCTTTTTTGTAAAAAATTTTCTGAAATGGGATGAGTACTTTTTTGTAAGAAAGGACGGCACAATTTTTGATAAGGATGTTGAAGAAATCTCTTATGAAGCATTCTTCAAACTTTTTAAGGAAATGATAGGAAGGAAGAGGATAGTAATAGATGAATTCCATCGATTGCCGGAAAAATTTTTCGATTATCTGCATTTCTTAGGGATTAAGGGAAATCTTACAGTTATTTCGTCCACACTCTGGTTCTCGAAAAAACTTTTGGGAAAGGGATCGCCATTGCTCGGTCTTTTTTCCTTGGTAATTTTTGGTTTGGTGGATGAAAGGGATATTCTATTTTCCCTAAAAAATCTAAAAAATAAGGAATTGATAGAAACCTCTGTTTATCTTAGAGAGCCTTTGCTTGCAAAGAAATTCAAACCTCCTCTAAAAAAATACCTTGCCGATTTTCTAAGCGAAAATAAGTTATCGATAAGAGAGATTATAGGAGAAATATTTGAAGAAGAGGAAAGAAAGCTTTCTGAAATATATGAAGGTATAATGCGTGCTGTTGCTTCAGGAAAAAATATAAGTACAGATTTCAAGCTATCTTTTTTCTAAGAAACTAATCTCCAAAGATAATCCCGGATATGTTCAGAGATATCTTGATAACCTGGTGAAAATCGGTATTTTGGAAAAATTGGAAATATGGAACAAAAATAAATTCAGGTACTTCCATATTTCGCCTGTTTTTGACCTGCATTTCTATTTGGATGAGAAATATGGTTACATAGAGAATGACATTCCGGAAAATTTTATAGAAAGGGTAATGGAGATTAAAATTCCCTTCCATGTGGAGCAATTTTTCAGAAATTTGCTTTCAAAGCTGTTCGGAATGAAAAAGGTTATAATAGAAGAGCCGGAAATAGATATTGCTCTAACCGATTTTAAAAAACTTAAGGTAATTGCTGAGGTAAAATGGAAGAATAGGGTGAGTAAAAAAGAGATTGAGAAAATAGAGGAGGTGTTTTCTAATTTTGATTGTAGGAAGATTTTGATTGTGCCGGATAGGAAAGCTTTGGAAAAAGAACCAAAGGGTATAGAGGTGTGGGATGTGGAAAGGGTAATGAAGGAATTGAAAGCATTTTGGAGGTAATGATGCAAGAAAATATCTTAAGATAAGAAAGGATGTAGTTTACGGTGTAAACTGAAATCAATTAATCTACTTGAAGAGTTCTTGTAAATATTTTGAAAGGAAAATACTTTATATAGATGAAAAATGCGTCAATAGTAGTATTATTGAAGATATTCCTTTGCACTCTTGGGCTATTTCCGTTAGTTGGAGTTTATCTAAATTGCTAATTTCTTTATCACAAAACCTTTTACTACATCAAAATCAGGTAATTCCTCCAGGACAAAAGGTTTTAGCTCAGCCTTCCATATCGGCTTTATTTCATTGATTCGCCTTTTTATTAAATTGAGATTAAACCTCATCCCAAATATCTCTAATTTTTCTTCTACAAGTTTTTTGTCGAACTCTGAAATTCTCAGCAGGAAAAATAAATCGTAAAGATCTCTTGCATTTTTCCTTGCCAATAATGAATGAATCTTTTCTGCCACCATTTCTTTTAATTTCAAAATCTTAAGGGTGAAAGGTTTAATATCTATATAATCCGGAACATAGCTTTTCAAATCAAAGCCTAATAAGGCTTTATTTTTCAAGCTTACATCTATCCTTACTGCATTATAGGAAGTTAGAATTCCCTTAAACCTTAACTTGAAAAGCAGACTTGTTTTAAATCTTTTTGTGTTTACCTCAGCATTCAACTTTCCAGCTATTTTCAAAATCTTATCTTCTATTCTTTCTTTCGGATCAAGCAGAGTAAAATCCAAATCTTCGGAAAATCTCGGCATGTTATAAAGCTTGTATAATGCTGTACCTCCTTTAAAAATAAGGTTGTTGGTGAGCTTAAAAATCCAATAGAGCAACTTGTCCTGAAAATAGTCCTTTTCTATATGCTCCCTATTTTTCAATCCTTTTTTCTTCCCTATTTCTAAAAGTATTTCCTTATCCATTTTCAATCAGCCACCACTTCTTATTTTTCTTTCCCCTTTTTGCTTTTAACGGGTCGAGAAAGATATATCTATTATTGATAAACGCTTTTAGCTCATCATAAATTTCAAATCCATTTCTTTCTGCAAGAAAGCCTATGCGCTTTATTATCGAGCTCTTTTTAATTTTCTTTAGGTAAGAGATAAGTCTATTTAAATTCACTTCGGAAAATGCTTCCTCAATTACCGATAAAGGGACAATACCTATTGAATCTATTATTGCCTTTTCTATTGTAGCGATAGGAATCTTAAAATTTCGGTAAGTTTTCAGCTCAAATCCAAAAAAATACCTGGTCGGAAAATAGCAAATCCTTTGGATGAAGTTTATCTCCTTTTTTGTTTTCGGAGTAAAGCAGAAAACAGCATTGGGTATTTGGGTTATTGAGTGATGAAATGATAAGGCTGAGATGCTAGAAATATAGCTAGGCCTTATAATAAAAGTGCTTACTAGGAAAGCATCGTCGTGCAAAGTATAAACATCCCTCATTATTTTTTTAATAATCCCTTTTTCAACTTCTCTCTTCAGAAATTTTTTTGCATAGTCCTTGCTTTTTATTATCTGTGCTACATCTGAAAGGCTGAATATGGGAGCCTTTTTAAAATGCTTTAGGATTTCCAACTCGTACATAAACCTATTTTGCTTTCTTGATATATAAAACTTTTTCATTAAGAAAGTAGATAAAAATATACACTTTTTGATTAAATTTGTTTAGTTTACTGGGGTAAACTAAAGAAGTAAAACTTTAAATACTATAATTGTAATTACTATAATTATGATTATAGTAAACAGGATTACAGATAAAAAGCGGATTGAAAAACTCAAACCACCAATATTAATTTATGGAAGGGGAAAAACCGGAAAAACCTTTTTGCGAAGGAATTTTTTAGCAATGCTTACTATTTTTTGTAAGAAGGAATAGAAGTATTTACTTTGAAAATAGAAATGAATATATTACTTACAGGGAGCTAACAAGAATTATAGAAGAATTTAAGGAAAAAAAAACTATAATAGTCGATGAATTCCATAGATTACCGGAAGAGTTTTTGGATTGGCTGCATATAAAATCTCCCAAAAAACTTGTGCTCGTAACATCAACCCTTCACCTAGTCAAAAATTTGTTAGAAAAAAGCTCTCCGATTCTCGGTCTATTTTTAGAGTTTAGAATGGATTTGGTGGATGAGAGGGATATCCTGCTAAATCTTAAAGAAAAAATCAAGGATTATAAAAAGCTGATCGAATTTTCAACTTATCTAAGAGAACCAATGCTACTAAAATGGTTCGGTATTGATCTTGCCTCCATACTTAAGAACCTAAAATTAGTTATTCCATCTCTCGTAGGAGAGATTTTTGCAGAAGAGGAAAAGGAACTTTCTGAAAGATACGAAGGGATTATAAGGGCTCTAAGCTCTGGAAAAACCACGCTTTCAGCGATAACCTCCTCTCTCTATTCCAATAAACTCATACCGAAACAGGATGTTTCAGCTGTAAAACCATACCTTAACACCTTGCTTGAAATTGGATTGGTAAAAAGAATCCCGGAATATTTCGGAAAAAGATATTATTACTTTATTTCCTCTCCAGTAATAGATATGTATTACTATCTTGATGAAAAGTATAACTTCTCGGAAAGAGACCTAGATGAAAAATACATAACTGAAAAAATCCCAATGCATGTTGAAGACTTTATAAGAGAACTCTTAGGCAAAATCTTTGGGATGAGAACTTTCATCATAAACAAACCCAATATGGAAGTGGAAATAGCATTAGCAAGATTTAAAAAACTCAAGATTGTTGGAGAGGTAAAATGGAAGAGAAGGGTTAGCAAGGCTGAAATAAAGGAGATAGAAGAAAAACTGGAAAAATTCAAAGGATGCAGAAAAATTCTGGTAGTGCCTTCCGAAGATGCGGTAGAAAAGGAGCCGAAAGGAATAGAAGTGTGGGATACAGGAAAGATTTTAAAGGAAATAAAAAATTTATATAATTTTCGATTATACTAATTATGATTAGTATAACAAGATATGAAGACTTAAAAAGATGGAAAATGGTGGGTAAATGGGTTTTGGTTTACGGAAGAAGAAAAACCGGGAAAAGTTACTTTGTAAAAAATTTTGTTAAACATGATAAATATTTCTTCATAGGAAGGGGAGGAAAAATACTTGAAGGAGATAACGCTATATCTTACGATATTTTTTTAAGGGAGGTGTTTGAAAATCTGAAGAATAACAAAACAATTGTTATAGACGAAATCCAAAGGCTTCCAGAAGAATTCCACGACAGATTGCACGCTTCAGGCATAAAAGGAAACCTCATTGCAATTTCTTCAACATTATGGATTGCAAAAAAACTTTTGGGAAAAAGGTCTCCTTTGCTTGGATTATTCTCCGAGTTCAAAATGGATATTATTGATGAAAGGGACATTTTAATAAACCTTGCACCGAAAATAAAAGATTATAAAACCCTAATAGAAGTATGCACCTATCTGCGAGAGCCATTGCTAATTCCACTATGGGAGGCAAATAAAGAATCTTTTTTGAATAGCATAGCAATAAGCACCAAACTCTCGGTTCCAGCCCTTATAGGAGAAATTTTCTCTGAAGAGGAAAGAGAATTAAGCGCTGTATACGAAGGTGTTTTAAAGGCTGTTGCAGATGGAAAAAGGGTTTCCGGAGAAATAGCCCAATATCTGTATTCCCTCCGATTAATCCCATACCAAAATCCCAGCTTTGTACATCCATATTTAAAGTCACTTTTCGACCTAGGTTTACTTAAGAAGATAAAAGTCTTTGGGAGGAAAAAGTATTACTATTACAATTCCTCTCCAGTCATCGATTTATTTTACTATCTTGATGCAAAATATGGATTTTCTGAGAGAGATATCTCTCCCCAACAAATAGAAAAAATAAGTTTGGAAAGAATTCCCTTTCATGTGGAGCAATTTTTCAGAAATTTGCTTTCAAAGCTGTTCGGGCTTTGGAACGAAATTATTTCAAAACCCGAATACGAAATAGACATTGCTCTAACCGATTTTAAAAAACTTAAGGTAATTGCTGAGGTAAAATGGAAGAATAGGGTGAGTAAAAAAGAGATTGAGAAAATAGAAGAGGTGTTTTCCAATTTTGATTGTAGGAAAATTTTGATTGTGCCGGATAGGAAAGCTTTGGAAAAAGAACCAAAGGGTATAGAGGTGTGGGATGTAAGAACGATTTTGACGAAAATAAAAAATATTTCCAAAAATTTTTATGAAAGAAAGAGTAACAATAAAAATTCCAAAAGAGCTTTATGAAAAGCTGGCAAAGATTATTGAGGGCACAGGATTTTCAAGCGTTACCGAGTTTATAGTCTTTACTATGAGAACAATTGCAATGGGCGGCAAAATTAAAGAAAAAGACCGATTCAAAAAGAAGGAAATAGCAGAGATTAAAAAAAGGTTGAAAAAGTTGGGTTATCTGAAATAAGTTATTATAACTTTTGCAATTCAATTGCAAATAAATATATAAATACATTTGCAGTTATAATACTTATGGAAGCTCAAAATCCCCAAGCATCTCAAAAAAATATTTGTTTTGGATAAAGAAATAATTCCTATATTCCTTTCATCTATACTCTGGTAAAAGATTCTATCAACCTTCTAAACTCCGTTATTTTCGGCTTATCCAGATTAACCTCAAAATTTACACTCCAAAATCCGTATTCACTATGATCCCCAAACCTTCCTATAGCTTTCATTCCATGATCAGAAATTATCAAAACCTTCTCAGCCTTTTCTCTAACCTTTCCTGCAATCTCATCCAATTCTTTATAAATTACCTTCATTTTCGGTTTTATCCCAAAGCTCAAATGCCCTATAACATCCGCCAAAGCAAAATACCCTACCAAAATTTCATAATCCTTTTCCAAAGCCTCAAAGAATTCCTTTTTATTTTCCTTATGATTCTCAAAAGCGACTTTGTCATAATCCTCTACCGAATTCTTTTTATCAAAAAATCCTTTCAACAGCTCCCTTTCCTTTTGATGATTTTCCTTTTTGTAATTCAGACCTGGCATGTCTATAACCTTCCATCTTTTAAATCTAGCAAGAAATGTTTGCTCAGGCTTTAAACTAAAATCCCAAAGCTCCTTACCTTTTCCCAAGATTTCCTTTTCCAAATTTTTACCTGCCAAAAACGAGCTCCATATAACTATAGTTCTTGGCTCCGAAAACATACTTATATCTGTTTTCCCGAATTTTTCCTGCATAAGGTTTTTGCAATTAAATTCTTTAACATATTCATATTCCAAACCATCCAAACCCAAAATCACGATCATAATACAATCCCTCCTCCTATTATAATATCCTTGTCTTTTATAACAAACCTTCCCAACTCGGGAATACAATGAAACTTCTCAACCGCAATAGGCTTTTCCAGTTTAAAAATTACTTTGCCTACCTCCCCGGCCTCCAAAAACCTTTCCCGAACTTTCTCCAAACTTTCAATATCTATTTTTTCTTTTACCTTTTCTACTTTAGCATTAACCTCCTGAGTAGCACACAAAAGTTTGTAAGAATAGCCTTCCCTAATTTCATTTAATAAGCAAATGACGCTCGCCTCAAGTTTATTTGCAATTACTAAAGGCTTTTTTGCAAGAATATTCCCTCTCCTTATTTCAATTTCCTCTTCCAAAACCACACCTACACTTTTAGGTTTCTTAGCTTCCTTAACCTTTTCCTTTCCAACCAAGATCTCCTTTACCATTCCTTTCTTTCCTTCTGGATAAATAATAACCTCTTCTCCAACCCTCAATTCTCCCGCCAATATGTTCCCAACCGCAACTTCCCTACCTTCTATACTATAAACATCCTGAACTGGCATTAGAAAGGCATTGTATTTTTCCTCTTCTTTTTGATAATCTAAAGCCTCTAACAAGGTTTCTCCTTCATACCAAGGCATATTATTGCTCTTCCTAACAACATTATCTCCATAGTAGGCTGAAATTGGAATAACCTTCCTAACCTTAATCCCTATAGCACCCAAATAATCCAAAATTTCTTTCTTTACCTCTTCGAACTTTTCCTTGCTGTATTTAACCTTATCCATCTTGTTAATAGCAACTATAACCTCTCCTATCCCCAAAAATTTTAAAGTATAGGCATGCCTTTTTGTTTGCTCTCTTATCCCTTCCTCAGCGTCAACAATCAAAATAGCATGCTCGGCATAGCTAGCTCCAGTAACCGTATTCTTCAAAAATTCCTTATGGCCAGGAGCATCAATGATAAGATATTCCTTTCCGTTATGTCTGAAAAATATTTGGGTTGTATCTATGGTTATATTCCCTCTCCTTTCTTCTTCCAAAGCATCTGTTAGGTAGGCAAATTCCATCTCCTTTCCCAAAGCCTTGCAAGTTTTTTCAATTTCCTCTATTTTTTCTTTAGGAATAGAATTCGTATCATAAAGCAACCTCCCTATTAAAGTTGATTTTCCGTGATCTACATGCCCAACAACAACAAAGCTTATTATTCCCATATTCTCGCCTTTCCAAATCTAATCCCTTCCCAAAGCCTTTCATGAAGATAATAAAGGAATGTTTTTATTACCAGTTCTGCCATTCCCACCTCTATTGAAATAACTAGCCTTCTGGTAAAAATAAAAACTAAAAGCACAGTTGTGCATGTCGCCAATGCTCTCCATGAGATTGCCTTCATAATGCTCCTAAAATGACTTTCTCTTGCCATATTCACATGTAGCCAAGAGCTCTAAGCCTTTGCATCATATACAAGCTCTCCTTATCCTGAGCTCTACCCGCTCTTTCAGAAATTTTTGTTGTTTGTAACTCCTCTATTATTTCATCTATTGTTTTCGCATTTGAGGGAATTGCAAAGCAACAGGTTTTGCAACCTATGCTCCTATACCTCTTCCCGTTCTTTGCAAAATAAAGGCTTACCACAGGTATGTTTTCCTTTTTTATATATAACCAAACATCCTGTTCCCTCCAATGCAGCATAGGATGGATTCTCAAATGGGCTCCCTCCTCATCAAGCTTTATTAGGTTATATTGGTCCCAAAATTCGGGAGGCTGATCCTTATAGTTCCACCGAAAATTAGAATCTCTGATTGAAAAATACCTTTCCTTTGCCCTAATTCCGTGCTCATCCCTCCTTATAGCAACTAACAAAGCTTTAAATCC
>Ga0190307_1000458_pt1 | contig 11887 bp, 8 predicted proteins | sample 48700745_MG_FD_161653 | JGI IMG/M metagenome (GOLD analysis project Ga0190307, IMG submission 161653) | Hydrothermal vent sediment bacterial communities from Southern Trench, Guaymas Basin, Mexico - 4870-07-4-5_MG | ecosystem: Environmental > Aquatic > Marine > Hydrothermal vents > Sediment ... | reverse complement strand
ATTTCTTCACCGCGGGTTTACTGAAACTTCTGTATCCGTAGCATAAATCCGAATACTTGGTTCCCCAAATAAGGTTAACGAGGAAGACGAAGAATTTGTTTCCCAACCTTCTGTACCAAGGCATGTTGGCGGTTCCGCCGCCCTGAATGAAGCGGGAACCCATAACCACATCGAAGCCCGCGCGTATGCCTTCTATTAGCAACCCCAGTTCAACCGCTCTGTGCGAAACATCCGCATCCATAGTAATGATTACATCACCCTTCGCGGCCTTCATACCCTTTCGAAGGGCGGAACCCTTGCCAATGTTGTCGAACAGCACTTTGCAACCGTGTTTTTTTGCTATGCTCACCGTTGCATCCTCAGAATAACCGTCGACGACTATAACCTCGTAGGTGTATTCCCTTCTCTTGCGAAAAAATTCCTTTATTTCTTTCAGAACTATCGGAAGGGTTTCCTCCTCGTTCAGCGTAGGGATTATTATCGAGATTTTCATCTTTCAATCAACCTAGGGAAATTCACACTTTCAGCATAATTAAAATATCACTAAGGTTAAAATAAGTACCGCTCAACGATAATGGGATAAATTTTCAAGTAAAATTTTTATTCCCCCTCTCTTAACAGGAACTTCAATATTCGTAAAATGATTTCCGCAGCGTCTTCACACAGGGTTTCTTTTCGAACTCCATACCTGAAATTAGAACGTCCAGAATCTCAAGAACAGATTATGCAGAACCCATCGCATACCCCTGACTCCGTCACTCCCAGCGCACAATCACGCGAAAAATCAAGAACTATTCCAGTATCTCCTCCACAATTTTTTCTTCGTTGAATTCTCTAAGGTCTTCGTAGCCCTGACCCACACCCAAAAATAGAATGGGTTTTTTTATGGCGTATGCAGCGGAAATCGCCGCCCCGCCCTTTTCGTATACATCCGCCTTTGTTAAAATTATTCCGTCAACACCCACTTCGCTGTTAAATTTCTTTGCCTGCTCTATCACATCGTTGCCCGTAAGCGAGTCCAAAACCAATATCTTCAAATCCGGTCGGTTTACGCGACATATTTTGCGCAGCTCCTCCATGAGATTTACGTTAGCGTGACTCCTGCCCGCGGTATCGGCCAAAACAACATCGTAATTCTTTGACTGCGCCCTCATTCTCGCATCGTAAATCACCGCCGCAGCATCGCTGCCGTAGTGCTGCTTTACTATATCTACGCTAAGTTTTTTCGCATGCTCCTCCAACTGCTCTATCGCCGCCGCTCTGAAGGTATCGCCGGCAGCGAGCAGAACCCTGTAGCCCTTGTTTTTCAGCAGCGCCGCCACCTTTGCGAGCGTCACGGTTTTTCCCACGCCGTTAAAGCCCAAAAATACTATCGTAGCGTAACCCTTCTCTTTCTTTGCCCGCTGTATTATTTCCTCGAGGTTTACTTTACCGCACTGGTGAAATATCTCAAGTATTGCCTTTCTGAAGGAATCTTTAATTACGAATTCGACCTCACCGCGTTTGCACACTTTACCTATGAGATTTTTCCTAACGGTTTCGCATATGTAAAGCGCGGGCTCCACCGCAACATCATTCTCGAGAAGCAAGAGTTCCAATTCTTCCAAAAATCGCGAGATTCTTTTTTCGGTAAGCTCTACCTCAAAAAGTTTCGGTTTCTTTCTCTGTTCGGGTGTTTTAGGCACAGAAATTTTTTGGATTACCTTTTCTTCGGAACGGGATATGGCAGTCTCTGGAGCAGGAGGTCTGATTGTGGCAGTTTCTTGGGGTTGGGGTGGTGGGCATTTGATTGTGGCAGTCTCTGGGGTATGGGGCGGCGGGCATTTCAATTGCTCTGTTTCGTACTTCTCCTCAGTTTTTTCGGGTTTTACTTCGGATTCGATTTTTCTTTCAACCTCTTCTCTTTTTTCCTCCTCAACCTGCGCAGAAAACCGCTTCACCACCTGCGATAATTTCTGTTTAAGTTTGGCGAACATATGAAAAAGAATTGAGAAAAAACTTTAAAATAGAGAGATTGACAGCGAGTAGCTCTACAAACGATTGCCAGATAAGTCGAGTGATTTCTCAACGATAGGAAAAGATTAGAAGAAATTGAGGAAGAAAGTGAGGCTAAGGCACACGCAAGTATTGTGATAGCGTGGTGATGAGATAATGAGCTCGATCTATGCTGGAGACGAAAAGAACGCTCAACTCGTTCAAAATTAGCGCGGCGGAGCTGTGTCAAGGAATACGGTGCTATCCGAAGGAGTTCATTCGTAACTACGGAAAATGGGTTTGTAATCCTACTCTTGTTTCGCGCTTATAAGTCATCGAAATATTCGCGTGTCGAGAAAATTTTTGAACGCATTCTGATTCAACTCCCGGCGGAAAAACTTAAAATTTCCCGGGTAAATAGTTTAAGTTCTGCCGGGGTCGCATAACCTGGTATTGCGCGCGGCTGGAGACCGCGTGGGGCTCTGCCCCGTGTGGGTTCGAATCCCACCCCCGGCGTGGGTTTCTAAAAACCTTACAGCTTTAACCGCAGTTTCCAAAAGTAGCATGCTGACCCGCGGTAAAGCATGATGGTGGCCGACTTTGGGGTAACGCTTAATCCAAAGGACATTCCCTTAATATCCCGACGGTAAGGATAACGAAACAGATTTCGATTTTTCATAGGAAAGAGCCATCTTTGACCGCTGAAATTCTTTTAAGTTGCAAAATATATGTAAGTCATGCGGTACGCTACTTTAATGCTGCTGCTTGCCCTGATAGTAGCAAGCGGTTGTGTTGAGCAGCCCGTGTCACCATCGCTCCACCAGGGTTTAGAAATCTCTATCGATGCCCCGTCGGAAGTATATAAAAATGAAAAATTCACGGTGTATGCAGATGTGGAAAATTTCGGAAATAATACTTACGAGGTCGATGTGGATTTCTTCGACACAGGAGCATTTTCAAAATCCGGTAAATGCAGGGAGAGTTTCACCCTTAAGGAGAATGAAGTCAGAATAATTCCCTGCGAACTGGTTTACCAAGGCGAATTGGAAAAGGAAACGGAAAGTAAAATAAGCACGGAAATCTCGTACCGTACCTCACTTGAGTTTATCCAACCCATAGAATTTCTTTCGCAGGAGGAATACGAGCAGAGAAAAATCACGGGAAAATACAGGGAACTTCCCACACGCTTTCTCTACAACAACGGAGACGTAGAAATCGAAATAGAGATGAGCGAAAATCCGGTGGTGAAAAGAGGGGATAGAAAGCACTACGTCTACATAAAAATAAGAAACCTCGGTGAAGGTATGATAAGCAAGATAGAAGACATTAAAATTACCACAACACCGCCCAATTTGCTCATGTGTGATATTCCACCTCTCGTGCAGCAGAACGGAAAGTTTCCCACGATAGCGTGCTCTTTGGATGTTTCCAGTCTTAAAGAAAACTTTTTAAATATATTTCTACAAATTTATTTGAGTTACAACTACGAAATTAAAAAAATCGTAAACATAAAAGTGATTAAATGAAAGGAACATATGCAATTTTTCTGTTGGGGCTTTTAGTACTTGCCAGTGGATGTGTACAGCCGAGCGAGGGAGGAGAAAGACCAGTAAAAACAAGCGCCACCGACGGAATCGTAATAAACGAATTCTCCTCGGATTTAACAAGGTACGAAAGCACGGAAAGCATACCACTGTATCTTGAAATAGAGAACGTGGGAGGTACAACGGCAAAGGATGTGAATGCAACGATTTTAGGAGCGAGCTGGGTAGATAATGTACCGACAAAGGATTTTGGCAACCTCTCACCACCAGATTTGACAGTAAGCCCGCCCGTGCCCGGAGATTTCAAGACATGGACCACCACGTTGAGCGCATTCACGAATGTGCCGCAGGGTGTCGAGACAAAAGTTACCCTTACCGCAAGAGTAGAATACGGTTATTCGAACAACGGAGCGGTTCACATAGACGTGCTGAGCAAGGATGAATACAAAAGAAGGATACAGAAAGGAGAAACCATACCCACGGCACCGACCGTAGAAAACAGCGCGGGTCCCATCCACATCGATATAGACCCGAGAGGATTGCCGCCGATACTCGACAAAAAAGAAAATATAAGCGTTCTGATACTGTTGAAGAACGTGGGTAGCGGCGTGCCCATAACAAAAGAGGGAGCAGAAGGCAACATAACTGTAAACCTTACGGTAACAGGACTTAATGCGAAGTTCGTAAAGTGCCTTGACACAGAATACAATCCATCTCAAACATCGGTTATAATCCAGACCAAGTTGAGAAGAGGCGAATCCGCAAAGATTCCGTGCACGATAGAACTCGATAAGCCGACGGCGCACAACACGTTCACCATTCTCTTCAAGACGGACTACAGGTATTACATCGAGCAGCCACTAACACTAACGATAGTCGGCGCTGGCTAATTTTTATTTTTCCATTTTTAGTCCTTTGAACTTCGGTACAAAGCATGATTTTATAAGCAGAATAGAGCAAATAGAGTTCTGAATATGAACGGCGATACGACCTTTCGAACTTCTAAAAGATTCTTATTACCATTTGTAAAAAATCAACAAAAGATGGACACACGTTCACGTAAAAACTCTATGTTCTCACACCGTGAATAAGATAAATAGTAAATCAAACTAAGTTGTATAATGGAGGTAGTACTCCTGCTAATATCGATAGCTCTGTTGGTACTCTACATAAAAGAAATGCGTAGGGTAGCGGAATTGGAAAGGGAAAAACAAAGTTTGGCGATAAGGTTCGGGTTAGCCGCAGAGCATCTATCGCCCTTTATCAAAAAATTCAATCCCGAGCGATTCAGGTTTATAGGCTCTCCTGTTGATGGCATTCACTTCGGTGAGAAGGAGATAACTTTTGTAGAGTTTAAAACAGGCAACTCTCAACTGAACGAAAACGAAAAAAGAATAAAAGAATTGGTGGAGAAGAAAAAGGTGAGGTTTGAAGTAATAAGAATAGGCGGATAATTCCTGAGCACAGCGTCAGAGACCCACCGTAGTAAAGTAGAAGAACGCCACCGAAAAGAGGATTACGAGCATTGCTATAAAAATTAACAGCCACAAGAGGTATGCACTCATGAATTTTAACTTTATCGCTAAAGTATATAAATCGAGGGGTCGTAGTCTAGCTTGGAGCGGTCTTAAATCAGCCGCGGGCTGTTAGGACTCCGGCCTTGGGAGCCGGCAACCCCGGTTCAAAATTGGATGAAAATCCGGGCGACCCCATCTTACGACCCTTTCTCGCACCTAAACGGAAAGAATAAATCCAGGTAAGGGAATAGTAGCACATACTGCTTCTGAAAAAAGGCTCGTATGAGTGGAGTAGCGGTAATTGATTGTAAAAGGGCTCTTTCCAATATCGGCATGATAATATCAAAATTGAAACTCGGTTTCGTTATCACTATCGGTATGAATCGAGAGATGAATTAAGCGCGGGTTCGCAGGGTTTGCTGCGTTAGGGTAGGAATTTGGTGTGCGGGGCTTGGTTATTATTGCTCGCGGGTCGTCATACCGATGGGGGGAAACAACCTTGCGCAAGTTTTATAAAAAAGTTGCGAAACTTTATAATTCTTGGTGAGCGGCATGCCGAAATTCCACCGATGCGATATGTGCGGTAAAAGATTTCCCGCCACCCAGATAGGAAGGATACAGATTATCAAGCGATTACCGAAAGGTAAGGTAGAATTCTGGGTGTGCAAGAATTGCAGTTCAAAATTTAAGGAATGCGTAAAACCCCTTATACCACACATAGAATGGGAGCCTAAAAATAAACCGGAAGGATAAAGCGCAGGGGTTTCTTTCTAACGTCGGCATGAGGCATCGAATTAACTTTACTTTTAACCCTGTTCGTAATAATCATGGAAGAGAAACGATTAAGGTGCGTTTCGCTACGCTCGCGATAATTCTCGCCGCTTATCATGCCAATTTTGGAAAGGACCAGCGGCAGCTTTTAATTCTGCTTTAAAACTTCTATAATTCTATTTCCTTTATGAGGTCTTCGAACTGCGAGCCGGTAAAGAGCCTGTTAATGGTCGCTCCGGCAGCGATTGTATGACCGCCCCCCTTCAACATCCTCGCTATTTTTATCACTTCTTTGTTCGTATGCGTTCTCAACTCAAGCTTCGTGGATATCCTGCCTAACCTATCCTTTCTGTGAAACATTACCGCGATCACGTCAAACGGCGCGAGCTCGTGCTCCTTCAATTTGTTGCAGATGAGATGCACCGGAACGAAGTCGAGGGATTCGTAGATGGCGATTCTTAACCCGTTAACATCCTTCACGTTAATTTTATGCAGAATACGCGCTTCCGCTGTTTTCAGGTATTCTCTGTATTCCGATACGAGATTGAAAAGGCTTTGGTTTGTCTGAAGTTCCTCCAGCGAGTTAAACGCCAAATCTCTCGCGAGATTTCTCAGTTTTTTGTTCAACTCGGCGTAATTCTTCGAAAACTTCCATTTTACGGCTCCTACAACATCCCTAAGAAACTCCGCATCCTCGCAGCGTATCTCGTTGGTATCGACCTGATTCGCAAGTTCTATCATTTCTGATTCTATGTTAAAGTACTTCCCTACTAGTTCGCACGCAGAGCGCGCCCTTTCCACCACGAACTTCACGTTCCCAAAGCATTCAACGCGCTCGCATCCCGCGAAAACGTCCCACTCGTGGTGGTCTATCCAGATTGTTTTTGAAAACGCCGAGGCTATTCTCACCGTTTCCCTGCTTCCGGTAATATCGAACACGTAGAGTTCGTCCAAACTTCTCCCCACCATAGCTCTGCAGAGTGTATCTTTAAAACCGTTGACAGAGGTGAAATACGTCGGTATCCTCGAGGTTTTCATCGCTTTGTAAAATATCGCCACGCTGCACACGCCGTCGCAATCGTTGTGCGATACCGCGAGCATAGTAGTTTATCGGTTTGAAAGAAATTTATACGTTAACCCTTTTTTGTAAGGGAGTTTCCAAAATTCATGAGAACTTGGAGCGATTCAAATTCCTATCCAACTCTTATTTAGTTACCTCCTTGGTTAATCATCCGATAACGTGGATAAAAAATAATAGTCCAATTTTCCAGTGTTTTTAGGCACTAATTTCTGATTTGGTGAGTTGAGAAGGAAATACCGCTTGAGAACAGAATCTTTAGTTTAGTGCCTAATTACTACTATATGACTTATATCAGGTATAAGGTGTTTGGAAAAACAAAGATTCTAAAGATTAGAATGCCTAAAAGTCTGGGAATTTAGGATAGTTTCGATTTTAATATCAACACGCCGATTTTGAAAAACCTTGTAAATGTTCTTCTGATATCATGTGCCTTTCTTTTTAGCAGGGTTTTCTTCTACGGAAACTTCTACAGCAGGAACGATATGCTCAAACCGAAGCACCTTATATTCACTTCACAACCAGGAAATAAACTGGAATATTATAAAAATTATAAATGCGATAGCACCGAGCAGCGCCATGCCGAGCAGAACTATTTTCGTAGAAATTTTGAACTCTTCTTTATCGGGCTTCGCCGCAACCATCAACACGCGTTTGCATTGATACAGGAAGTTTTTTATTTCACTCAGCACACGCATGGCAAACTACCCTTCGAAAAACTTTCTTAAGGCGGGGTGCATTTCCTCCATGTAGCGGTATGCAATCGTTTCGTAAAAGTTATATATAATCATCACGGTAAGTAGAATACCCGTTCCCGTTCCTAAAGCACCCATAAAATTTGCGAATGCCGCGAGGAAACCCACGAACGCACCGCCCATAACAGCGAGCGGCATTATGTAGCGCGAGAGCACCTGCTCAACGATTCTCGGGTCCCTTCTAAAGCCCGGTATCTGCAAACCTATGCTCGTTATCTGCTTCGCCACGCTTTTCGCATCCATTCCCGCTGTTTCGACCCAGAGAACGGAAAATATCACCGAACCTATCACGAAAAACAGCACATGACCCAGTGCGCGAAGGAGTAAGTCACTGCTGAACGCGCCGTGCAGGAGAGAGAGGATTAACGCGTGCGGTACGGTAATGTAGTATACGAAACCCGAGGTGGGATTGCCCTGAGCATCGAACTCTCCCAAAATAGGCACACCTTTGTTCGCGAGCATCGCACCCATCATCTGCAGGTTTGCGAGGAGCGCCGCGATTAAAATTACGGGAATGTTGCTCGTGTAGATGAATTTCAACGGCCATCTCCTCCCGAACCCGGAAATGCTACCGAACGCTAAGGGTATCTCCACCTTTATTCCGTTCACATACACCACGAGGAAAACGATCAAAATCGTTGAAATAACGGGGAGAATAGCATCAAACGCCGAGGACAAATCGCCCATGCCGAGCATTATAAAAAACTGCGGTATGAGACCCGCCGGAATCTCGCTACCGAAGGTAAAGGGGTTGAACGCGCGAATGAAAATCTCCTTGCACACACCGGCTGCTATGAACAGCGAGACACCGCTTCCTATACCCCATTTGCTCACGACCTCATCGAAAAGCATAACGAGCAACCCTCCGCATGCGAGTTGTAGAATGAGTAGGAGGATTAAAAAAGGGTCGGGAGCCCTCGGTCGGATCGCGCCCAGCAGAACATAGGTTGCCGCTTCGAAAAAGCAGAAGAATACTATTCCCACTTTTTGGTAGAGTTCGAACCTTTCCCTATCCTCGGGTTTGGTAAGATCGAGCGGCAGAACCTTCGTACCGACGAGCAATTGCAGGATAATCGAAGCCATGACTATGGGACCTATGCCCAACGTAGTCAGCGAGCCCATTTTGCTCGCCAAAATCATCTGCATGTAGTGAAGGTGCTCGTATGTTGATGGCTCAACACCGTAGAGCGAAATGAAACCCATCGAAAGGTATATGAAAAGGATTATGCCCGTCCATTTCAACCTCTCTTTAAAACTTATCGCCCGCTTCGGCGACTCTACACCCGGCACAAGTTTTCCCAAGGCTTCTATCATCGGTATCACGCTGCTACCGACTCGATACTCTAATCGTTTGCATCCTTTGATTCGGTTGGTTTCAACCCTTTCGTAAATGGGTAACAGCTTTAAGAGATGTAAATCCCTACCGCTTCGTTGGTGTTAATAAAAAAATGGTTGTAGAAAACTTAAATATAAAACGGTTTACGGTATCTAAGCACCTATCGGTCGAAAATTGAATGCATCAAAGAATCTAAGATTTCATTTCTAACATGAAAGTTTTTCGACCTATGAGCGCTATCCCCATGCGTTCCTCCGTATCGATTATTTTGGAAGCAGTATGCGACGAAGAGATAAAAGAAGTTGTGTTGGAACGACTTTGCTACCGCGCCGAAAACGAAAAGACAGAGATTAAAAACTTTTTAAACTTTACCGCCAATAGAAGGTTGATTACCATGAATCTCATATACGCCGCGTTATTCCTGCACTCCGCAGGCAAGGAGGTGAACGAGGAGAATCTGAAGAAGGTGGTCGGCGCTGTAGATGAAAGCGTTGATGAGGCGCAGATAAAGGCGCTGGTGGCTGCTTTGAGTAATGTTAACATCGACGAAGCCATAAAGAAAGCGGTAGCCATGCCCGCGGCTGCGGCACCGCAGCCACCTGCTCAGGCAGCGGAAGAGGAAAAGAAGGAGGAGAAAAAAGAGGAGGAGGAAGCGGAGAAGAAAGCCGAGAAAGCAGCAGAGGGATTAAGCGCGCTCTTCGGATAGGTTTAAACTATTTGCGATTTCTTTCAGGGGCTCGTCATGGCAAGCGAGGCGGAGAAGCGGATTAAAGAAGAATTTAAAAGGGTTGCGCAGAAAAAACCCGAGAAATACTATCCCGTTCGCGTGCTCATCGAGCAGGGATTTAAAAGATATCGCTGCGAGAGATGCGGCAACTACTTCTGGGCTGCGAAGGAAAGGAAGGTATGCGGTGATGCTCGCTGCGTAGGCGCGTACCAGTTCATAGGCAAGAAAATTATAAAACCCCTTACCTTTCACGAGGTGTGGAAGCTTTTTTCCAGCCATTTCGAAGCGTTCGGATACGCCTCGATAAATAGATATCCCGTCGTGGCGAGGTGGAGGGAGGATATATTCTTTGTCGAGGCATCGATCGATGATTTCATACCCTACGTCGTCGAGGGCGCTGCTCAACCTCCCGCGAATCCGCTCGTCGTGCCGCAGTTCTGCATGCGGTTCAACGATGTGGATAACGTGGGCATCACGGGCAGGCACTACACGGGCTTCGTGATGATGGGTCAGCACGCGTTCGAGGAGAAGCGCAACTACAAACCGGAAGAATATTTAGAGCATATATACCTCTGGCTCACCGAAGTGCTAAGAATCCCTCCAGAGGAAGTTCAGTTCCACGAGGATGTGTGGGTGGGCTCCGGTAAAATGGGTCCGAGTTTGGAATTTTTTTCCCACGGCCTGGAATTGGGTAATCAGGTTTACATGCAGTACGATATAACTCGCGGCATAAGGGAACTTCCACTGAAAATTCTCGACATGGGCTCAGGACAGGAGAGGTACGTGTGGTTCTCTCAGGGTAAAGCGAGCTCCTACGAGTGCGTGATGCCGAGCGCTGTGAAAAAACTTTTCAGCAGCACCGGAGCGAGAGCAACGCCGCTCTGGGAAGAGTTCCTACCTTACGCCGCTGCGCTCGACCTCGATGAGGTCGCCGACATCGACCGCGCATGGGAAAGCGTTTCGAAAGCGTTGGGTGTTGATGTTAAGGAGCTGAAGGAAGAGATATATCCGCTGACCGCTCTCTTCGCGGTTGCCGAGCACACGAGAACGCTCCTCGTTGCGTTGAGTGACGGCGCCATTCCGAGCAACGTCGGCGGAGGCTACAACCTGCGCGTGATTCTGAGGCGGTGCTTCAGCTTCATCGAAAGGTTCGGATGGAACGTGGATTTGCATAGTATATTCGAGGAGCATGCGAGATATCTCAAACCGCAGTATCCGGAGCTCTGCCTCGGCCTGGAAAACGTGAAGAAGATAGTGGACTCCGAAAGGAGGAAGTACGAGAAAACGAAGAAAAAATGGCGAACGATTCTCGATGCGTTAAAAGGAGAAAAGATAACGGTGGAAAAAGCCATAGAGCTCTACGACTCCCACGGACTGCAGCCCGAGATGCTGAAGGAGGAACTCAACGTCGAAATACCTCCGAACTTCTTCAAGCTCGTTACCCAAAGACACGAGCCGAAGACCGAAGAAAGGAAGAGGGAACTGCCGAGCGTAGAGGGCGTTGGAAAGACCGAGAAGCTTTACTACAGTAACGATAAGTTATACGAGTTCGAGGCGAGGGTGCTGAAGGTTGCCGGAAATTTCGTTGTGCTGGATAGAACCGCGTTCTATCCGGAGGGCGGCGGTCAGGAGTGTGATAAGGGAAAAATGATTTCAGCGAGGGGCGAGGCGAACGTTCTGTACGTTTGCGAGTCCAACGGAATAATATTCCACGAGGTGGATAATCCCGTGTTTTCTTCGGGAGAAACCGTGAGGTGCAAAATAGATGCGGAAAGAAGGAAAAGGCTCATGCAGCACCACACCGCGACGCACATCATCAACTACGCGTGCAGAAAGGTTCTGGGTAATCACGTGTGGCAGCACGGCGCGTGCAAAACGCCGGAAAAAGCGCACCTCGACATAACGCACTACGAAAATCTAACCGAAGAGGAGATAGAAAAAATAGAGAGCGTTGCGAACGAAGCGGTCGGGAGAAATCTCAGGGTAATCGTGGAAAACCTTTCGAGAACCGAAGCTGAAAAAAGATACGGCTTCGCCATCTACCAGGGCGGGGTTCCCATAGGAAGGGAGATAAGAATAGTCTCGATAGATGATATCGACCACGAGGCGTGCGGCGGCACGCACTGCAGCACCACGGGCGAGGTGGGAAAAATAGTTGTGCTCGACTGGAATAAAATACAGGACG
>Ga0190307_1000455_pt1 | contig 11917 bp, 9 predicted proteins | sample 48700745_MG_FD_161653 | JGI IMG/M metagenome (GOLD analysis project Ga0190307, IMG submission 161653) | Hydrothermal vent sediment bacterial communities from Southern Trench, Guaymas Basin, Mexico - 4870-07-4-5_MG | ecosystem: Environmental > Aquatic > Marine > Hydrothermal vents > Sediment ... | reverse complement strand
CTTTTGCCTTGAAATGTGTGAAAATGATTGCGGGAATGCATGGAGCGAGGATTACGAGTGCGGAATGAGACATTGAACGATGGATGTGGAAAAGCACATCTGCGTCAGGTATTGCACCTAAGAGAGCAAGCGGAAGTGCCTTCTTCGGCTCTACTCCCGCAAGAATAAGCACGAACAACGGCACAGCAACATGAATGAGCAGTTCTGGCATGCCTTTCCCTCCCTTTCCTCGCTTTCTTTTCACGCTCCTGCATTTATTTCTTGCGGTGGTCGTTGAGACTTGCCCGAATAAGCATAGCACAATAATCACCTTCTATGGTAAATAGCAGAGCAGAAAACAAATTGATTGAATTTTTGTGAAGTAAGGGATATAATTATGACAATTACAGAGATGCTCTGCAGATTGGGTGTTAGGTTCAGACACGATGGGGAGAGGAGTTCGGTGAATCTGTCTTTTCTTCTTCCGAACAGAGAGCGAGGATTTTTCTTCTGCTGTTAATTTCGGAAGGAAAGAGAAAAAGTTGGGTGGAAAAAGGGCTTGTCAGAATTATTTTTATTTGTGTTTTCCTTTTAGGAAAGACCACAGGGACAAAGATTATTTAGTGTGTGTTATAGTTAGGAGAAAGAGAAAGTATTTATAATGTTAGAGGAATTTGGCGGAGGATTTGATGAGCGAGCGTGAGTGTGCTGCAAAGGGGGAGGGAAAAGGGGGCGAGAGAGATGTTGATGCATGGGGATTTATGGTATGCATTTGTGAAAGGTCGGCGGAACGGGAATTGGAAGAAGCTCGCTCGGATGGAGAAGGCACTTTATCGTGCAGCGCTTGCATATATGAGTGGTGATAGAAAAATTGTGAGCGAGAGCGTGGTGAATAAATTGCTCATTCTTATTAAGAAGCTGCTTGAGACGCCGTCGCAGCGGATTTTCAAGCGGGGATTTGAGCGAGCGGTCTGGCTCATTCGTAAAATAGAGAGGTTGTCTGTAGGAGCAGTGCAGCTCTCCGCACTGAATAATTGGCTCAGAAACCCCGATTATATATTCTGGCTGGGGACAATGCAGTGGTGAGAAGCGGTATCGTAGATAGGCAACATGCCAAGGAGAGTAGAGAAAGTATCATAAGGATAAGTAGTTAGTTATACCCACGTTGAACGAGGAAAAGATAAAAGTGAATCGAAAGAGGCAGAGAGCTGGATTATTTTGCTATAGTGACTCAAAGAAAACTTGTCCTGATGGTGAAAAGGGAGAGACTTAGGGCAGATATCCTAAAATGAACCGGAGAGTAAGATCAGTTCGCGAACGCTAATATTTAATTTTTATACCTTTTTATCAGATTACACAATGCTGAGAAGTAGTAGAAAAATAAGAGAGCTAAGCGATATGATAAGGAAAATGAAAGTTCTGAGAAAAATAAGCAGAAGTTATATTGGTTATAAGCTGGGACATCCTATACCTTTCTTTTGTGTATACTCAGTAACGTTGCGGTGCAATCTTAGATGCAAGCATTGTTTTGTGGAATCCCCTTATCAAAACGACAAAGAACTAAGAGAATATTGGAGTGGACTTGGTAGAGATCTCACAACAGAGCAGGCCAAATACGCAATCGATCAATTGGATAGGATAGGTATTTCCATGCTTCATCTCACTGGCGGTGAACCTCTGCTTAGAGAAGACCTTGAGGAGATCGCGTTGTATGCAAAGGGTAAAAATATGTACGTCTCCTTAGATACCAATGGCACGCTAATAACCAAAGAAAGAGCAAAGACATTACGCTACTGTTTTGATAGGATAGGTGTTTCTGTTGATGGAATGAAAGAGACGCATGACAGGATAAGAGGAAAAAATACATTTGAAAAAGCTGTAAAAGCGATAAAATTACTCAAAAACTATTCCGATTCGGTAGTAGGAATTGTATATACGATTAACAAAATAAATTACAGGGATGTGGAAGAGGTATTTGAATTAGCCAGAGCGCATTGCGACTTCATTACTTTCTTGCCAATAGATCATATCAGGGAACTTTCCTTAGACGAAGAAAGTGCAAAACAGGTGGGAAAGAAGATTCTGAAATTAAAAGAGAAGAACATGCACTTCATTGAAAATCCTGTTGAATATATTAAGCTATTGCCTTATTTTCTCCAGGGAAAGACTGCAATTGATTGCAACATTGCTTGCCATCCATTCGCTCTTTACTACACGTTGGGTCCAAGTGGAGATTTAAGTGGATGCACCGCCTTACACTCTTTTGTGGGGAACATCTTAAAAGAGGATATAGTGGACATGCACAGGCAAGGATTATCTAAGATGCAAGATGTGCGTAGGAAATGTAAGGGCTGCACCTTAACGTGTGCTATCCAAAATTCATTATTATTCCAGCAACCCATTCATAAAGCAATTTTCATCGCATTACCTAAACTCTTACGTAATATTTAGGAGGATTGAAGTAATTTGCATATTAAAGGATTAATGAGATACAGGGGCTGGAAGGTATGGATGAGCTATGATATGCATATAGTCCTTTTTGCACTTCTTTATATTTTAATAGTAGATAATTTAAATAGATTAATGGATTCATTAATTTTGATATCTTCGCTCGGATTTTACTTTATGTATGGATTTCTGATAAATGATTTCTGTGATATGCCTTTTGATATTGTAGCAGGTAAAAAAAGGGCTGTTCAGGAACTGCCAAAAAGCGTATTCATTGCGATAATTCTTCTTGTTGTTTCTATATGTGTGCTGCATTTGTTATATCTCAAAGAAGCTTTCTACATCGCTACTTATATTACTTCCTATATACTTGCAACTCTTTACTCCGCACCACCAATAAGATTTAAAAATAGGGGTCTTGCAGGAATTGTTGTAAATGCGCTCATAGAAAAGGCTTTGCCGGTTCTTGCAGTATTTGCATTTTTCACCCACTTTGAGATAGACACACTTATATTCTTAGCAGCTTCGTTTTCTTTTGGAATTGTTGAAATAATAACGCATCAAATATACGATTACAAAAACGACTTAAGGACTGAAATTCATTCCTTTGTCACTGTTGTAGGGATAGATAAAACATTAAAAATTTATAAATATTTTATATGTCCCATTTCTGGAATGCTAATAGTCTTCTTGTGCTTTATTATATCTCTAAAAGTCCCATATGCATTTCTTTATATTATTGCTACATTTGTATTATATCTAATTCTACGTTTATTTATCTCAAAAGGCTGGTTGAATAGAGAGAAAAAGGTAATTCCATTGTATATCTCATGCTTAAATATATTAATTAATACTTTACTTCCATTATTCTTTGTAATTATTCTTAGTTTTAAAAATCTTTTAAATATTATTTTTCTATTAATAGCACTTGGCTCACAGTATTATGTGATAAAATATAATTTAAATTCTTTAAAAAAGAAAGCCTTAATACATTTTGAAATATTTACAGACACATAAAATGAAAAAAGATATTATAATAATTACTGGTCTGTTTTCTGTTGCATTTTTGATACGAGTGGCTAATGTATCCAACGTTTGCCTGTATTCTGATGAATATCTCTATCAGCTACGGGCATTTACAATCTTAGCGAATAATTGGGATCCCACAGCAGAGCCTATAGCAGAAATGTTTAAAGGTGCTATCCCTTTTATCTCGTATATTGGGGCCGCAGTTACTTTGCTTTTTGGAGGCAATTTGAGCACTCTTAAAATATTTTCTGTAATTTTCGGAAGTTTAACGGTTCCATTCCTATATCTTTTTGGAAAGGCGATATATAATCGAAAGACCGGTTTATTGGCTTCTTTATTTATGTGTTTTTCTACATATCACAGTTTATATAGTCGTATATTTATGTGCGAGGCACTCACAATATTTTTTATTACCACATTTCTATGGCTTTTTTGCTTAAGCCAGCGTTCGGAAGGTAAAAAAAGCACAATCTATGCATGCTTTGCAGGGGCTATGATGGGTTTAGCTATAGATATAAAATATATATCCCTATTTTTAATCCCTGCAGCTCTTGCGTATGTGTTGTGGACAAAGAGTTTTAGTTTTAAGGCACTAATAAATAAAAAAATAATTTTAATTTTTATATTTGCAGTTTTATTCGCCGCTCCACTACTTATAGGTTTATACATCACAGATGTAGGCTTATATCCAATATACCACTATTCTATAGAGAAGTATGGAATAAGAGAGGGATATCCACAAAACATTCGAGTGTTAAGTTTTTCACCGAACGAGCTACTTGTAAGGGGAATAGGGGGTATGCTTGGCGCCTTAGCATGGAATGCCTGGCTATTACCCCTTTACTGGGAAGGCGTCTTTTTACTTTCTCTACTTTTACTTTTTTTGATAATCTTTCCTCTCTATTTATTTGAATTCTTAAGTAAAAACAAAAGTGGTAGCTTTCTTATGATATTCCTTATTACTTTATGCATACCTTTATTCTTTTCTGCAAAACTTCAATATTATCTTAATTATTTACTTATATTTTTATATATAATGTTTTCTCATCTTGCTATAAAATCATTTGAGTTTATAAAGAAAGAAAATGTTCTTAAAAGCATTTTCGGGTTTATCATTATTCTGCTCACTTTGGTGGTGTTGTTCTCTTACTTTGTTACAGGTGTGTTCTCGCCTTACTTTGGTGATGATGAATTTTCATGGACTAAAAGAGCTGTAAAGCATATAGAAAGCGACATCATCAGGAGTGGTTATAAGGGAGATATCGTGATAGGAACATTTTCACTAGCAAAAGAACCTTTGGAATATCAAGTTTACCTCAGTGGTATTAATGCATCCACAATTTCATTCTTAAAGCGTAGCGAGGGATATAAAATCAAAAGAAAAACGATTGATCTCGATACATTAGACAGAGTAAAACCAAATTATTTAGTGGTAAATGACCTTGATTATGGATATTACTTTAATAAAGATGCTATAAAAAAGATATTAACAGATTACAGAGTTATTTTTTTCTCTCATAATTATTATAATAAACTAGATTCTCATACAAAAGTGCTTGGATATCGCATTTTCAAAAGAACTGAAATGCAGCCTCACGGATTATTATTCCCAATAGGTGATAAAGAAGGGGAAATTTCTGAAGATATATTCAAGAAAAGTATACCAAGCGTGATGAAGGTTGGAAGGCCATATACTGTGCTGGTTCAAGTGAAGAACACAGGAAATTCACGCACAAATTTCACTGTAAGAGTGTATTCAGAAAAATTTATAATTGCTGGAGCTATTAAAGAGATAACCCTCAATAAAGGTTCAACTCGCCTACTTAAATTAAAAATAGTTCCTTTTGAAGAGTATGTAGGAGAACTCCCGATAACGGCTGAACTTTATGCCAAACATGAAAAATCAATGAAAAAAGTAGACTCGGTTTCAGACTTCGTATACCGCATTGAAAAATGAAAAATAAAAAAATCATAATTGGAATAGCAATCTTAGTAGTGTTAATTGCATTACTTGCTGGATTGTATTTTATTAGTGTCTACAAACCAGAGATTCAGAAAAAAAAGCAATTACTTCAGAGATTCTCCGAATTCAAAGCTCAGTGTGATGAGAAAAAAGCACAGGGGTATGATGTTACAGAAGCGGAAGTGTTAGCAAGAAGAGCCAAACGAGCTTTTGATAGAAAGGATTATAAAACGGCGGATAACCTTTTGGATAGCGCTTTTGAGGCGTTAGAGAGGGCGAAAAAGATACCTGTCATGCCCGAGGAGGTTAAAGAAGAGGCGAAAAAGAGGTTTTCTCAGATTAAGGTTGCTTCTCTTTATGAAAGGATAACTGATAATGTAAGAAATATTGATGAAGTAATCACTATATTTAAAGAAACTGAAACAGATTTCATATTCAGAGGGTGGTGGATATGGTACCCCTGTCCTGAATCCCCAGAAACGGTATTGCCACCAGACTATCCTTCTGATTATGTGAAAATATGTGCGGAGAGAGGTTATACTTATCAGCAATTTAGAGAGGCATTAAGTGAGATAAAGAAAGAGATGCCAAATGTTATATTTTGTGGTGCGGTTCCTGCTGAACGTATTAATTTTAATTTTTTAGAGATAGATCCCATGACTGGAGAAATTTATAAAAAAGAAGAAATAGAAGAAATGGCACTTGACCCTGCTAAATGGGGTATTACAAGTGTTTCGAAGGATAAGTTGCAAAAGCATTTCCAGGAAGGTGCTACAAGTCCAGGAGGATATTTTCCAGATATAACAAATTCTGATTTTCAGGAATTATTCATGAGCTGGGTAAAGAAACAGATAGATTGCGGTGTAGATGCTATCTGGATTGATATGCTATTTAGTCAGGCAAGAATACTCAATGAAATAACGGGAGATCCGTATCATCCAGCAGTAAAGGAATCTTATGAAGCCGCTTCAAAAATCGTAGATGAGATACACGACTACGGATACTTAAAGGGGAAATATATTTATGTAGGAACCTGGCTCGATTGCATAGAGTTTCCCTATCCCCCGCCAAATCTTGATTTTATTACAGTATCTCCGTCATCTGATGAAATTAGTGCAATGAAGCTTGAAGAAGAAAAGTGGGATGAGATAGTTAAAAAAATTAGAGAGAAAATGGGTGATATTCCGATTTTCGCTTTCATGGACTGGAGCACTTCTGATAGTTCACCAATGGCAATTTTCAGTCAAAAACTAACAATAGAAGAGCAGAGAAAGTTCTTAAAAATAGCAGACGATTTTTTTCAAAAAAAGGGTATAATTTTTGTTTACCCTGTTCACGGCGGTTGGATGGGTAATAACGCAAAAATACTTTCCTTTGGCAAATCTAAGTTCTACGATAGCAAAGCTCCAGAATTTAATACGTATGAAACTATAAAGGAACTAGCTCAGAATAAATCAAAACATTAACGAAATAAAAATAAATGAGAGTTTTAGTAATAGGCCTGGATGGTGCAACGTTGGATTTAATCATGCCATGGGCAGAAGAGGGTAAACTACCAACATTTTATAAATTAATGTCCGAGGGCAGTTACGGAAATCTGGAGAGCGTTATACCCACGCTCACTATTCCTGCGTGGAATTGCCTCGCGAGTGGTAAGAATCCAGGCAAAATAGGATGTTTTAGCTTTGTTCAGAAGGCTTATAAAAGCTATAATTTCCAATTTCCCTTTTCTTTAGTTAAAAAAGAGAAGGATATCTGGGATATTTTGAGTGATTATGGGAAAAAAGTTTTCGTTTTAAATGCTCCAAATGTTCAATACGCATACAAAATAAACGGATGCATGGTTGCAGGTCCCCTCTATATCTCTGAAGAAAGGCTGACGTATCCAAGAAGCTTGAGAGAAGAGTTGTATGAAATGCATTATGAAAAAGATATTACAGATCCAAATACTCTTTTACTTCTTAACGATTATGAATTTTCGAGAAAACACAAAGAAATAACTGAGAGCCAGTTCAACGCTCTGTTTCATTTCATAGAAAAAAAATATGATTTTGGATTTGCTGTCTTCTCTGAGCTGGATAGAGTTCAGCATAAATTTTGGGATCGAAAAAAATTAATTTTAAGTCATTATCAAAATATAGATAGAAAATTGAAAGATTTATTACATAAACTAGAGCAAAAAAATGATAGAACCAATATCATTATTGTATCGGATCATGGTTTTGGGCCTGATAAAAGGATATTCCTTATAAACGAATGGCTGATAAGGAAGAGATTACTAGTGATAAAAAAATTATTTACTCTTAAATTTACTAAAACTTTAGCTCGGATTCAAAAGAGAGCTATTATTACAAAAATATTTGGATCCTTAAGTAAATATGCATTTTTTAAATCACTATATCTAAAAATAGCCCAAAGCAGTGCAAGAACTCCTATTGTTTGGGATGCCACAAAAGCTTTTAGTTATGCCATCTTTGGTCAAGTTTATATAAACTTAAAAGGAAGAGAGCCACAAGGTATAGTTAAAAAAGAAGAGTATGAATTATTAAGAAATAAAATTATAAAGGAATTACAAGAAAAATCCGTGAAAGCATTTAGAAGAGAAGAACTGTATTACGGTGATTATTTGGAATTAGCACCTGATATTATCATCCAGACGGATGATTATGTGAACTCTATAAGTGCGAAAGTTGGTTATGGCAAGGAATTCATAGAAGGGTTCGGTGGCTCTCATAGAATTAATGGAATTTTCATTGCTTGGGGGCCAGATATAAAAGAAAACCTAGAAATAAAGGCGAAGATATACGATGTGGCACCAACGATTCTGCATATGTTTGGCATCCCTATCCCAAAAGACATGGATGGAAGAGTCTTGAAAGAGATTTTTAAGGGAGAACTGGTTATGCGAGAAATAAAATACCAAGAAATAGATGAAAGAAACAGAATTAAGAAAAAGTTAAGAGAATTGAGACGCAGAGGTATGATATTCTAATTAATTAAAAGAACTTTTTATGATACATATAACGAGAAACCATATACCATAGATTAGAAGGTTTATAGATTGAGTATTTCATGTTTTCAACTGATTGGCATTCCACCCAGCAGTTGGGGCATATCCCCTTTTTTATCTTTTTTCTTAATCTATTGGCTTGCTCTGAAAACCATATCTCTCTCAGGTCAAAATGAGAAAGCCTAAGATTACCGATGAAGCCCTCTTGCATCAAGGGTACACACGGAAATACATTCCCATAAGGGTCAATCCATATAGACGAAAATAATGCATAGCAGGGGCAAATAAGTTTTGAAGGAGATTTTATATATTCAATAATTCCATTCACGAATTTATTTTTGAAATAAGGATACGCTCTTTGCAAATCTTTAATACTATCTATTACTTTTTTTCTATTTGCCGCTCCGCCGGGGGAATTAGTTAAAATTGTTTGCTGAGCATATCTGAAACTAAAGTGAGATGGATGTGGTATCAATTTTTCATCCAGTAAATAAGAAAGAGTTGGTTTCAAATCCTCATAATTTTCATTTGTCAAAGTAAAACTTACATCTACATTCAAGTTTGAGTAGTCCTTTTGTAATTTATTCAGTAATTTAAGTGTTTTAATAGCCTTTTGAAATGCACCATGTATCCCTCTCAGGAAATCATGTTTTTGCTCTAATCCATCCAAAGAAACAGCAACTGTGAAAAAATGCGAAGATGGGGTATTACTTAAAATATTTTTAACTTTATTACAGATTTGATTTGAAGCCAAGCCATTTGTCACAATTCCCGATATCTTGAAATTATTTCCAATAATAGAAAGAATTTCCACAATATCCTGTCTCAAAAACGGCTCTCCTCCCGTAATCGAGACATAACGGACTCCTAAATTATCAGCTTCCTTTATAATCCTTTTAAGCTCCTCCGTTTTCAGCTCTTGATTTAACTTCCGCTTATCCTCTCTATAAATTTTCCAGATGTTGCAAGTTTTACATCTAGAGTCACATAAATAAGTGCTGATGATATTAAGGACTCTGGGCGCCACTTTAGGAATCCCGATATGCTTGAAAAGATTGACACTCACTATATCCGCTAATTGCTTTATCATATACTGTTTGTTAATAGATGATGCTAATATATAAATGTTTCGTTTTTTTATAGCTTAAGGTTATAAATGTTAATCTGAATAAAAACATTATTTACCCGAAAAGTCCAGCGAGAATGTGAAGTGAAGCGTTGCAATATAGTTTTTTTATTTCTTTTTCCACCTTATGAGTTGCTTTTGGAATCAGAGGTCCGTTCACGAATGACCTCTCGCTACTACCTATCTTCTTGCTCGATAACCGAGTATCTCTTTATTCTTTATCTTTCTTCTGCGACTGCAAATATGTTATTTATGTATAAACAGCATGTTATTTCTCTGCCAAAACTATTAAATTATTAAAGGGATGAAGGATTGTAGACGCCTTCAAGCAATACTTTTCTATAAATTATATAAACATTATGTCAGAGAAAATAGAACTTAGCTTTTCAGAGGCATATATAAAAGAAAAAGTATATACAGCTAGTGGAGATGGGAAAATTGCTGTCTAATTTGCTATGGTGGGGGTATAGCAGTTCGATTTGCACTTTGAAGGAAGAGATAGCCTCTCGTGTAACATACTACTACGAAAGTCTTTGCAGAAATATACACAGGGGAAAGCAAAAGAAGGACGTGAGTATTGATTTGAACAGAGTAGATGATGCGATACAAAGAGGAGTCGAATGGTTAGAAAGCATTCAGAGGAAAGATGGGTGTATTGGAGGGAGATTATGGGAAATTTGGGACACTGCTAACGCCGTTTTGGCTTTAACCTCCACAGGTATTGAATCCAATGCCATTGAACCCGCAGTAAATTTCCTTTTACAATCCCAATTGGATAACGGGGGTTTCTTTTACGAATGTTTTCCCGCTTCACGAGAAGATATAAAGAATAGAAGAGATTTATATTGTACTGAAACTACCTCCGTCGCTCTGATGGCAATATACAAATACAGAGGAAGAGTAACTCTGGAGATAAAGAAAGGTTTGGGTTTTTTATATGAGAAACAACGCGAGTGTGGGGGATGGGAACTACCATTTTTAGGAGATCCAGAGATTGTTGATGTGAGGATGAATTATTTTCCCTCGATTACGGGATACGCGCTTAGGGCTATCCTTTTGATTGATGATAAACCCAAAAAAATAGTCTTGGAAAAGGCTCTAAATTTTATAGAAAAAACGCAACGTAAAAATGGTAGTTGGGGCAGGTCATTTGCTTTTTACAATACTGAAAGTTATGCAATCAGAAACATGGTTAGTGCTTTGATATCAATGAAAACATTAAAATGGCCTGGAGATATGAAAACAAAAATAGAAAAAATGTTGAATTCTGCTATTTCATACACTAAAAAAATGCAAAATGCGGATGGTAGCTGGTCTGCTATAAGCATCGCCTCTAAAGCAATTGCCACAGCGCTCTCTCTCCAAGCATTGCTGATTGCAAAAGGCGATAGAAATTCTATTAATTTAGCTGTGGATTGGCTACTCAGAAATCAAGAGGAGAAAGGTTTTTGGAAAGGTGGTTATTATGGTCATTTACTCCATCCATATCTGGGTTATATAAACGAAGTTAACAATGACGTATTTGCAACCTCAGAGGCTCTTGTTGCCTTAAGTGAGTATAAAAAATCACAAGAAATTACTTAAATTTTTTTAATATTCTTTTTACATATTGAAAATTCATTCCTGTTATTTTTTCCATTTCAAGAAGTAACATTATATCCTCTTCGTCAATACTTCCTGTGATGACCAAACATACGCCATAAATTACGGAAAACAAAAAGAAAAAAGAGATAAAAATCCATATTGTCAAAATGCCGAATAAATTCTCAGCAAGCATATAAATGACAAATATAAGCGCTGTTGATGCCATTATTGGCTTCAAATAACTCGTTGTAAACGGATGTATCTTATGGATATGAAAAATCTGTGCTGATACTAATATATTTGATGTTGCAAGTGAAACTGCAGAAGCGATGGCTGCGCCAACGATTCCATGAGTCGGTATTAAGATTACATTTAGCATTATATTCATAACAGCACCTATCAGACAGTCTATCATATTTAGTCTTGTTTTCCCGAGAACGACCAGCGTTGCGGCATTTGGTCCGAGGAACACGTGGATGAACATGCCAATAGCAAGGATTCGCAGTGCGAGTGCCGCGTCTGCTTGCGCGTATAAAGGGCCAAAAAGAATATTCAATACCGCTCCGGGGAACAGAAAAATGATGAGAAAAAAGGGAAAAGTTATTGAAAAAATCCATTTTGTTAATATTGTATAGTTCCGCCGTATCTCGTCTATGAGACTCCGTGAATACAATTGCGATGTTATTGGTATGTATATAAGAACAAGAGAGAGCAGAAATACCTGAATGAGTTGAGCTAAGGGGTGCGCTGCATTATATAATCCCACAATAGCAGTTGT
>Ga0190307_1000451_pt1 | contig 11969 bp, 12 predicted proteins | sample 48700745_MG_FD_161653 | JGI IMG/M metagenome (GOLD analysis project Ga0190307, IMG submission 161653) | Hydrothermal vent sediment bacterial communities from Southern Trench, Guaymas Basin, Mexico - 4870-07-4-5_MG | ecosystem: Environmental > Aquatic > Marine > Hydrothermal vents > Sediment ... | reverse complement strand
TTTATTTATTCAATTTTCCACCAAAAACTAAAATGATTTAACTAAAATATATTTATTTTTCTTTATGTGAAAACATTTTAATGATACAGCATATAACAAATATGATAGCTACTGTCAGTATTATTGGGCCTAAATTATCCACTATCAATAATGATAGTAACTCTATTTTATCTATCTTCTCTATCTTACCTCCAACTGGTGGTCTAGGTACGACTTGAAATTTGGTTGTAGATTTTCCCCCAGGAGTTGATGCAGTAACATTATACCATCCATGTTTAGCTGGACAACATGGATCTCCAACCGTAAAATGAAATGACACTTTCCCATTATCATCAGTTGTACCTTGCTCGACATAGATTGGATTGCCATCGGGATCATCCACCTGTATACCGACAATAACACCCTTTACGGGATTACCGTTCTCCGTTATCGTTACTGTAATATATACGGTTTCATACCGATAGTATTTAACTTTATTCGTTTCAACTGTCACTACATAGGAGACAGAAGATAATGTTTGTATCATAGTAGTTATTAATAATATTAATAGTAGTATAATTGAAAATATTTTTCCTTTCATTCATATCCCCTAAGTTTTAACAGTTATTGTAGTTGTATCAGGTGCGCTTAAGGCTTTCCAATTTTCTCCAAGCGCAGCTGGCCATCCATTCCATACAAATACCTTTATTGTAAAGGTTCCGGGGGTACAGCATTCCGGTATCTTAAAACCGTATCCAGTACTGACCTGTTCTCCGGGAGCAAGGCTTCCACTTGTAAATCCTAGTGCAATAACTACGTCATGGGGGTTAAATACTTCAACTATAAGTAAATAGTCTTGAGCTTCATATGTAAGTAGTGATTTTATTGTAACCTTTACAACGACGAATTCTCCACACTTAAATGTAGTCTTAGGATTCCCCTCCATATCAGTAGTCTCAACACTAACTATTTGAATAGTATATGTATTTGCTAAAATACTTAGTGAAATTAATATAAATGCTAGAAATAGTGTAAATACTAGATATTTCCATTTCTCAAATATCTTCATATAATTCACCAAAATAAGTTCAAATAATTATCGTTCTCTTAAATATATAAATATTACTACAAATAATCTAATGTAATTTATTCATAAGGATAATAACTATATCTAAAGAAACCCTTCAAAATATTTCTACATATATTAAATACTTTTACAATTTATATCTATATAAGAGAAATATCAAATTAGTAAAATATATATAGTTAGAATAAATATGTCTTTCTATAGGTGTGTTTGATGAGTAGGGATCAGGTTGTTGGTGCCTTGATTTTGTTTGGTAGTGTTGGTGGCATATTGCTATACTTTTATCTAATATTTTTCTCTGCATGGATACTGTTGGTTATGCAGCTTACAGCATTCATAGCAGTTGCAGGCGTGCTTGGAATATTGGCATGGATAGGATATACACTTGCAACAACACCGCCACCAAAACCAATAGAGGAAATAGAAAAAGAACTAGAAACAGAACTAAAAAAGATAGAAGAAGAAACAAAACAAAAAGAAGAAAAGAAAGAAGAAAGCAAAGGGAAGGAAATTTAGAAATTTTTACAATTCCTATATTTTCTTGCATTTAAATCCTCATATTAGATTTATGCTAGAATTAAATATTTACTTCAGTTAGGAGCAATATAGATTATGCCTGGACTATTACCATAAAATATATATAGATTAAGATAGAATAAAAGTAGGAGGGAATATTATGAAATATTCATCACTAATTATTATAATAATATTAACATCAATCTTTATCTCAACTTCTATTAATATTAAATCATATCCGAATGTATATGAGCAGGTAGGACAGGAGTGCGATGAGTCAGGGACAATTAGTAAGGGTTACTTAGATGTGATTAATTTAAAGGTAAAGCATACTACTACTAATGGAGAAACTGATCATATATATTTCTATCTTACTCTTAGAAGTAATATTCCCGATCCGAGCGGATTTCAGTCAGGTGAATATTATAAGTGGCTGATAAAACTTGATACAGATCTAGATAGTAGGACAACTTCTGCTAGGGATTCTTTTTATGAAGATTATATAATTGTGATAAAATTAGATAGTAGTGGTAGTCATGTTGATATATTGAAAAAAACAGAAACTGGATATCAAGATATAGGCAGTGGTACTGTAGAGGGTGGAGGACCAGGATATAGTTATTGGGAGATAAGTGTATCTGCAAGCATTTTTGGTAATGATTTGGGTGATGTATTTTTCATAAAGGTAGAAACAAAAATAGATGAGGGTAGTGTACAGGATAGTGCTCCTTCAAAGTCAGGTGATAATGGAGACTACTGGATATACTATATAAATCCTCCCATAATTCCTCCCGGAGGGGATTGGACTTATACATATACTGATAAAACTGGAAGTGAGGATGAGGATCTTGCTGATAGCGCTGAAACTTATCATGATATACATTATATTAGATATGATTTTGATAGCAATAATTTGTATTTTCAGATGGAGGTTGTGGGAGATATTCCTTGGTGTGGAGGAGAGGATACGTCAATTTATCGAATATATATTGATGTAGATCCGAGTGAAGATGATGGAGATTCAGCTCATTGTTATGCAGATTATAAATTAGAATTTCTTCCGGGATTTGTAGTGGAATTATTTTACTGGACTGGAAGTGGTTGGAGTTTTGTTAGAAAGGAGTTTTGGCCTCATGCACCAAGAAGTAGTGGTTATGAAAATTTACTAACTATTATTACTCCTAGAAGTGATTATGGGACTCCCGGTAAATCTCTTGGAGGTTCTATAAGGATTATTTCTGAAACAAGACGATTGGATGGATCGGTTTACAATCTTATGGATTCTGCAGGAACATGTAGTGATGTTCCTCCCGTTCCAGAATTAAGTATATTGTCGCTTATAGCGGTTTGTGTCGTTCTTCTTAGAATACTATTTATGAAAAAATAGTTTATTTCTGATCTATTTCTCTAGATGGATTATATTATCATTTTAATTGTTTTACATCTCATTTGTGTGTTAAATATATATGGTAATTTGAATACATATGTGTATTGCTTCCGCTTATAGCGTCTCTATTACTTATATACGAAGATATCGGAAAAGATTATAAATCATTATTATATAAATTTTATAGAGTTGGTGTTATGAAGCCTGGCACACTGCTTGCATTGCCTTTAGGCTTAGGATTGGCTTTACTTATAGTCGGACTAACTATTTGGAGTACAAGGTTGATTGCAGTTGGCTCCGGGATACTTGTTTTAGGTGTTGTAAGCTATGTAGCTATTCGCTCAGAACTCGAGTTGAAGAAGGTTTCAAGTAGATTTGAAACCAATTTTTATGAAAATGTCTTAAGGTTAATGTTGGAGGAGTTTGAACTCTATGACGAAAATACGATATATTTTTTACCAAGCAGTTTGGGTGGAGAATCATCTATACTTATTTCTCATAAAAATATAGATCCTCCAATAGACCTTAAAACTGTTCCTAAAAGACTTTTCTTTGAACATAATGGTGTATTTTATATACGTTTTCCATCAATTATATCTATGCTGTCAGCATATACTGTTTCTCGAACAAATAATGTCTCCGAGGTTGAGTCCCAACTCGACAGTTTTTTAAAGGATTTAGGTTTAATTTCAAGTATAAAGATCGTGGAAAAACCTGATGGAACGCTAATAGTAGATACAGTTCCATCGAAGGATGTAGTGATTAACGATGTTCCTACAAATAGTTTTTTAAACCTTACCGGAAGCATTATTTCTGATAGTCTAAACTCTATTCTACAATTTATCAAGGTTGAGAGAAATGGAGATATTTATAGAATTTATTTTAGGATGATATAGATGGGATATACAAGCTATACTAAATTTATATTATCTTACTCAATTGTATTTCTAGCTACAGTTATTTTTGGATTTCTTTTAAATGAGAATAGAGTAGACCTATATATTTCACTATATATTCTAGAATACTTTGTTTTTTCAGCAATATATGGTGTAAGGCTTAGCACAACATTAAATATAATTTTATTCATAATATTCATGATTATTGTAGCCTATAGGATTATTGAAATACTATTTCCAGGTGTATTGTTTTGAAGAGGACGTTAATTATTGTAGTAGTTTTTATGACCCTATGTTTTTCTAAAATTTATGCTCAGCCATATATGTTTGAAAAGCCGATTCATATTGATCCTGAAAGTATAGAGGAAATAGCTATACCTAATCCATCCCTTCTATTATTTTATGGAGATTTTCTAAATGCTTTAGCTTTAGGAAACTATACTTATGCAACGGGAATCATAAAGATTCTTTCAAACATTGGTGGAGATAAAGAGATAATAGATTTAATTTTTAAAATAAATTCATTGGCTAATAAAACTATACTTCTTTTAAATGAGACTGAAGCGTCGATTAATAGTGCTGAAAATCTTATTATAAAGGGAGATATGGATGCTGCCAGAGATAGAGCTATTAACGCTAAAAGAACTTTAATTGAAGCCAATCAAACGCTAATTAAAATGAAGAGATATTTAGGAGAATTGTCTACTAGATTAAAGGTTTTTATTGGAATTCTCTCCGTGCAATTTAATAGATTAGATTTTAAATTTAATGTTCTTGATATTAGATGTAAGAATTTGTTTATTAGACTTTATAGTATTAGGGTTTTAAAACCCCTTCTCTCTTTAAATGTTTATCCTAAAAAAATTATTGCTGGTGAAAGGATAGTTGTAAATGGAACGCTTAGGCTAGAAAATGGCACTATTCTTCCAAATAAGGAAATTTATGTAAGGATAGGTAAAAAAATGTTCTTTAAAACGTTTACTGATAATAAAGGCTACTATTTTATTGAGAAAAACATAACTATATATGAAAGGCAAGTAGAGATTTCTGTCACATATCTTCCGAAACATGACGAACCTTATGCATCTTCATATAACTCTACATTTATATACTTATCATTTATAAAGACTAGATGTAATGTTTTTTTAAATAAATATATGCTTACACCAGGATGTCTTGTAAATATTAGTATATTTGTATCGCCTGTGGATGGTGGTAGAAATATTACTATAGCTTTCGATGGTATAAATTATACTAATATAGTTATGTATAAGCCAAAATATAATGTTTCATTTACCATTCCCTTAAATACTCCTCCCGGAATACATTTATTTGAGGTATTTGTAGATCCTCATGGAAGGTATTCTGGGGTTGTTAGTAGAGTTTCTATTGCAATAGTCTTTCTGCCTTTAGCAGTACATCTAGATGTTCCTCGGGTAGTTTTATATCCATTGATTGAAAACAAGATTTGTGGTAAAATATTATGTAATGGTTCTCCACTTAGAGATGTAAACATACTTATCTATAGGAATGATAAGTTGGTGGCAAGTGGGAAAACCGATACTGAGGGGATGTTTTCAATAAACCTTAAACATTTTTGGGCTCCCTTCATGGAGTCGAAGTATAGAATTTTTATAAAGCCCTCAAATCCACAGTTTTCTTCCTATGAGTTTGAGACAAGGGTTGAGGAGGTTAATATAGCTGTATTCATTCTAATAGTATTTATAATATCCTTTTCATTGAAATCTAATATTGTTCCATATATTTTTTATAGATTTGAGAGAGTATTGATTGTATCAAGTAAGATTTCTACAAAAGTTGGTGAGATTGGAGGAAGACTTTTTGAGAGAACACGCTCTATAGAACATTATATTTCTAGAAGATTGAGGCATGCGGGTGGTCGGAGAAGTATTGGGGTAGAGCTAAGATATAGAGAGAAGGTTAGTAGAGTTTATCAAATATACTTGAGTATAATAGCCGTTTTCTCAAAAATATTTTATCCAATACGTTTAAGCGAAACATTTAGAGAATATTTGAAGAGACTTTCACCTCGACTTAGTATGAAAATACTATATTATCTAGTTAGAATAACTGGATTGGCTGAGGCTGATAGATATGGTGGTAAAAGAGTTGATGAAAGCACTGTTAAAACGCTTGCAAAAAATATTGTAAAGGAGGTTGAACATGAAGGTCAACATTAAAATATTTGTATTAATATTTCTTTCGTCAATATTTTTAATACTTATTTTTCAGCCGCCTAGAGATGATTTCCACTATTCTAATACCGATTGGAATGGATATTCGGATATAGTGAGTCTATTTAATGCTAAGATTATGGGTGTAGATATCGACTACAATATTGTTTCAAAAAATTTTTCAAAATATTGTATTATAGTTATACCTTTCTCTAAACCCGATGAAGAGTATCTGAGATTTCTAGAAAACTTTGTTTCCGGTGGAGGCATACTTATAGTTTTGGATGATCATGCCTATGGGAACAGTATTTTAGAATCGTTGAAGATTGATGCTAGATTCATACATAATGGGACTATAAACGACCCCATTTTCTTCTATAAGACTCCTGAGCTACCGAAAATAATTGTAGATACCGATGGTAGAAAGATAGTCGTATATTCAAACTATGCTTCAATGATATATACACATAAATGTAAAATTTTAGGATATACTTCTAGATATTCTTTCTTCGATAAAAATTTTAATGGTTTATGGGAGCAGGGTGAAAAAGAGGGCCCATTACCAGTCATAGTATATTGTAAAAGGGGGTTGGGGGGAGTTTATGTTTTAGGTGATCCAGATATCTTGTCAAATTTTTCTATGGAAAATTCTAATGCAACGATATTTCTAAAAAATATTGTTGATGATAAAGTCTTAGTGATAGATGAAAGATTGCTGGGATGCAGTATATATGCTAAGTTAAGAACAATGGTGATGAAAGCTTTATATACAATATATTTTTGGAAAGAACTATTTATATTAGTTATATCAATTATTACTTCAATGTATATAATTATGATCTATAGGAGATGATATATGGCTAGTGTGAAACAAATTGTATACTATGCCAGCAGGATTAGGGAGGAGGTCTCAAAAGTTGTTATAGGTTCGGAGGAAATATCAAACCTATTCTTCATAACGCTTTTATCCGGAGAACATGTATTTATAGAGGGGCCTCCCGGTACAGCTAAAACACTGGTTACTAGAGCATTTGCAAAGGCATGTGGATTAACTTTTAGAAGGATTCAGATGACTGTTGAGACGATGCCCTCAGATGTTACTGGATTCTATGTATATACATTGTCTGGACAAAGAGTTTTTAGAAGAGGTCCGGTTTTCTCAAATATTCTTTTAGTTGATGAATTGAATAGGGCTCCACCTAGAACTCAGTCAGCATTGCTTGAGGCTATGCAGGAGAGACAGGTAACTATTGAGGGGGATACCTATAAGCTTCCAACACCTTTCATAGTTTTGGCTACACAGATGCCTTATGGAGCTGTTGGAACATATGCTTTGCCAGAGGTAATTATAGATAGATTTGCATTGAAACTAAATACTGGTATGCTTAAACCTGAGCTTGAAAAAATGGTTTTAGAGAAGGTTGATGTTATCGAAAGTTTTCCGGTTAGATCTGTAACTTCTGGAAGTATAATATTAGGCTTAATGAACATTGTTAGGAAGGTTCGTGTAGACGATGATGTTGCTAGATATATTGTAAATATAGTGAACTATATTCGTGGACATAGTGCTGTTGATATAGGTCCAAGTACACGTGCCTCAGTGCATCTATATAAATTGAGTAGGGCATATGCATCACTTCATGGAAGAGATTACGTTATTCCAGATGATGTAAAGATTATGGCTCCATATGTACTGGGTCATAGGGTTAGGATTAAGCCACAGCTAGAATATGAAGGATTAAACAGTAATGATATTGTTAGAGAGGCTCTAGAAAATGTCAAGGTACCTAAGTAGAGCTGTACAAATAATTATTTCAGTAATATATTTATTTTATATAATATATACTAATCCAGATTTCAGCAATATTTATTCGATAATTTTCTCTTTGCCATATATTCTTTTTCCATGCATAGTTATTTTCTCTAAAAATGCTGTTTTTAGACTTGCGTCTTCGATAACGATTTTATCGGTTTTACTAAACAGTTTATCCAACGACATCTATATGCTAATTACATTTAGTGTTCTCTATATTTTTTCCATCGACATAGATTTAAGAGATATTAGACAGTATAGGGGAAATCTTTTAGGAATAGGTTTTTTTACAATTCTATCTATGCTTATACTGGAATATTGTTTATATAGATATGTTTTTGCTCAATATTATTCGCTTATAGTTACATTAACATATTTCTTAACTATATTTGTATATGAGGTTATGAGGGTAAGTGGAGTTGAATATATTTATCCAGATGAAGTATATTTTGATTCTGGAGAGTTGATGAATATTAAGATTATTGTAAAAAATGTTGGTGGATTAAATATAGATATTTTTGAAAAAAAGTTTAGGTATAGATTTAAGAGGATCGAGAATGGTTATATGGTTAATATTTATAGGAAGGCTGATGAAATTGGTAGGAAAAAGTTTATTGTACATCTAATTATATCTGGTTCAAGGAAATTCATAGTGTATAGGAAGGGGATAGTAATATATCTGAATGTTAAGCCTAAGTTAGAGAAGGCTTTGAGGAAGGCTTATAAGCTTGCATTTGAAATATTACCTAGATTTGGTGAAGCTAGGGAAACTATTGAGACTGGAGGTAGACCTGAATATATTAAGAGTTCTCCATACGGTTTAAGGCCCTATATTCCAGGAGACGATGTCAGATATATTAACTATAAGAAGAGTTTAAACAAGTTAGAGTTGATTGTAAATGAATATAGTGGTGGAGATGTTTATATTAGAATGGGGTCTAAGAAAATTTTTTCTGGAGAACTTTCTCGATCAATACTGGTTTTAGTGGATTTATCTAGCAATAGTTTGACGGAGTTTGATGAAAGGGCATATAGATTTCTATCTCTTATAATGGATTTGATTGAGATAGGATTGACGCCTAAAATTGTCGTAATAGTTGTTGGCGAGAATATATTGTATAGTTCACGTGGTCTAAATGCACAGATATTGTTGAGAAATATGATAAATGTTTTATCAAAAATATCTCTCTATAAATATAAGGAATATATTATTGAAGATGGAATTGTGGAATTCACTGTACCAGAACTATTTATTAAACAATTATTTTTGAAACAGGCTTTGAAGACAAATAAGACATATGTTTTGCTTCAAAAATATGTTAAGAATCCTGAAGACTGGACAATTATAATTATTAGGCCTCCTAAAAGAAAGACTCAATACTATTCATATTTAAACAGTATTTTTAAGAAACAAGGATTTAATATAATTGAATACAGGGTATGATCATCATGCCTAGCCAAAGAACTTTTGTCTTTATATGGATTTTATTAAATCTATCTGTAATACTTGTATTCACATATATTTATAGGGATGATTTATTGGAAATATTTAGTATAGCATTTAATAATGAAATTTATTCATATATTATTGCGATCCCATTAGCAGTTTCATTTTTAATATACATCGAGTTGAAGAAAATTTCTTTCGGATTTCATTCAAACATCAATACTATTACCTATGGAATACTATTTATATTACTCGTATTCGAATCATATTTGTTGTCAATTATAACCATGTTTAATCTGCAATTTAGAATACTATTGTATATTTTTACTGTATGGCTACATATTATTTTAATCATAGGCGCAGATGGTTTCAAAAAACTTTTTCCAGCATTTATACTATCATTGTTTTTAGCACCTCTGCCCGAGTCAATAATATACAATATTGGAGCATATATGAGTCATGTCATTGCATTTTTTGTAGAGAGAATGGGGTTGGCGAAAACATATTTTGAGGGAGGTAACATTTTTCTACGAGTCACTGAGGAGATAACATTTAATTTAGGTCTAGAATGTAGTGGGGCAATAGGATTTCTTTCATCTATAATTGGTTTAATAGTTGTTATAAGTTTAATTACAAATACAAATTCTTCACGTAAGAAAAAATTTATTGTAGGAATCATCATTTCACTACTGTTTCCAGCAATAATGTTTATCGGAAACATAATACGAGTCTCTCTAGTACTATATGTTTCAAAAATATATAATGATATAGATTTGGCACTTCAAATTTTCCACCATACTCCAAGTATAGTTTATACGATTATAGCCACATTTATCTCACTATCATTTATATTTAAAACTGTAGGTAAACCGACAATATATTCGGGAAAACCATCTATATATAAGGCTATTAACAAAAGATCGATAATACTATTAATACTGTTTACACCAGTTTTACTAACGTTTACCCCATTTACTCCATTTAAACAATTTCTTATTCCAAACATTAGAGAAACCTATATTCCTACAATTGAGGAAATAATGGAGAAGCCTAGGTTTATTCCAGAGCCTGAAGGATGGACTATTTATTCTGAAAGAAAGAGGGGCTGGGAATCTAGTTTAGGTGCCACATTTATTAAGGTATATTACTACAGTTCGCTACTAAAATACTTATATCTATATGTGGAGCTGAGTGATGTACAATCCGCACTACATCCATGGGAAACATGTATAGCATATAGGACTGGTGGAAGGATATATAGGGTTTGGAATGATAGATTACCGAGTGGACGAATTGCCGTTGGAATAGAGTTTGGGGACTACGTTGGTAAGGGATTGTTAATATATTTTAGGTCTAAGATTCCCGTTCGCTATGGGAATGTTATAAAGTATCAGTATATTAAGATTACAGTGATAACTTACTATAAATATTGGGGGGATAGGGGATTAGCCTATAAGAATTCTCTGGAGTTTCTTAAGTATATTGATGAAAGGCTTGCTACAATTAGTGGTGGAATGAATTTGGATCGATATGCTGTAATAATTGGTTTAATTGTAATTGCAATAATAGTATATTTGGCTACCCCTAGAATAACTTTGGTTAAGATTCAAAAATAATTTTTATATACTCATATTTTCTCTTCAAGGCTATTGTAGATAGTATTATGGATAGTATTGCCAGGCTTATTGTGACTGGTTCAAGCCTTATACCCCATGGAGTATAGTTTAATATTAATCCTACCAGTGGTACGAGTGCTAGGCTTAATCCAATAGATAGAGCCAGTCTTTCCAAGGGGCTGAGTTCTTCGCCTCTAGGATAAAGTGCTTCAATCAACGTTGCTCCTGGAATATATAGTACATATAGTGATCCTAAAACATATCTAAAATATATTAGTGGAGGCCTATTGACATAGAATACAAGCATAATTGTTGTAAATATTAGTGATAATAATCCCCAATACCACGACGAGTCTATTGAAAAAATATATCCTATAAAACTTTTATAGCTTGGAGAAATATCTATATAACCTTTCTTCCATAGTAGGAATACTGTTTTTGCAGCCTTATATCTATTTAATTCATATTTTTTAGAAATATATTGTGTAAGTTCTTCTAGATTTTTAAAGCTCTGTTTTCTCAATGATTTATATATTTTTTCTAGGTTGCTTGTAGACAATTTTCCACCATTAAGTATTTAAATATTATTTAGATATGAATTATTTTGATTTAGATGAGGAGATATATTGTATCGATATTATTGACTATTATTATGTTATTTATGGTTTGTCTATCCTCTATTCCACAGAATGTTAGGAGAACTATCTTTGATGCATATGTAGGTATAGTTGATGCATATAATTCTAGGGGGAATGTAACTCTACTTATAGATAGACTTAATACTGCAATAGAATATGTTAGGATGGCTGAATCAAATAACTCTACAATATATTTTGAGAAGGCATATAATATTGCAGTTGAAGTGAAAAATGATGCATTGAAAGCTAAAATGGAGGGGGAGATAGCTTATAGAAACTATATTTACAGTATAGTTGTTTATTCAGCTATAGGTGTTATAGGTATAGTTGTAACATATTTTTTGGGTAGAAGACTTTATTGGAATATGTGGTTGAAAATTAGGGGTAAAAATAGG
>Ga0190307_1000447_pt1 | contig 12141 bp, 21 predicted proteins | sample 48700745_MG_FD_161653 | JGI IMG/M metagenome (GOLD analysis project Ga0190307, IMG submission 161653) | Hydrothermal vent sediment bacterial communities from Southern Trench, Guaymas Basin, Mexico - 4870-07-4-5_MG | ecosystem: Environmental > Aquatic > Marine > Hydrothermal vents > Sediment ... | reverse complement strand
TGAGAGATTATAGATTGACAATGCGATGTGTCTCGCAAAACGAGCCGCTTGGCGGGCATATACATATTTGTATAAGAAATCAATTCATGGACGACCTTCTGCCTGCTTCCCTCGTGGAACCTCTAGCGTATTTGCTTGATTACTTTGTAGGCTCGTATTTCGTCAGGCACGAGCCGTATAAAATCCGCCGTCTATACGGATATGGACGATTATACAACGAGAGTGTAGATGCAGTGCGGGATGTGCCGCAGGCGCATCCTGGCATAGAATATAGAGCTCCTTCTGCATTTCTTATTCATGACCCGCTATTCTTTGAAATCACATTTGAGATAGTGCGACGAATTGTAGATTACATATTTGAGCATCCTGGCACCGAGTTAAAATTCACCTCTCTTGACATAGAGCAGGGAGCGGAGCTAGAAGACTATGTAACTATGCTTCGGATGGATAGAAACAGAGCAGCGTATTTCCTCAAGGCATTTAAGAAACCAGTTCCGACAGTGGATGTCCGAGTGTTATGGGATGTAGTTGGCCCACGCAGAAAAAGAAATCTTATTCGTCGCATGACGATAGCTGAGAAATTTGATATTATAGGCAGAATGAGGCCCGCTGACTTCAGGCGATTTCTCCGAGCAGTAGAAGACATTGAAATTTTAAAACACATCCCTTATAAGAGCATAGAGATAGAGCAGAGCTCATACTGGTATAATGCTTCAAGTTTCAGGTTTGTTACGAACTTTGAATTTGAAACAAACAATGAGATGGTGCGAATTGAAAAGCGATTGGATCGCAGCCGACCAACGATTATATTGCCATACTATCTCAGCAATGAGAAACTCCAACGAGTGAAGGAAGAGCTCGAGGAGTTCTTCAGAAATGCGTATAATAAAATGTGTAAAGGAGGTGAGGTGAATGTTAATGCATGAAGTTTGCATGGCATATATTCTCTCACGAAAGGGCCAACCTGGCATTAGTTTTTATGAGCTGCGGAAAATTATTAGAAAGGTAGAGCAGGAGACGCATCTCGGAATTTGGCGTGATGATTCCGACATCTATAATACAATAATAACTATGCGAGACAAGGGATTCTTGGTGTGGGATAAAAAGAAGAAGATAATACAGCCGCTTCCAGATATGCAAGGAATTCTTCAGAATCAAATGCTGGTAGTTGAGCTGCTTGCAAAGGAGGACATAGAAAAGTTTAAGAAAGCTCTTGAGGATGATTAGAGCCATGAAAAATCACAGACTTCGAAACAGAACTATTGTGAATGAAATATTTCAGCTTGCCGAGCAACTTATTCACTATCTTAGTGAGGTGGAAGAAGAAGTAGAAGAGCTTTTGGCTGAGCAGGAGGATGCAATAGTAATCCCTGATTCAGATTTCGAACCAATTCAGCTCTACGAAAGGAAGATAAAATATAAGACTTTCAACGGACATTCGCTGGTCGTGAATGAGGATGGCATTGTAGAATATCTTCAATCAGAAAACACATAAGACACCTGTATCATTCCGCAGATACTCATCCGCCTGCGGAACTCACAAATAGAGCCGGCCATCCGATCTCTTCTTTCCTTATCTTTCTTTCCCTCATATAATATATTTCCGCCCCGAAATTCATTTTCGCCTTTTATTCTGCATAGATGCTAGGCATATACAATAAGAATGCAATCTTAATGAAAATTCTGTATTTTGGAAATTGGCGGGAGGACATTCTTTCATTCAAGAAACTGACGGCTCTCCTTTGGGGATTGAGTGGCATGAAATTTTGAAAAGACAATGTCCAAGACATATAATATTTGGAGCTCGTGTTTTCAAAATGAAAATAGGGTTTAAACTCGTTTTCATAATTGTAATATCGGCTCTCTGCTCTTCTTTTCGGGAAAGAAGGAAGGAGAACCCGCCTTATCTTTGCAATTTTCTATCTCATACCAGAACTCTCCATTCCTTAAATGGCGGGATTTCCTGCGAGTTTCAGAAATGCATATCTCAACATGCAACATCTCAATAGAGAGCTCACAGAAAGAGATTGCCATCGTTCATAAGAAAATACGAGGCAGTGAATACAATTTCGGGGCGGAAATTATATAGATGAGAGGAGGAAAGGAAGGAAGCGGGAATAATAAGATTGCCTTCTATTGCCTCACATTAAGATAGCAGGATAGGAATTTCGGGGCGTAAATATATATTATGAAGGAAGAGTGGATCGAGAAGGTTCCTAAAGAGAGAGGAGACCTAAGAAGGGAGAAAGCATAAAGATAAGAGAGTAGGTCGAAAAAAGAAAGAGAGGGAAGATCAAAGCAAAGCATGTAATAAAAAAGAAAAGTAAAAAGTATAGACAGCTATAAAAAATAAAGAGCAAATCCTTATATCTAAAAGGATAAGAATCATGTTTCTTCACTAAGGAAATATCATAGCATTCCTTTGAGATGAGCCGGCCATCCAATAAGGATAAATAAAATAAGAGATGAGTAAAAATGGAAGCTATTGATGTGGATCTTCGTGGTATAGCAATTCTTTATCTTGCTGATAGATTTAAAAAACTATATATAAAGTGGGGTGTGCATGGATTCAGTATCTTGCTAATCATAAATCAGAGCTTCTATTAAAAAAGTTCCTATCAAATTATGATAATATTTCCGACGATGTGGCAAAGTATATAAGAGAATCGATTAAAGAGAAGCAAAAAGAGGAATCCGCATTTTATCAGCAAATAGAAAGTATTTATCAGGAAATTGTTTCTTTAGAAAATAAGATAAAGGAGCTTTTGGGCTGCGAATGGGATTGGCGAATTCGTGAGGATGCAGAGTTTGAAAAGTGGTGGGATTCACATAAAGAGTCGAACTCAAGATAGGATATGCGAGTAGAGATTCTTGATTATACTAGGAATTGGCAAGAAATAATAAAGGAAGCAATTGCTACCTCGGATAAGAAATTGAGTGATGAGACGATAGATAATCTCTTAGATTTAGTTATAGAAAATGACTATTGCTCAGTGCTTGAGCATATCTTTGTAACAATAAAAATTAAAGGTGTCAGCATAGCTCTTTCACGAGAATTGCTTGAGCATAGAATAGGAGTTTCCCATACCGGTCGCTCAACAAGATACAATGAGGAAACGGAGTTCCGCTACTATGTTCCCAAAGAACTTCCCTCGTGGGCATATAATAAATTCCTTCGTCTGATGGAGAGAATACAGAAACTTTATGAGGAGATGATAAGTAATGGGATTCCAAAAGAAAAAGCGAGATATATTCTTCCGCTCGCAGCTCATACTGAATATGTTTTAACCATGAATATGAGAAGCTTAAGGCATTTCCTTTCTTTACGGCTCTGCGCTAGAGCATCTCCTGAGATTAGAGAATTAGCTGAAATGATTAAAAAAGAAGTATCGGCTATCTTTCCTTTTGTAAAGAAATTCGGCTGCAGAGGCGAAAATATGGGAGTTTGTCCTGAAAATGAGGTGAGACCAAGCTCCTGCCAAAAGAGAATTCCTTTGTCGAAGGATATAAAAAGAAGGAGTTTAATATGGAACCGTTTGTCTGGAGAATAAAATTAGCGCATAATATAAGTTTAGATGAAGCGATACTGCGGATTGAAGGTGTAAGGTGTCTTTTTTGTGGTAAAATAATTGAAAGACAACAAAATCGTAGAGGCAGGCGGAGGAGATTCTGCTCCAATAATTGTAAATGGCGCTATAAACATTTTCAGCAAACAAGAAGACAGATATTAAGTTTAGAGATCCAAAGCGAAAACGAGCAAGAGCTTGGAACGATTTTTATCAGGCCCAAACTGGATAATGAAACTTGGCAACAATATCATCAATATCTTCAAAGCCTAAAGCCATGGATTATAAGATGACAAAGAAGTATCCTACCCCTTACTTATTTGAAGTAGCAAAACAGTTAGGCTCGTATCAGGTTGCTCTTGAAAAAATAAGATTTAAGCAGTGTCTATATTGTGGAAGACATCTGGATGAGAGCGAGGAGAAAGAATTTTGCAGTAGAGCATGTAAAAGAACATTCTACAAATGGCGGGGCATCAATTCTCAGCAGGTTGGAACAATAAAAATAAGACCCAAAAGAAGGGACGAGACATGGGAAGAGTATCATGATTATTTAAATTCGTTAAAGGTATGGTAATTTGTGTTGAGCGTGGAGATTGGTGGCAGGTTTGGGAATTTAAATGCACTGGTAGGAAAGTAGCTAGATGGAAGTGCGGAAAAAGATGGATATGGGAAGAGCCACTCGCTAAATGTGAAAAGACCGAGTGGCAGGTTTTGCTTCACAAAATGAAAAGGCTTGATAATAGATTAAGAAAAGGTCAGCTGCCGTCTTTATCTTTAAAAGACGGCTCGCCTGCCCGGGACAGGCGACGCAAGAGCTGACTACCTCCTCCGACTTTAATAGTCGGAGTAAAGAGGATGCGGGACTAACACCTCGGGGTGCCTCCCAGCTCCGAGCTCTGATGCCGATGTCTCGGGCATCGGGTTCCCATATTAGATGGGAACGACACAGCCCGCATCCTTGAGGGAGGGGACGCCTTCCTATCGGAAGGCAAACACTCACCTTTCCTGAAGGAGGTGAGGATTATCTCAAATATAAGAGTTCCTGTATTAGCGCCTGATGGAAAGCCTCTGATGCCAACAAAAGCTAGTAGAGCGAGAAGATGGATAAAATCTGGTAAAGCGAGGCCTATCAAAACGAAGCTTGGTATCTTTGCAGTTCAGCTAAAAGAAGAACCTTCAGGAAGGGATACGCAATCTATAGTTGTGGGTCTGGATCCCGGCGCTAAATATTCAGGTGTTGCAGTAGTTTCAAGGAAATCTTTATTATGTGGATTTAATCTTGAACTTCCTGATTGGATAAAGAAAAGAATGGAGAAAAGAAAAGAGTTAAGAAGACGAAGAAGACGGCGAAAGAAGAGTAAGCGGAAAGCAAAGTTTTTAAATCGTAGGGGATGTAAAATTCCGCCTTCAATTAAAGCCAGAAGACAAATGGAACTACGAGTAATTCAGGAATTAAGTAAGATATATCCGATAAGTGTCATAGCCGTCGAGGATGTAGCATATCATCACAGAAAGAGAGGTTTTGGCAAATTCTTCTCCCACGCTGAAAGCGGAAAGAATTGGTTATATACAGAATTACGAAAAATAGCTGAAGTCAGACTGTTTAGGGGCCGGCAAACAGCCCTTCAACGGCGGAAATTGAATTTGAAGAAAGATATGAGAAAGGCTGGGCGGATGCCCGAATCTCATGTCAATGATGCTATAGCTTTGTCGGCTCTCGTCCTCCGAGAAATAGAGCATACACCGTTTCATTTTGATGTTATTAGGAGGCCAAAATATGTTAGACGGCGGTTGCATCATGAACAACCCACCAAAGGCGGTGTAAGAAAAAGTTATGGTGGAACCACAACTCCGTATGTATTTAGAAAAGGAGACTATGTAGAGGTCGTAATGAGGAAAAGAATTATTAGAGGATGGGTTTCTGGTTATACTGAAAGTAAAAATCTTATATCTGTATCTGATTTTGAATGGAAAAGAATTGGTCGGTTCCCACCATCAAAAATAAGGCTTTTGAATAGAAATAAGGGTTTGTTATTAAGGAGTGAGGAAAAATGCCCCAGGTATTAAATTATGAGAATTTTAAGCTGAGATACGAAGAGATGGAAAAGCGAAGAATGCGGAGATTTTTATTCGCTGACGCCGAAGAGACATTTACAGTAGTTGAGCATCCAGTTATTTATTTTGAAGGTGAAACAACTAAAAGCGGATATACAGTTAAGCGAGGAAGCATGGTTGAAATTCCAGTGGAGTCAAAGACTCGTCCAGAAATAAAATACATCCTTACGAACGAGAGAATTCTCGCAGAAATATATGCAGCCGCTAAAGGCGACCTTATCGGGAAAACCTTCCATATAGTTGTAGATGAAAATGGTGGTGTGGTAGTTGAGGTCGTTCCTGAAAAGAATGTAAATAAGGAAACCTCTTCCTCCACTCCAGAACAGAATGCGAACTCGGGATGGATAGAGGAAGCAAGAAATTTAATAATTGCCCTCAATCTCATAAGGGAGGAGGACATTCCCAGCATCGCAAATGTGCTCATGGCTCGTGGATGGGCTTCCGATAGGGATGATGCAATGAAAAAAGCAAGAGAGCTATTGATGGCAAATAATTTGATTTCTTCTCAATAAATAATAAAATAAATTAAAGAATTGAAGAAATGTTTAAGGGACAAATAGATTCTCGTATATTAAAGAACTGGCTAAAAGCCATTAAAGCGGTAACTAACGAATTCCGAATGGAAATTCAAAAAGAAAATGGCTGGCTAGTAACAGCTATCAACGATGCCCACACCGCCCTAGTGGATATTTCTTTGGAAAAAGACGCATTTGATAGATATGAAGTTAAGGAAGACTTTGAAGTGGCATTAGACTCCGATCTGTTAGAACATATAGTAAAGGATGCACGAGAAAATATTGAATTGAAAATTACGAAAGAAAAATTAATCGCTAATACAAATAATACAAGATTTGAGATAAGACTGCTCTCGCCTGAAACTATTCGGGAGCCATCAGTCTCATCGGAATTAGACTTTAAGGCAAAGATTTACTTATATACTGAAGATTTGCGACGAGGCTTGCAAGCAGCAGAGAGAATTAGCCAATGGGATGAAGTTGTGCTAGCGGTGAAGGACAATCATTTCTTTGTGAAGTCAATCGGTGAGAGCGAAGTGATGGAAATGATGCTTTCTGCAGATGATTTGATAAAATTAGAGGGCGAGAACTGTCGCTCTATGTTCTCCCTAAATTATCTGATGCCGATGATAAAAGCAGTGAATACAAAATCTCTTAAAATTGAGCTAGGAACGGATGAGCCCATCAAAATTGCATGGGAAGATGAAAATATGTCCGTGATGTATCTTCTAGCACCAAGAGTTTCTGATGATTGGAATGGTGCATAAACGCCTTGTCGCAACGCATTATTATGGCGGGAAATTCTATCTCCTTCCCTATTTATTGAAAGTAGTTCCGAAGCATCATTGCTATGTGGAGGTATTCGGAGGCGGAGGCTATCTGCTTTTAAATAAAAAGAGAAGCAAAGTTGAAGTCTATAATGATATAAACGGAGATGTTGTAAATCTTTTTAGAGTGCTTAGGGATAATGGTGACGAGTTAATCAGGAGATTAAAATATACGCCCTATTCAAGGCGGTTGGTGGAGGAAATCAGAACAAAAAACAGAATTCTCCGATGATATAGAAAGAGCCTGGGCGTATTTCATACTACTCAATCAAACCTTTAATGCAAAAGGACGCATAGGTGGCTTTGCCTATGGACGAGTGAAGAACCATGCTTCGGCTTTTAAAAATATAGTTGATAATCTTCATCGGATAGTTGAGAGATTACGAGGAGTGGTGATTGAATGTTTAGATTGGGAAGAATGTATGGATAGATATGAAAGCGAGAATACATTTGCATATCTGGATCCCAGCTACCCGCCCGAAACACGAATAGATAAGAGAGTCTATGATTTTGAGCTCGCCCGAAATGACCACATTAAATTAAGAGATTATATAAAAAATTGGTCTGGCAAAATCTGTCTTTCAACATACCCTTCAGAAATATATGAGGAATTAGCAAATGAAGGGCTGGCATAAATTAGAAATAAAAGTATCCAAATGGTCTCGTGTATTGAGAAAAGACCATTCTGGTAACACAAAATCAAGAGCTATAGAAGTTTTATGGATGAATTACGAACCACCGCAAAGGAAAATAATATAGAAAATGGAGGTGAAAGAAAAGATGGATGCCTTCTCTGCTGTTTGTTTAGCAATATTATTCTTCTTGTTCCATTTGCAGTATTCCCAGCGATTTAAAAACGGCATTACGGGTCTTATCTCTTTCATCTCAAAATCAAGGATGCCATCTAAGCTGAAATGGCTAATGCTTTCTTCTGTAGCTGGCTCACTCCCGATTAAGAATAGAACAATATTCGCTTCGCCCCTGCTTCATCCGCTAAGTGCAAATAAATCTGATAAGGCTGCTATTACTTTTCTAACCTCGCATTTCTATTATTTCGTATCTCCATTATCACCTGCGTTGATTACGTTCCTGCTTTTAAGCGGTCTATCATTCAGCCAGGCGCTTCCCTATTTGATTATTCCTGTGATTCCTTTCCTTCTTATCTGCTACAGGCTTATGCCAGCCGAGAATATAAAAGAGACAGAGGCAGTTGCATCGGTATGGGATTATCTCTTTGCTTTCGCACTCATCCTGCTGCTGGGCGTGGGTTTTTATACAAAAAATATTATTCCATTAATTATTGCTCTCATAGTATTTATAATCGGGAAAGACTATAAATTTGTGATTAATAAAAGCCTGATTACATCGTTATTTCTGATTACAATCGTGTTACTAGCGAAGCCAATAATAAGCGATTTCATAAAGTCTTTGAGTATTTCTATTAATCCTCTAATTCTAGCTTTGTTGGTTGGGCTGGCAACAGGATCCTCTAAGCTCTCCTGCACGCTCCTCTATGGAATTCCCATGAGTTTCTCTGAAATGATAATGACATACCCGCTTTGGTGGATGGGATATATGCTATCACCTCTTCATCTTTGTCCAATGTATTCCGCTCTAGTATTTGATGCGGATTATAAGGCTCTTTATAAGAAATCATTGATTGCTGTGTTGGGAACTGTCGTTATTAGTGAAATTATATATTCTTTAATATTCTTGTGGAGGTGAGGAGATGAGGATACACGCACACCACGACGCCGATGGCGTCTCGGCTGTTGCTATGTATATTTTAGCAAATAATTATGAATCCGAAGCCGTTGCATTTCCTGAAATCTTTGGCGAGTTTGCCGAGGACACCAAAGTAATGATAGATATGTATCCGAACAAGCCTTCTTTTGAAGGTTTGGTGATAGACCACCATCCAGATATCTGGAGAGAAAAGAAGTTTCAATTAATACATTCTGATATAAAGCCAGCATCCCTTCTTGTATATGAATTGTATAAGGACAAGATACCGACGGAACGATGGTGGTATGTCGCTATTGGACTTGCAGGAGATGTCAGCGATTATTTAATACCAATTGAGGTGCATGAGAAATTTCCTGTGCTGAGGCGGAGTGTGTCAGCTTCATATAGATATGGAAATATAAAAGAGCTACCCCTTTGGAAGTATCTATCTGGAATAATAAATGCATACTGTAAGGTGCATAGGCCGAATGACGCATTAAATCTGTTATTAAATTGCGAGGAACCTTATGAATTATTCGAGGACGAAGAGGGATGGGATTTAAAGCGCTTGCTCAATCAAGAAGTCCAAAGAGTAGAGAAAGATTTAAGATTTATAGAAATCGCAGATAGCGTCCTTCTTTCAGATTATTACTCTGACTATAATATAGGAGGCACAATAGCATCACGATGGCATGCTAATTCTCAGAAGACAATCATACTCGTTAATCGTCGGGATTTCTCTTTCAATATAAGAGGTGAGCTGACTTATTGGATAATTTATCATCTGAAAAGAAAGTTTAAGGATATTAATGTCGGAGGTCATCCTCAGGCTGCAGGCGGAATTATGAATAGAAAAATATTCAAACAATTAATAAATGAGGGTTTAGTAGAATGAAGGTCTTGAAAACGAATATAGCAGGTTTGAAAGGGGTATGGGAAGAGCTAGTGCCGACGCACTTCTATGGGATATACGGTGAGCCAAATTCAGGCAAGAGTCTTCTTGCATATCAGATAGCGACACAGTATAAATCAGTGATTCTTTCTACCGAAGATATGGAGTATGAGGCATTCTCGTTTGTTAGGAATAGATGGGGCAAAGAATATAAAGATCCAGTAATTCTTAAAGCACGCTCTCTGAGGAGTTTCCTTGCCCTGCTCGGATTAGAAATAACACCTGGAAAACAGAGTAGGAAATTTGAAATTATATTGAATCGTTTAATGGAATATCCTCTAATAGATGACAATGGCGTAATGAAAGACAAAGAGCTATTAGTCATAGATTCTCTCACTTCACCGATTAAAAATACTATTCCAAGCGGAAGACAGAATATGGAAGCAAGAGCAGCTGTCTTCAGGGCTGTGTTTGGAAGTCTTGATGAGATAGCAGAAAAATGGGAGATTCCAATCATTCTTATAATGCATGAAAGCAGGGATCCTGCTTCGCCTTATGACACGGGAAGACCATGGGGAGGAAATATAATAATGTATTCAGTGAAATATTTCTTCCAAATGGCTTCCAGTGGAGGCACGGATTGGGAAAATAAGAAAGTATTTGAGAAGAAAATACGAAGGCGGAGATTCCTTGGCAAAGGTGAAGATAAAGATTACCATATTCTTCAGATTAAGAAAGATTATGGATATATATAGGAGGTGATGATATGGTAAGGTGTCCTGTATGCGGCGAAGAAATATATTGGGTAATAGTTAAGGGAACGGTATTTGCTATTCCATTTTCCTACACGGATGTGAAATCGGAGAAAGCAGAGTTCCTGCGATATAATACAGTTTGTAGTGTGTATTGCCCTAAGTGCTTCGGAAAACTTAATATGAATAGCATCGAAGAAATTATTGCTTTCTTCTCAAAGGCAGATTTGAGATGGTAGTAGCAGAAAGGAGGGATACTTTCTTAATTAAAATATAGACAATTGCGTTAGGATGAAAGTAAATGAATATATTCGGGGCCTGAAGAAAGTTAGTGATTCACAATATCCAGGCATAGTAGGTGGTGCTGTTGCTGTAAGAAACAAATGTGGATGCGTGGAGATAAGAACTGTAATAGGAATCTTCGAGGATGATAATTTAGCTGATAACCAGCTCGTATTTCTGCTTGATGACGGAAGATATATAGTAAAACGATATGATGAAATGCGAAGGGACGTGTTCCTGGCGAGAACACCACCAGGATGGTAAATTGAATATTTAAAAAAGAAGCTAAATTGATGAACGAGTTCAGGTGTCCAAACTGTGATAGAGCAATAAGGTGGGTTATACTTCCAGGCGGGAGATTTCATAGCCTTGTATGTCCAGAAGATGCTCTCGGTGAATTCCTTGAGAATATAAAGAAAGCAGTTTGTCCTTACTGCTTAGAAAAAATTCCGATTGATGCAATCAAGAAATGGGAGGTCTTCCATGAAAGAGATTAGATGCCCTAAATGTAATGATATAATTACTGAAGAGGATATTGTTGCTTACGATGGTGAAAGTCTTGTTACATTTAGACACTGCGGTCGTTATTGGAATGTAAAGATAGAAAAGTCTAAAACGGAGGTCATTGAAACTAATGATATTCCAACATCGCAGTGCTGGCTCACCTTCAATAGACCTATCTGCCGTGTTACAACTGCCTCCGAAGATTCTGACGAAGCTGTTTAATTTTCAGGGCGCCAGAATATTCTTTGATGGCTATCAAACATTTGTTCTCAAGAGTTTCTCCGAACTGGTGCGAGAGATTGAGAAGAAGCCAAAAGTTTCGTATCTCTCTAATTATTTAATAAAGGAGAACGGCATTAAACTTCTATATCTCTTCTGGGACTGGGATACAAAGGAAGTAGATATTCCTTCTCTAATTGATAGATTGAAACAATTAAAAACTGCTAGTTTGATTACGGAAACTAAGCGTGGTTTTCATTTATATGTATTTCTTGATGATGGGAGTAGAATTCCTACCTCAAGCGAAAAGAAATTAATCGCAGAAGCGTTGGAGCTGGAGGATCCCGATAAGCAATTTAAGCGTAGGATATTTACCTTAGCTCGTGTTCCAGGCTCTTATCAAAATGGCTACGTTGTTAGGGTAATCTTTGCACAGAACGGACGATTTCTTAAATTCGAGGGAGAAGGATATAATGAGAACTATGGCAAGCCGACACCTCGCCCAATATGTCCAGGCATAGTGGAGGATATTCTTTCACCTAATCCTTCCCATTTTGGAAGATTCGCTTTTGTTGCCTTTCTAGCTGCTCAAGGAAGAAGCGAAGAGGACATTATGGAAATATTTAGAAATCTACGCCCGATAGATTTTAATGAAAGAATGACAGAGTATCAAATCAGACATATAGTAGAAAATGCTTATCATCCACCTTCTTGCACGACACTTAGAGATATGGGATATTGTAG
>Ga0190307_1000446_pt1 | contig 12144 bp, 12 predicted proteins | sample 48700745_MG_FD_161653 | JGI IMG/M metagenome (GOLD analysis project Ga0190307, IMG submission 161653) | Hydrothermal vent sediment bacterial communities from Southern Trench, Guaymas Basin, Mexico - 4870-07-4-5_MG | ecosystem: Environmental > Aquatic > Marine > Hydrothermal vents > Sediment ... | reverse complement strand
CCTCTTGGCGGGAAGGCTCCTATAACCGCTACCGACCTAGGAGGAGAAGGCTCTCCCCAGCCATCCAGCCTAATCCCCCGAGACTATTCTAGAACCCGCTAAATAGAATTCGTGGAGTGTGAGGTCGCTCACCAGCAAAAAGGGAGACTTGTTGAGAAGAACCCTTTAATCGTAGATTAAAGGCATCCACGCTACTTTATTATCCCGTATCCGATGAGTCTCCACCTTCCAGATATCTTCCGGCTTATTGCAACTCGGGAGCCTTCTTCAGCGCAGACTGGACGGGCGAGCTTAAGCTCCACAGTATCGCCGGCGCGGGTCACGGTTCCGACGGTTATCGCCGTCCCCACGTCGAGGAGGAGGCTCTCCCCAACGTTGATCCTCTCAACCTCGACGAGCTCCTTAGTCCCGACTGCCCTCTCGAAGAGGCTCATCTCTAGGGTTAGGTCGAACCTCGTCGGAGGGAGCTTGCCGGGCCTTCCGAGAACGTTCCCTATGAGCCCGTCCGCCTTGGTTAAGGATGGGTCTAGAAGAGTCCCAACGCCTACTAGGCCTCCGCACCGGGCCTCCTTAACCGGGCCTCCTCCAGCGTGGAGGCTCACTATCTCCGTCTGGAGCGGAGTATACTCGACCCTGCTGCCCTTCGCAACCCTGATCCCGGGCCTTATCTCTAGGTCGTCCCCAACCCTGAAGACCCCTTGGATTATAGTTCCACCGATCACTCCCCCCGTGAGCTTCTCAACGGGGGTTCCGGGCTTATTCACGTCGAAGGACCTGACTGCGTACATTCTCGGAGGCTTCGTGAGGTCCCTCTTCGGCGTCGGTATCACCTTCTCCATAGCGTAGAGGAGAATATCGATGTTAATGGAGTGTTGCGCCGAGATCGGAATTATGGGGGCTCCTTCGGCGACGGTTCCCTCGACGAACCTCAATATCTCCTTGTAGCTCTCAACCGCGCGTTTCCGGTCAACGAGGTCGATCTTGTTCTGGACTATGATGATGTTCTTCACGCCGATTATCTCGACGGCCGCCAAGTGCTCCCTTGTCTGAGGCTGGGGGCAAGGCTCGTCAGCAGCTATGACAAGGATCACCCCGTCCATTACGGCCGCGCCGGAGAGTGTCGTCGCCATCAGGGCTTCATGGCCGGGTGCGTCCACGAAGCTGACAGCCCTCACGAACTCCGTTTCTGAGCCGCATCTGGGGCAGACATTCTTCGTCGAGTAGTTGTGGGGAGGCTCGCATCTTGGACATTTATAGATGGGGGCGTCCGCGTACCCCAGCTTTATGGTGATCCCCCTCTTCAGCTCCTCACTATGCCTAGCGGCCCAGACCCCCGTTATCGCCTCGACCAACGTTGTCTTCCCGTGGTCAACGTGGCCTATGGTGCCGATATTAACCTCCGGCTGGCGCGGTATCCTCCTGCCCTCCGACATTTCAACCTAACCTTGACAACCTTTAGAAGAAGATTAAGATCGAACCACGTAAATAAAGGTAGTGGAGGCCCAGCAAGGGATAAATTCCGCTGGGCTCCCATTTAATGAAGGTGCGGCTTAAAGCTGTACCCGTCTTAACCCCGGAATAGTGATTAACGGCCGAAGAGGTTTAATCTGTGAAAAGCCGCGTCAAGATTCTTCAACCCCATGAACAAGATCGTTGAGGTTGAGGAGGGAACCATCCTCCTCGACGCGTTAGAGAAGCTGGAATAATGATCCGAAGCATCTGCGGGGGGAGAGGGGGAGTGCGGAACGTGCAAGGTCATACTTGACAGAGGCAGGGTCTTCAGCCCGAAGATCCTCCTGAAGATGAAGAGCGTGATCGAAGTCTTAACCCGGCTGTCCGAAAGTATCTGATCTATCATTCCAGCGTGAAAGACCTTCAGAACAGCTATTTCACTCTTCAGCTCTCCCACTTTAATGTGGATGCCTTTTTCTCAACAATTGAACACATTTACCTTGACAGAATATCAACATAGAGCATACACGATAATTAACTTTTCCCCTTTCCGAGAAAAAGGCTTTACATCTCCCCGATTCGCCGGAATTTTAACGGTTCAGCTTTGCAGGTCTATTCTAGTCGTTTTCTCCGGTCGTGACTGGTGAAGGTTGATGTTCTCCGGCTCTTCGACTGTTAGGGGCTGCTCTTTCACCTTAACTCTCCTTTCCCTCGGCGTTGGGATACACCGTTTGGAGACTCCACGATCCAAAGGGGATAGACTCCTCTATATTTTTGGCCTCCTTCAAGGAGGGCGGTTCCTTTTTCAAGCGTAGACCTTCAGGCCGCGAGACTTTAGAGGGTTAATTATGTTGGGTCTGCTCATAACCTTGAGGAGGGCGAGGCCTATCACGGCGAAGGCTACCGTGCTACTTATTGTGAGGCTGAGCATGCTGAGGGCCCAAGGAGGCCATCCCGCGGGAAGCGTGAGCCCAAAGATGTTGCTGGGTGGAGGGAACAGAAGCCAGAGGTAGCTCCCCACGATGAGGCCGACGGTTACGGCTCCAAAGAAACATCCTAGGACGACCCTTCTCCTAAACTTGAAAATTATTGCGGCGGCTATCAGGTTGGCTAACGGTCCAAAGACTATGTCGTAGAGTCCGTACGGGATGGACGCTGAGAAGTAGGCGTTGCTGACGAAGCATCCCAGTGATACCCCTACTATCACCGGGGGGCCGAAGATGGCGGAGAGGGGTATAAGGCAGTCTGCTATCCGCAGCTGTATAACTGCCGCGGCGCTAATTCCCTGCAGAATCACCATAGCAGCGTACAGAGAAGCGAAGACAGCTGAGAGCGCCAAGTCTCTAATTTCAAACCTCGCATCTTCCACCTCCTAACCCGGGGTTTATAAGGCGGAACGGGTGGGGTGGGCCCCACTCACCCGCCTTCCCTCAAGGGTTCCAGAGGGTACATTATAAAGTTTGCGGTTCCAACACGCCGTTTCTCAGCCTCTCTCGAGGCAAAAGCTATTTATCTTTAGTCCATGATGAGATATGTGAAGGTGTCGGTGGTTCTGGTGATCGGTTATGGAGGAGGAGATTAAGCCTTCCTATCAAGCCCATAATGTTGTAATTCGGGGAACCGTTGAAGGGTACAATGTAGCCTCGCTCGATGACCTGAAGAAGCTGGCGGAGAACCTCCAGAACTTACAAAGAGAGATGAACGCTCTGAGAGAACAGTTCAACGATGTCCAGAGAGCCCTCAACGCAACGAACGCGAGGCTCGAGAGGGTTGAGAACTTTCTGAGGTCCTTCAAGTAACTGCCGGAATCAGATTCTTCCAGTAGAATTCCGCTCTTCACATTAGAAGGTGGATTGATGCCGTGGAGTCAAAGTCTTAAGGGGGAGACAGTCTCAACCCTTAAACCTTCGGGTTACTTCCCAAAGCCGCGTCCAAGTGATCAGGAGGGTGTTGGAGGGAGACGGTGCAGGCGGGTGCATGGGCACACCCGACTCCCGCTGGTTCACCTGCTTGGGAGAGGAGAACTCTGTGGAGACCGTCCGCCGCAACCTTCCCGTTTTCCTCTTCAGGTTTCTCTGATAAATCCTTTATGAACTTGAAATTCGTAGAGAAAAACGTTGTTAATTGGTTGAGCCTTAGAGGCGGAGGTTATGGGTTACGAAAGAGCTTTAAGGGCTGTAAACCTCAAGCCTACCGATAAGATACCTCTCCTCGGAACCATAGGAGATACAAGATTTGGAGAGAGACTGACAGGTGTCAGGAGCTCCGAGGGAAACAGATACCTCAGAGCATTATATGAAACCCTCGACGTTGACATGATCTACGTTTTAGAGACCCGCATAGACCGGAAGCCTATCAAACAGGAAGAGGACACAGTTTACGGCAAATTCGAGGACTTCGAGGACTGTTTTCCTTACTATGACTCCTTCCACATAGCATATAAGGGGTACACCCTAGCCCGCACGAAGACCGCCACCCAACTCTGGGTCGTTGAGCGCCCCTTCAAGACGTACAGGGAGATGCTCAAATACCTCAAGAACTACGACCCCAGAGAAGACGAGCCTAGATCGGCCAAAGAAATCGCTGAATACTGCCGAAGGACATACCAACATTACCAAGGGATTCTGAAGGACTTAACCTTAGTGGCGGGAGAGACCTACCTAACACTCTTCACGTTCTTCATCGTACGGGTAGGGTGGCGGCTCCTAGCTAGGCTCATCCTCAAAGACGCGGATGTATTCGACGAGGTTGCGGAGAAGTACGCAGAGGTGACAAGGAGACATACCGAAGCTTGGGCGGAGTCCGGGATCAAAGTCTTCGTCTGCCACGACGACATCGCCTTCCGGGAGGGCCCCGTAATGTCGCCAGAGTGGTTCAGGGAACACGTCTTCCCGCTCTATAAGGAAATTTGGCGGCCGCTAAAGGATAAGGGAATAAAGGTCTTATTCATCTCTGACGGGAATTATCTTCCCTTGATCGACGGGCTGATCGAGGCTGGGGCTGAAGGGTTCAAGATTAACCCCGACGCGAGGCTGAGCCGCAGGGATATTGAGAGGCTGTGCGCGGAGTACGGTGGCAAGAAAGTTCTGGCGCTTAGCCCCCGCCGGGACATCCTCAAGAATAGAGGCGTTAAAGAAGCCGTTTCCGAGGTAGAGTTCATCACGGCGCTGGCTCGGAGATGTAACGGCGTATTCTTCCACGGGTTAGGTGATACGCCCCACCTTGAAGCTTGCTACCGGGCATGGATAAGGAGCCGTGGGAGGTGGAATGCTGGCCCTGAACCTTAAGAATAATCTTCTGGTAGGGGTAAACGGCGTCTTCTTAATAAGAGGGTTAATCTTTACTCTCATCTGGGTTCAGTTTGTCTCTACGCGGACTCTTGGAGACGGTTGAGGAAATGAAGCTGACGAAGCTTGAGAGGGAAACCTACGAGTTCATAAGGAGACGCGGGGAGGTCATGACCGTGAATATACCTCCCAGAATGAGGGGGGCAGTGCCAAACCTCAAGAGGAAAGGGTTAATCGAAGTTTACAAAGATTATACGTCTCCGTGGAGCACAAAAAAGATGAAGTTCGTAAGGGTTAAGGATCATCCGAACGTCCAAGAGCTTGACAGCGGCGGAGAGAGCGAAACCCCGAGTTTCGATCGCAACCAAACTAAGCCTTAATATTTCGGCTCCTCTTAGTATATCTTCTTGGGTATAAAGTTGACTGGCACGTATGAGGATTCAACCTTCATCCGTAGGTACTGGGTTTGGCTTCTACTAGCCCCCATCCTCCTCATAGTCACTTTAGAAGTGCTTCACACGTGGCTCAACTGGTCGATAATGCAGAGCCTATACGAGAAGAAGGCGGGCTTAGACTGGTTCGGCATAACCTTTTACCACAACCAAACATTCATAGTCGCCGCCATACTTGCACTTCTAGTCATTAACCCCCTCCGTGGACATAGCGACCTCTACGAGGTTTGGGAGACGATCAAGTGGCTCAGCAGGATCGGGCGTGAACCGACACCCGCGGAGATTCCAGTCTTCTCTCCGAGAACCCGGAGAACCTTCTGGGCGGTCTGGCAGGTTTTTAAGTGGCTCTTAGCCTTCTCGGTGATCTCCTCAATCAACGGCATACCGTTTCTGGGTAAGGTTACCCCGATCTTCAGCATGGCCTTGGAGGGTATTGGGAGTTGGAGCCTCGTCCCGAGAGTCTTCGTTCTCCCGATCATTCCGGCCTCCAGCTCCGAGCTGATCTCCTTGATGCCGACGATTGAGGTTCAGTACCGTCTGGTCTACATGGTCTCGATGGCGATACTGGCCGTCGTCGTGGCTAGGATGTGCCTCAAGCTTATAAAGCACTTCCTCAGGGAGTCGCAGAACGTCTGGGTTCGAGACTTATTCGTGATCTTAGCCTGCATCATGACCGCCATAATTTTGGGGGCGCCATACTGGGTTATGGACATAACGACCCCCTTCAACTATTTGATCTGCGTCGTCCTCCTTGCAAGCTTCCTCTTTGCGGCTCTCTTCTCCCACTTCATCGGCTTCGGAGGGGGCTTACCATTCGCCAAGAGGAAGAGAACAGTCATCTTATCCATAGCCATGGCCTTAATAGCCGTGCTCATAACCAACGCTGTTATCGTCGCGGGTTTCCGGCTTAACTGGAACAACAACTGGTTAGAGTACGAGTGGAACCCTTTGACGAGGAAGCAGATAGCTGTAACCCGATGGGCCGCGGGCATCGACCATATACGGAGGCTCCCTCTCTCAGCCCTCCCCGAAGGGAACGTCACCGAGACCCTGATGAAGGTTAGACAGTGGGACTCTAGGGCGGCTTACACTAGGATGATAAATAGGATCGGCTCGAACTGGATGACCCTAGCCGACTCGGATATCATATACGTGGGAGGCCGGGAGTACTGGGTTGCCCCCACAACAGTCTGCTATCCCAGCATGGACTGGATAAGCGTCCACCTGATCTACACGCATACATCCCGCATAATCGTTATCGACAGCCACAGCGGGGAATACGTAAACTTAACGGATGTCTTTGGGATTCCGGAGGAGCCCCCAATCTATTATGGGGAGGGCTTCGAGAACCCTGTCTACGTCGGCGTGAAGGGGTTCAGCGAGGTTGAGAACGCGTCATATCCGGGAGAGCCTGACTACGTACTCTCCGGGTGGAGGAGAACCCTCTGGTTCCTACTTCAGGGGCAGCTGGGATTCGCCTTCTCGCCTCCACAGGACGAGATCAAGATGCTCTACAACAGGGACGTGGTCAAGAGGGTGAGTGACATTCTGATCTACGGGTTGAAGATCGACCCGGATGTCTACCTCGTGAGCGACGGCGAACGGCTATACTACGCCGTCCAAGTCTACATAGACTATCCCATGCATTCAGGCTTCGCGGCCAGCAGATATCTCCGCTACTTCGCCGTTGTCCTCGTCGACGTCGTGGACGGAAGCATGAAAGGGTACATCGTGGGCAAGCCGGACGGTTTCCTCGTAGACTTTTACACACGGTACTACTCGGAGTGGAAGCCCATAACCGACCCAACCGCGGAGTGGCTTAGACCTCAGCTCCGCTACCCAGAGGCTCTCCTCGGCAAGCCGGACCAGCCGGGCCAGCTAGACGTGGACTTCATGTTCCACGTGGACGACCCCTTCACTTGGAGGTCTGGAAGCAAGTTTTACGAGAGGCCTCCGGGAACGGAGGTTCTCTACGTCCTCTTCGTCGAGAACAACCAGACACACTTCGTCGGAATCCAAGTAGTCGAGTATAAGATGTCTGAGAGCAAGAACTTGGCGGCCGTCTACTTGGCGTATGGGGGGGAGAGGCTGGGCGAGATCGTTCTCTACGAGGCGCCTCCCGAAGCTCAGCTCTTAGGGCCGACCTCCGCGGTTGAGTCGCTCAAGGCCAACCAAGAAGTCCAGGTTAAACTCAACCTCTACGGGTACCCGGAGACTTCGAGTTTAGGCAACATCCTCCTCTACCCGATCGGAGGCAAACTCTACTACTTCATACCGTTATACGTGAAGGGAGCGGTTATGGTTACTATGCCGCAGATAGGAATCGTCGACGCGTCGTCTGGTTCCTTGGTGGCGATGGGTTCAGATGCGTCTGAAGCCTACTACAACCTTATAGGAGCCACCGTTGAGACTGGAGCCCAGAGACGCCTCGAGAGGCTTAAAACCTTCTTCACGGAGGCTGGATACGACCTGCTGGAGGTTTGGGCGATACACCCCGACGTCGAGGTTCTCGAAGAAAACCTCACCTACCTAAGTGAGAGCCAGTGGAGCGAGGTTGAGTCCGCGTTAGAAGCTTTCTTGGAGAGGCATCCCCCAGAGAACGGGAAGGTCTTCATGTGGAGCGGGGAGGAGGGAAACGTGAACTTCGGGGTGCTGACCGTGGAAAGCAACGGTGTCAAGTACTTATACTTCATCACGGTTAAGTATAGGTGATCTCCATGAAGAGGGAAGAACGAGAGGTCTTAATGGAAGAGTTCGACGTGTGGTTGAAGACTAGGTTCGCTGACAGGCTAAGGATCGGAGGCCACAGGTTCGAGAAGGCCGCAAGGGGGGAGATAATGATCGACGGCGGAGCCTTCACGAAGGAGGAAGCCCGATTGCTCTTCCAGATGTTGACCTCCCGCAACCCTCTAGAGAGGATCAACGCCGCCATAATAATATGGGACAGGAACGGAACCCTAGTTAAGATCGTGGTGGCCTTGGCGATACTCGCCTTAATCTTGGTGTACTTCTGGGTTAGGAGATAGAAAGGCGTAAATCCTCCAACTTACAGAATTATTCTTGGATGCGGGTGGTCACTTTGGAGATTATAATCCAAAAAGACACCTCGGAACCCCTCTCGAGGAGGCTCTTCGCCCAGTTCTCAACCGAGGTTCTGAGCCTCGAGGACGTCATTCTTGCGCTCAGCTGGATCATAGATGATGAGGCTGAAGGCTATCACAGGTTGCCGTTTCTAAGCGCCGAGAGCGAAGGTTTGGAGCGGCTGGACGTGTACACCTCGATCAGGAAGAGGAGGGCTGAGAGGGCTTATGTGGTCTCGAACGGGAGGAACACGATCTACATACTCGACTACGTTGTCAAAGCGAGGAGAGTCTACCACGACCCCGTCCTCTGCATAGTCGGGCCCGAAGCCGAGAGGATAGCCGAGAGAACCCTTAGGAACCTTAAAAGGATCCTCCTGCCCAAGATATGCGACATGAGGATAAACGATCACGCCTTAACGGACTTCGCGAGGCTCATAGGCGCGAAGAAGACGGACATCCTCAAAGAAGTCTCCGAGGTCTTGGAGGAGGCCGAGGTAGCCCTCAAAATGAGGCTCCTAGAAGGGCCTGAAGAAGACGCGGACGGTGGGGAAACCCCCGTTAGGGGTGAAGGGAGACTTTCAAGGGAGCTCCTAGAAGACCTGAAGAGGAGACGTCCCCTCCTCATGGAGCAGATAGACATCCACGAGATCCTCTCCTACGGGATCGTGATCCTCTTCCTCGTCCTCATGCTCTTCGCAGCTCTCTCGAAACTCTTGTGAGGTTGTGGGGGATCGCCTTGATCATAGATGCTCACGCCCACATCTGGTATCCGCCATCCTTCTCGCTGGAGGAGTTCCTTAAGTGGGCGGCTAAGCTCGGGATAGATAAGCTCTGCGTCTCGAAGCTGCCTTCCCTCCGTCCCTCATCGTTCTCCAGCTTTTCGGAGGCGAATAAGGATGTCGCGGAAGCCATGAAGGCCCACCCGGAGACCGTCCTAGGCTACTGCTACGTCAACCCCGCCTACGAGGAGAAAGCCGTAAGAGAGTTCCGTAAATGCCTAGAAGAGTACGGCATGCTCGGCCTCAAATTGTACACGGACTGCCACTGTCTAGACCCGAGGGTCTCGCCGTTGATAGAGTTAGCCGTAGAGTTTAACGCCCCCATACTGATACATACGGCCCACATTCAACGGAGATACATAAAGGGGGACCCTCCGACGGTCAGCAACTCGGAAGATGTCGCGGAGCTCGCACGTAGACACCCTAAAGCCACGATCATAATGGCCCATATCGGCGGCGGGGGAGACTGGGAGTGGGCCTTAAAAGCCGTCAGAGGGGTCAGCAACCTCATGGTTGACACCAGCGGGTCAGGCGTAGACTTAGGTATGATCGAGATGGCCGTCAGGGAGGTCGGCGCCGAGAGGATAGTCTTTGGGACGGACAACTTCCTCTCGTCAGGAATCGGTAAGATACGTGGAGCCGAACTGAACGAGAGAGACCGCGAACTCATCCTAAGCAAGAACATGCTCAGGATAATCGAGAGGAGGGGCTTACCATGATAATAGACGTGAACGCTTATCTGGGGAGATGGCCCTTCAGGAGGCTCCGATACAACACCCCTGAAGGCTTAGTAAGGCTCATGGATAGAGCGGGAATAAGCCTAGCCGTCGTCTCATCCTCAAGCGTCCTGTACAGGAACTCTCACGAGGGAAACCTAGAACTCGCGGAGGAGATCGAGCCTTACAGGGACAGGTTGATCCCCTTTGCCGTTATAAACCCGAGCTACGCGGGGTGGAGAGAAGACCTAGAAGAGTGCGTTGGAAGCCTCGGCATGAAGGGGCTGAGGCTTCACCCGAACTACCACGACTACAAGCTAACGGATGACTGCGCATCCAAACTAATAAGGGAGGCCGCCGACCGCGGTCTACCCATCTCGATAGCGATCCGCATGGAGGATGAGAGGCAACACCACTGGCTGGTCAAGGTTCCACCGGTCTCCATCTACGAGACGGCGGAAATCATAAACCGTTTTCCAGAGGCAACCTTCATCTTGGCGTACATACACCACCGTGAAGCCGAGATGATCCTCAACGCGTGTCCAAAAAGGGAGAACTTCTACATCGAATTGACCTCTCACTACCTCTCCGGAGCCTACCCGAATCAGCTCCAATCCCTAGTCGACAGGATCGGCGTGGAGAGGATTCTCTTCGGGTCGGGTATGCCCCTCAAGTATCCGGAGTCAGCCCTGATGAAGATTGAGTGCCTCGAGGTGAGCGAGGAGGATAAGGAGAAGATCCTCCACAAGAACGCGGAGAGAATATTGAGCCTTTAAAGAGCCTAATATAGGGCTTCCAGAACCCTGTTCAGCTCCTCGACGAGGGCTTTGAAGTTCTCTTTGGGAACCCTCGCGCCTGAAGCTTGGGGGTGTCCACCCCCGCTCCCCCCGAGCTTCGGCGTTATCCTCCTGAGGATGACGTTCAGGTCGATCCGTTCCTCCGCCGTTCGTAAGCTCATGTCGATCATCCCTTTACGGGTCTCCCCTGCGATTCCGATTATGGTTCCTGTGAGGGCCCTCGCGTAGATGGCTGTCTTCCCGAGGGAGAATGGGAAGTCTAGGACGTAGGAGACGCGGCCCTCAACCTTAACCTTCTCCTCGATCTCGGATATGGCCTCCTCCTCCCTCCGAGCCTGCTGGATAGCGAGCTCCACAAGCCTGTCGTCTGAGCTCGGAGGGTCTCCGGCGGCCAGTTCCGAGACAACTTTCCTCTTCAGGTTGTACTCCCTCTTCTGGGCTGAGAGGGCTTGGACGAGTATCCCAGTATCCAAGTAGATCGTTCTCTTGTCCCACATCTTCAGGAGACCCTTTATTGTTGGAGTGTTGTCCGCGTAGTCTGAGATTGCTCCGTAGATTGCCGCCCTGCTCTGGAGGACGCCGACCTTCTCCTTGAAGTATGAGTAGACGATCTCTGAGGCTGAAGCGTCCAGCCTGTGGATGGTTACGCCGGGTATGTCCTCAGCTCGAAGCCCCTCCGGGAGGGGGTGGTGATCAAAATAGTGTAGGAGACCGGTCTTCTCTATCGTCTTGAAGCGTTCGATTAGTCCTTCCAGATGCATCTCTGAGAGGGCTATGTCGCAGATTATAACCGTGTCCCCTTCTCTCACTTGGTTGAGGTCGCCGAGGAGGCCGAAGGGGTGGGTGAAGAAGACTTTGGCGTCGGGGTTGGCGGCTAAGGCTACGGCTCCAGCACAGACACCGTCCCCGTCCCCGTGAGTGAATATCCAGACCGTCATGAGGATTCATCCCCAATCCAAACGCCTAAGCGAACCCGCTAAGCTCGACATGCACAAAACTAATAAAGTTTTAAGGTAAACTGTTGAGGGCTGAACTGGTAGAGGGGATGAGTACGATGGATGGAGAGGAGCCGCCTAAACGTTCGGAGATCAAGGTTGTTATATACGGGGTTGGGGAGATCGGAGGCCGAATCGCCAAGCTTCTCCTGAAGAAGAAGGGAATACGGGTGGTCGGGGCTATAGATATGTCGCCCCGGAAGGTTGGAAAGGACCTCGCTGAGCTCCTAGGACTGGAAGAGCCGACGGGAGTTACCGTCTCTAAAGACGCCGCCAAGGTCATCTCAGAGACGAAACCGGACATAGTTGTCCACGCGACGACCTCCTTCTTGAAAGACGCCTATTCCCAAATCCTAACGGCCGTCAAGCATGGAGCAAACGTCGTCTCAACCACAGAGGAGCTCTCATACCCCTACATAGTCGACCCGGAACTCGCCGAGAAGCTGGACTCTGCGGCCAAAGAGCATGGAGTAACTGTCTTGGGGACGGGGATAAACCCCGGCTTCCTGATGGATACACTAGCGATAACCTTGACAGCCGTCTGCCAAGAAGTCTACGGGATCGAGGTTAAGAGGGTTATGAA
>Ga0190307_1000441_pt1 | contig 12174 bp, 13 predicted proteins | sample 48700745_MG_FD_161653 | JGI IMG/M metagenome (GOLD analysis project Ga0190307, IMG submission 161653) | Hydrothermal vent sediment bacterial communities from Southern Trench, Guaymas Basin, Mexico - 4870-07-4-5_MG | ecosystem: Environmental > Aquatic > Marine > Hydrothermal vents > Sediment ... | reverse complement strand
TAGCATAACAACTACGGAGTTCTTGTCTTATACCGAAAATGGGAAAACTGCGGCTAAAGATTTTTTCGCGATTTCACACTCTGAGCATATCCAAAAATCAAAATTTCTATAAAATTTTCCTAGTTACTGGTAAATTTTTTAAAGTTTTTTTCCTAATAGGAAATATGGTTTACGATAAGAGACTCGTGAGCGACTATTTGATCAGAAAAAACAAAGAAATCGAACAGCTGAAATTCGTTGAAAGGGAGCTGAAGGTAGATATGATTCCTAACAAGGCGATAAGCATAATAGGCCCGAGAAGGGCGGGGAAATCGTACTTTCTCAAAATTATAGGCAGGGAATTCGCGAACCCGTTCTACGTCGATTTCGAAAATACAGAAGTAAAATACGTAGAGCCGAACGAGGTGTTCGAAATCATAGCCCTGCATTCGGAAATTTTTGGAAGCGAAGCGGAGATTTTGCTGCTCGACGAAATTCAAAATCTAAAAGATTGGAGCAGCGTCGTAAGGTCTTTGCTCGACCGCGGATTTAAGGTGGTGATAAGCGGTTCCTCTTCCAAACTGCTAAGCAAAGAAATAGCGACTCAGCTTAGAGGAAGAACGATTTCCTATCTTCTGCTTCCCTTCTCCTTCAGGGAGTTTTTAAAACTTAAGAAGATTTTCCCTGAAAAATACATTACGCTGACCAAAGAAGCAAAAATAAGAAGAGCGTTGAGAGAGTATTTGACTCAAGGGGGGTATCCGGAAATTGTTCTAAGCGAGAGCGACGAAAGAAAAGCGAGAATACTGAAGGAATACTATCACACCATTCTTTATTTGGATTTCGTAGAAAGATTCGAGCTTAAAAGTATAGAGGTTGCACGGCTGATTTTCGATTTTTTCTTGCAGAATTACTCTAACTTTTTCAGCGTAAACAAAATAGCGAACTTTCTCTCATCTCAAGGCGTTAAGCACGGAAAGTCGACCGTTTACGAATACGTGGAAAAGCTTCCCGAAACTTTCGCTGTGTTTTTCGTGGAAAGAATAAGCAAAAGCGTTTATGAAAGGAAATCCTGGCCGAAAAAAGCGTACATTTGCGATTTAGGATTGGGTAACGTCGTTAATCCTTCTGAAAATTTCGGGGCGAGAATGGAAAATAGCGTTTTTCTAGAACTTTTGAGAGAAAGCAACAAAACAGCGGTTAGGGAGATATTCCTCTTCAAAAACAAGGAAGGCAACGAGGTTGATTTCGTTATAAGAGAAGCTTCTCGCATCAAAAAGCTCGTGCAAGTTACTTACGCTAACTCAAGAGACGAAATCGAACACCGTGAAGTAAAGAGTTTGATAAAGGCAAGCGATGTTTTGCGCTGCAAGGATTTGCTTTGCATCACGTGGGATTACGAGGGCGAAGAAAAGATTAAGAGAAAGCGAGTTAAATTCGTTCCTTTGTGGAAGTGGTTGCTTCAGGAATGAGCCGAAGCGATGAAAAAATCTTAAGCTCGTGCTTTTGCCCCCACCCCTTCACAACCACCGCTTCAGCCATTTTTTAGTGACGTACTTGAAATCCTGCACGTAGCTGCGCAGGTTTCTCTTCCTTTTTCTTATCATGTACATGAAATTTCGTATCCCATCCATGACCGTAACTCCCTTCACGTAGATCGGCGACCTTATGCGCACGTTCGCGTATTTTAAATTGTAATATCCCACGGCGAACACCATTTCGCACGCTATTTCGTATCCCTCGGCGCGAAGATAGGGGTATATTTTTTTCAGCGCTTCCCTGCGCATAGCCCTGAAGCCGCATTCCGTATCGAGAAGCACAGTTCCGGAAATTAGATTCGTCAGGAGATTCAGTATGAAATTACCTATTTTTTTCAGGAGGGGGTAGCGCTTCAGGTCGCGCTCTCCGAGAACGAAATCGTATCCTTCCTCTATTTTTTTCAAGAATTTGGGAATATCGCCCGGAACGTGCTGACCGTCGGCATCGAGCGTTATTATTACATCCGCATCCCCTTCCATCGCCGCCTTGAGACCGTTGCGCAGCGCTGCTCCGAGACCCAGATTGCGGGGATGGGAAATCACCTTCGCCCCTTCTTTCAGCGCGATTTCTCGCGTGTGGTCGCGGGAGCCGTCGTCGACAACTATAACCTCGTCGACGTATCTTTTGGTTTCCCTGACTATTTTTCCGATGGTGCGCTCCTCGTTGTAAGCCGGTATAACGGCAACCGCTTTTATTTTTTTCTCTGCGCTAATTCTCAACCACCTTCAGTACGCTTTCGCGACGTAAACGACCTGCTTCGACTCCCTTCCGCACCACGCGCATTTGCCTTGCGCGTTTTCATTTTCGACGCTTACTCCGCAGCACTCCACTATGCTGCCCCTTACCTTACCTCCGTGCGTTACTTCCTTCATCTCGTTTGCACAGCACTCGCGACCGCAGAAATCCATTATCACAACTTTGCCGTTGTTGAGGGATTCTATCACCTCCTCGCGGGAGCGCGCCCTAACTATTCGCTGAGTAAAGAAATTCTCGGCGCGTCGTTTGAGGTGTTCGAGTATTTCTCCGGAAAGTTTTTCCACGCACCTCACCACCTCGTTGGTCTTAACCTTTATTCTCTCTCCAGTGTCGCGCCTCGCTATCGTAACCGCATCTTCCCTTACCTCTCTCGCGCCTATTTCCGCCCTCAGCGGCACGCCTTTAAGCTCCCAGTCGTTGAATTTCCATCCTGGTGTTTCATCCCGTAGGTCTATCCTGCATCTTATGTTGCTCCTGCTCAGCGTTTCCTTAAGCGCTCTGCATCTTTCGATAACTTCGTTTTTCTCCTGCTCTGAAGAATATATGGGTATTATTATCACCTGCACAGGAGCGATATCGAAGGGCAGCACGAGTCCCTTATCATCGCCGTGAACTCCTATGAGCGCGGCAACGATTCTCCACACCCCCAGACCGAAGCACGTTTGCCAGACATAGCATTTTTCTCCACGCTCGTTGAGAAATCTTACATCGAACGCCTTTGCGAACCTCTGACCCAAATCGTGCGTGGAGGAAATCTGATTCACTTTACCATCGGGCATAAGCGTATCCGCGGCGTAGGTATCGTTTGCTCCGGCGAACTTGTCCCAGGGCGGGCGCCTGAAAAAAATAAACGGCAGCCCCAGTTTCTTGTAGATAACTTCCCTGCACACCTCCATATCCTGTTTTATCTGCTCCAACGCTTCTTCATGGTTTTTGAATGCGTCGTGCGCCTCTATCCACAGAAATTCCCTCCCCCTCAAAAACGGTCTGGTCTGCGATTCGTAGCGGTAGACGCTCACGCTTTGATAGAGTTTCAGCGGCAAATCCCTGTGGCTGCGAATCCACAGCGAATACATCTGATAAAAAGCGGTTTCCGAGGTCGGTCTCAGCGCGAGTCTTTTCTCAAGTTTATCATCGCCCGCTTCCGTAATCCAGAACACCTCGGGTTTGAAACCCTCAACGTGCTCCTTTTCCCTTTCGAAATTTTCCTCCGGAATAACAACGGGAAACAGCACGGGTTCGTGAGCGCGCTTCTCGAGTTCGCGTTCCAGCATTTCGTAAATCCTTTTTATTATCCTCATACCCCACGGTCTGTGAACTACGAATCCCTGAACGTTGTATCTCTGGTCTACAAGTCCCGCTTTAAAACACACTTCGCTGAACCACTCCGAAAAGTTTTCCTGCTTTCTGACCGTTATCCCCAACTCCCTGGACATGAAAGGTCACCGAGGTTTAGCAATAACAAACAGTTATTCCGAGATTTTATATTTTTTGAGGTGCGAACAGGTCGAAGAGAAAGGCAGTGATTTAAAAAATTAATCTCTCGAAATTTATTGTAAGCCCCCGTAGTTCAGCCTGGATTTGCTACCGGAAAGAACGGGGCCCTGCGGAGGCCTTGACCCAGGTTCGAAACGTCGCCGGTAATGAGCGGTGGCACGAACGAAAATCCTGGCGGGGGCATGAGTTAAATAAAAACTTCCAAATTCATTATCTTCTAAACATCCGTGAAGTTGCTTTCGAAAGTTCTTTAACAAATCTGTCCATTAAAGCTATGCCTATAAAAACTATAAGAACTATGGAGATTAAGACCTGAAAAATATTAGTAGTTTGTATTAGGTTTTGTTTGTAAAGACCGAAGCCAATTAGTCCACCACCCATGACAATTAGTGCCGAAAAAATAATTTTTTCAAAAATACTACCTGTTATGAGCCTACCATTTTTGTAAAATCTTCTTTTTCCAAAGATTCTTTCGTCACCGTAGGGCCAAAGCCAATATATTCCTGAAACGGTGAAGGAGTCAAGAAGAAGATGAGAACCGTAGCCAACAAATGTAGCAAATATTATTAAAACTTTCGACCCAAATCTTAATTCGGAGGCCTAGGCCGGGGAGCTAGCCCTTCCCTGTAACCGCAAACGGGCTCTACGGCGGGGCCGAAGCCCGAGGAAGGCCGCGTTGCGGAACAGGACCTTGCGGCTAACGATGAGTTCCAGCCCCGTGTCACATTCAATGTAACGAACCGGGCCAGGCGCGGAAGCGAGCAACCCTAAGTTACATTGAATGTCGCTCACGGTGCGCTGGATCGAGCGATGCCGCAAGACAACCCTGCTCCGCTGAGCGGTCGACCGAGGGCGTGGCCTCCATTTTTCACTCGCGCGGGGTATTCGCATGGTGGAGAAAAAAAGGATAACAGCTATAAAAACCGAGATAGGAGAAATACTCAGCGGTAGGTTCGTTAGGGGTGAGGAATTCCTTTCGAGTTACGTGCTCACCAGATCTGGGATGCGCGTATCGAGAGCGCGCGTGCTTTCAACGGTGGTTGCGAAATTTATTTCGGACGATGCGAACTACGGCTCGCTCACGCTCGACGACGGCACCGGAGTAATAAGAGCCAAAGCGTTCTCTAATCTCTCGGTTCTCGACGGAATAGAAATAGGGGATCTGGTCGATGTGATAGGAAGGATACGCGAGTACAACGGCGAAAGGTATTTGCTGATAGAAATCGCGAGAAGGGTGGAGAACGTTAACGAGCTTCTGCTCAGGAAATTAGAGGTGATAAAGCAGAGCATAGAACAACAGAGGAAGAAACGCATAATCAGCGAGTTCAGGGAGACGTGCGCGGATGCAGAAGAATTGAAGAAGGTGCTGAAAGCGAAGTTCAACATCAGCGGCGAGGAGGTCGATGCCATACTCGCGAGCGAGGAAATGGTGCCGAAAACCGAGTTGGACGAGAGCAAACAGAAGGAACTCGTGATAGAACTTATAAAGAAGTTCGACACCGGCGAGGGATGCAGTTACGAGAAGATTATCAGGGAAAGCGGCTTGAGCGAAACCGCTGTCGAAAGCATAGTGAACGAGCTTCTCAACTCAGGGGTTTGCTTCGAGCCCAAGCCGGGAGTGATAAAACTGCTGTAGGGCTCGTGGTCTAGTGGTATGACGCCACCTTCACACGGTGGAGGTCCCCGGTTCGAATCCGGGCGGGCCCATCAGAGCGTGTCCACCACAGGAGTTTTTCCCAGGTATTCCGCGGCGGTAACCACGCTTATGCCCTTTCTCTTACCCGTTTCCCACACCCTTGCGGTTTTTTCCCTGTAGCGCTTTTCGCGCAGCAGATGATGGTCGTAAATCACGAGCTTCAATCTTTTCGCGACGTTCAGCACCCTGCACGCGTTTTCTATGCACCGCTGCAGATTGGTGCGGGTGAGCATGAATCCCATGTAGGTGGGCGGACCGTCGAGAATGAGCGCATCGGGATTTTCCCTCGCTATGAGCTCTGCGTAATCCTCTATGTATATTCCGTTCAGGTCAGAGGAGTAAAGAAGTTTTTCTCGCTTGTGCTCTATCACCACCGCGACGACCCAGCCCACCCTCGAAAACTCTATGCCGTGAAACAGGGGTTGCGTGAAGCGAAGGGATGTTTCGCCGAAGTTAAAGGTTTTCCCGTCGCACCACCTTATCTTCACGCGCTCGAGATTCAATTCCCTTATTCTCCTGTAGCGGTTCCACCGCTTAACCCTCGAGTTGAACCAGCGCAGACCCAGGGCGAGGAGTTCTTTTCTTCTTCGATTGTAGTCACCGAAATCCCTGCTCCTCGCAATGGGCAGGGAGTCCATGGGATTCGGATAAACCCCTGGCGAAGGAGGTTCGAAGAGGGAGATTTTTTCGCCGTAGGTTCGGGAAATCCTCGTGTAAAATTCCACCGCCCTCTTCCTCTGCGAGTCGTTGATGTAGCAATTCGGATTCTTCGCGAGCAGGATTTTTCCGCGGTAGAGCTGCATGTCGCGCGGAAAGAAGTGGTCGTAGTGGTAGTGCGTGATTATTACCACCTTCGCGAGTTTGCATGCTTTTTTAATCGCGCGCGCTCCGCGCTCCTTCCAAAGCATCTTCCTTGCGCGGCTCGCAGGGAAGCTGGGCTGCATCGCCGCGATTCCCGGGTCGATGAGAATGCTTACGTCCGGTGTCTTAACGAGCACGCAGCTCGACTTCGCACCGAGCGAATCGAACCAAACAGGAGCGAAGGTGATGTATTTCATCCCAACCGCCTTAAAGCACTTCGTCTCCGTGGACGCGGCGCTGATGCATGATGAGCCCCCTTTCCGAGCTGAACGCTCTGTTGCACCTCCTGCACACGAAGAGCGCTTTCCTCTCGCGCTTTTTCCTTATTTTCGGTTTGAAGATTTTGAAGGGGTAGGTAACCGGATTCTTTATTTCCCTGCACACGTTATCCGGCTCGCATATACCTATGCTTTTGTAGAACAGTTCGTTATCGCAGTTCGCGGGCAGAAGGTTTCGCTGATTCCTGTTCCAGTTCAGTTGGGAATTTATAAAACTCGCGGAAAGCGGTTTTTCGTTTCTCGAATTCCATTCCTGCAGCTTCGCTCCTATCTCGTCCCAGTCGTAACCCACGTTTCTTAAGAAGTTTATGAGCGTGAACGTGCTTCTCTTTCTTCCGTCGGCGAGACCCTTCAGTATGTTCTTTATGCACGGCGGAAAGTATTCCTCCGGCACCTTTATTTTTTCCCCGCTCTCTATTCTTCTTATCGCTCTCGTCTTTTTTTCCCCTTTCGGCGCTTCCCTGCTCGCGCTCCAGTCCAGCGCGTCGATGAGCAGTTCCCTCGCTTCCTCTTCTGTCGCCTCCCTGAAAAAACTCCGCGTAGCCCTCACGCGTTTCATCCTCGCCTGCGCCGGAGAGAACTCATCGAGATTCTCCACCGGAAGCGAAACCAGCCACGTTTTTTCGTTCAGCGAGTAGGGCGCGCGGAAGAGATGGCGCTCGCCCCAGTTCTTCTCTATTTCAACCAGAGCGAAGGGGTCCGCGCTTTCCGTGTCGAACAGCTGCTTCGCGGTATATTTTTCTATTAACTTTTTCAGCAGGGAATCTTTTATACACTCGCATATATACGCCACTATGGCGTTGAGTATTTTCGGATATTGCTTTGCGGAATCAACGTAGTTAACGCTCTTCGGAAACGCCTCCCACGGAACGAGTATGTGAAATCCTCTCGAACCCGAGAATTTTATTCCGTAGCTTTCTATTCCGTAACTTTTCAGCACTCTGCACACCTCCTTCGCCGCGATGGCCGCGGCCTCTATACCTATTCTCGAATCTATATCGAGCACCAAATCCCAGCCTATCCGAATCTCGTCGTAGTTCTTCTTCTCGGTCGAAAGCATCATGGGATTCTTCCACCGCTCGACCGAGCAGTGAAAGCTCGTTGCGCCTCGCCTTACGAATTCAACGATGTCGCTCTTGAACTGTATCATAGAGGGTCTCGACAGATACTTTCCTTCGGCTGCCGCAACGAACTCCCTATGCTGCGAGATCTTCATCATTTCATCGAGCACGTCGTCCCTCGAATAGTATTCGAGCAGCTCGAATTTCGAGGGTTTTATCACGCTTATTTCCATGAAGTATGATTCGAAGAAAATTTTAAATGAAGGACTTCTCCAAAATCGGCATGGCAACCCGCGATAAGGCAGGATGGCAGCGAACCTTAGCAGCGATGCTTGATTCGGTGCTCTATTTCGCGATTTAATTATCGATAACGGTGATAACGAACGAGTTTCGGTGTTGATATCATCATGCGATTTTGGAAGCAACCGAAATTAAGAAGCGCTTGAAATCTTTTTAATCCTCGCGATATTCTATGAGTTATGGAAGAAGCGTTGATCACCGCGGGCATCGCATTGATTTTCATAGGCATGGTGCTTCTCATCGCGGGCACGCTCGCAGCAGGCAAGAGCAACGTAAAGTTCGCGGTGGGCGGTTTCATAGGACCTTTTCCCTTCGGCTTCGCGAACAGCGAGGAAATGCTCAGACTCGTGCTCCTCCTCACCCTTTTCGCTCTCATTTTCTTCACGCTTTTCATGGTCGGGGGTCGGCATGTATAACGTCGCGATAGGAAGGAGCGGTTCCTTTCTGACAAAGGAAAGAAGGGGGAGGAAAATAAGGAAGGGTAGGGAGACCTTCACCGTGGTAAAGGCGAACGTTCTCGATGTGATTCGCGCGGTAAGGCGGATGCCGCAGGTCGTGCTGCCGAAGGATGTATCGCTCATTCTTGCGTACACCGGCGCCTCATCCGGCTGGCGGTGTCTTGATGCCGGCACAGGCTCCGGATACATGGCGATATTTCTGGCAAATGCCGTGAAGCCTGGAAAGGTTGTGAGTTACGAAAAGAGGGAGGACTTCGCCGAAAACATAAAGAAGCAAATCGAGGAGTTCGGAATAAAAAATCTCGAGGTGATTTGCGGGGATGTGCTGAAGTGCAGAATTAAAGAAAAGTTCGATCTGATAACGCTAGATATGAAGCACGCGGAGAGAGCCGTGAGGAAGCTCGATAAGAATTTAAACGTGGGTGGCTTTTTCGCTGTGTATTCCCCGCACATAGAGCAGGTGAAAAGCGTGAGAAGCGTGCTGGAAAGGATGAAGTACACGCAGATAGTAACGGTTGAAAATATCGTGAGAGAATGGAAAATAACATGCGAATACACGCACCCCGTGCCGAGCGGTATTCTTCACACCGGATTCATAACCGTGGCGAGGAAATTCGGGTAAGGATTCAACTCATGCCATTCTATCTTTTCAATGTGAGCATGATAATCGGGACCCGACCATCCCGCACCCCCAGAAACTGCCACAAACCACGGCTGAATCAAAATCGCGTTCCGCCGAGCTCCTGATAATTCCTCCTATGAAAAGGGTTTTATATCAGACGTTAAACTATTATCATGTCCCTTACCCGAAGAAATCTGCTCAAAGTCTACGTGCTCGGAATAATTACTCTGGGAATTTACTTCATCTATTGGTTCGTAAAAACCGAGAACGAAATGAACGCATCGGGGGCGGAGATACCCACCGCATGGCTCATGATAATTCCGATAGCGAACATCTACTGGCTGTATAAATATGCGGAAGGGTTCTCGAAGGTCATAAAAAAGGATAACAACCCCGTTCTATGGTTTCTTCTGTTCTGGTTCGTGCCTGTGATAATTCCGGCGCTCGTTCAATCCGAATTCAACAGGCTCGCCGAAAAAAGAAGAAAAATTCGGAAATAGACGTAAATCCGAGAGTGTGACAGGTAATGAGAATCGGAAGTTATCTGCGTTTCTTTGTGGGTTTGTTGCTATCGATAGAGATTATCAGGTTGTAACGGGTAAGGAAGTATCCTCTCTTGCCCTCTTTCTTTCCTTAATTTATATCGTTCTTTCGGTCCTCTTTTTTACCGTAAGATTTTAGCGCTCGGGCAGGAACACGTATCTCCTAACACCGAACCTTCCGTTGGTGCCCACGAAGCCGCAGACGTCGCACTTTACCTTCGTCAGTATCAGCTCGCCCTTCAAACTCTTCGTATAAAATTTTCTGAGTTTGCTTCCGCAGCAGGGACAGGTATCTCTCGGCGGCGCGTGCTTGGTTTCCGTTTTTATCCTTATACCCGATTCTAAACAGAGTTTTCTCAACTTTTTATAGGAAATCCTCAGCTTCTTATTCTTTTTTTTCAGCATTTCCTTCAGTACTTTTTGCGATGCTATCTCGGTATTAACATTTTTCAGCATTTCCTTTATTTCCTCATCCTTCATGGATAATCCCTATATAAAGTTTTCCCGCAGCGCTTTCATTGTTTTGTTTACATCGCCATCTTTAATAACAGCAACCGGTATGTGCTCGACCTCCGCTATTTTTAACGCGATTTCGTCCACGCGCTCTATACCGTGAAACACCACAAGGTTGGGTTTAAAATTGGTAACCTTTATCGCAACCATGGGCGATTTACCTCCGGTAAGGTGCGTAAAGATGAGCGCTCTCTCTGTTGTCGAGCCGTAAATCTTTACCAGTTCGTGCGGCGGTAGGTAGAGAATCGCCGCCAAGGAATCTATGAGCGTGTAGCCATAAAGGTTCTTGTTTTCGTAAATTCTGCTAACCAATTCTGCGTTTATCAGTTTGCAGAATTTCTTTATGCTCACGGGTTCAACGAATTCCCTTATGTCGAGGATGGCGTTTACTATGCTGTTGGTCTCCACGAAGAATTCCTTAAAGAAACCGCCGCCCTTCGCTTCTTCTATTTCGAGCATCGCATCAACCATTTTCCTTATCATTTTTATACCCGGAGATTTTCTCCTGTTGCTCTCGTAGTCGCTTATAACGCTCGGTGATATTTTTAACTTGGATGCAAGTTCGACCTGCGATATTTTCAGCAGGTTGCGCCATTTTCTAATGGTGCTTCCGGGGTTTTGGGAGAGCACGATTTCGCCCGCGATTTTCTTTGCCAGCTCGCGTATCTGCGCGCGTTTTTCCAGCTGCACGTTCATGGTTGTGATTTTCTTCGAACGTTTATAAATATACCGTCGAACATTATTTATTCGATTGTCGAACCTTTCTTCGTGAAATCGGAACTCACGAATTTTATAAGATTTGCAGCGAGTTCTGAGCACCATCCTGCGCGGTTTAAAATCCGGTTTACCACCACTGAATCTTGAATGCCGAAGGAGTTCCATGCAAAAATGCGCATTGCATCACGAAATCAAAACTGAGAAGCCTTTAAAAAAGAGACTATCTCGCACCCGCGGCTTCCTGCTCCAGCCTTTCCTTCTCGCGGACGGCATAACTCTTGTTATCTCCCTTCGCCGCGAGCATGAGTTCGTTCGCAAGAGCTTCGTGTATTTTTATTTTCTTATTGAACGCCTCCCTGTAACTCCCCTGCGCGAACGCTCTTAGGGCTTTATCTATTCTGCGCTGCGGGGATATAACAACGGGCAGCCTCGCGATTATGCCGCCCACCTGATATCCCACCACCTCCTCGCATGGCGCGGCATGCTCCAAAGCGCGGACGAACACCTCTACGGGATTCTTTTTCGTTTTCTGTTCTATTATCTCGAACGCGCGCTCCACTATTTTCAGCGCCTTCTGAAACGCCCCGCCCATGTGACCCGAGGTCAGGCGGTGCCGCCTTCCGCTGTGACCCGCCTGCATGAGGTGCGTTGCGAGTCGCTCCACTATGTGCGCCTTCGATTTGTAGAAGCGTTTCTTGGCATAGGTTCCGCAACTTTTCGGGAGCAGCTTCGGAGACAAAGAAATGTAACGTTTTAAACCAGGGTCTTTAACCTCCACCTCACTGTCCCATTTATCGAATAATTTCATTTTTATTCTTTCTGTTTTTTCTTCCTTTTTTTCTCTTGCACCTTCTTTCTCGCGGTTCGCTGCCGATTTTTTACCCGCCATTTTATCACTTTTAAAAATTTAACCTTTTATGCTATAAAACTACACTACACACTTAAATTTTTATAAACGTTTACCGTGCTAATCGAATTGGCTCTTTCCAACCCCAGCATGATAATATCAAGATCGAAACTTGTTTCATTGTTCTGCTGTGGGGATAATTAAATGCGAAATAGAGTGCTGAATTAAGCGCTCCTCGCAAGGTTCGCCGTTATCCTGTTTTATCACAGGTTGTCATGCCAATTTTGGAAAAAACCAATCGAATGGGTCGGGAAGAAACCACAGGAAACGCCTGAGAAAATTTTGAATGCATCCGCCGAAGCATACAGCTGGCGAGAAATGACCTGATTTTACCAGACGTTCTACGCCGTTACGTTGAGGATTGTGGCATTCTCTGGGGTTTGGGGATGTTCAACACAACTTACTGGTTTAAAGACGAGCAACTCGCAGAGCGCATGTTTTATTGCTT
>Ga0190307_1000433_pt1 | contig 12301 bp, 9 predicted proteins | sample 48700745_MG_FD_161653 | JGI IMG/M metagenome (GOLD analysis project Ga0190307, IMG submission 161653) | Hydrothermal vent sediment bacterial communities from Southern Trench, Guaymas Basin, Mexico - 4870-07-4-5_MG | ecosystem: Environmental > Aquatic > Marine > Hydrothermal vents > Sediment ... | reverse complement strand
ATCATAATGTTTAATATCATAGTAAACGTAGTTCTATTCTCAATATTGCTAGCATATGTAATTGGGAATAATATAGCGATTTTAAGGGATCCATCCCGGTACGTTGGGATAAGTAATAAGTATTTAATAGATCTTATAATCATACTCTCAATATACTGTGGACTCTTAATCGAAGGCCTAAAGATGCATAGTATTAAACACTATGTATATAGCGATGTAACCTTAAATATAATCATCCTAGCAGTCTTAATACACGCTATATTTTTTACAAAATATGGTATACCATATAGTGTAACTCAGGGAATTATCGGCGGGATTGTAGGGGCGTCGCTATATACGAATTACCAAATAAATTTATCCTATATCTATTTAGTCGTCATCATATGGATATTATATCCGTTTATAAACCTAGCCTTATCATATGGAATATCCTTATTAATTAGGAAGAGAAGGAGGGTTATATTACATCTTACACATCTTATCGGCATATTGGGCCCATTTATATTAGGTTACGTATATGGAGCTAATACGGTAGGCACAATTACAAGTCTATCCTTAATCGATATTCACTGGCTGTTCATAGTTGTTTTAATTATAGTTCCTATAAGCACTTTATTCATAGGTAAGGCAATCGGAGAAACTCTTAGTGGAAGAATATACGGACTACATCCATCAGCATATATATCCTCGATTATATCCACAACGATATTAATTGAGTTGGCGACCCAGCTATCTATACCAGTACCATTTTCAAGTTTATTAACACTTGGTTACATAGGACCTATATTTACATATAAGACCCATATGTTTAGAAAGATGGATATAATTAAGATCTTTATATTTTGGGTCTTGAACCCCCTATCTACATTATTCCTAGTTTACATACTCTATTTCCTAATATATCCGTTTCCGTATTAAGTAGACGTATACTAATGCAAGTATAAGCATAGGTATGAAGTATATCCAATACCTCATCAAGACATTCTCCCTAACTTTAATCACAGGTATTTTAGTCTCTGGTAGGGTATGGGATAGTTCAATGCCATTAAATACATAATTTATTTTAATATCTCTAAGCTCATACTCACCCGGTTTTACAGCTCTAACTCTAAACTCCACCTCATTCTTACTTCCATTCAATACCAACTTTTTCTCCAATATATTGGACCCACTTGAAAACTCTAGACCATCAGGTAAATATATGGATAGCATGCTATGGTTAATATACTTATAACTATCTGACTCGATCCTAATGGTCAATGCAAATGAGTCGCCTTCAGAGACTTCAGCAGGTACTTCATAATTGATCCAAATCCCTCTATAGAATTTGACGTCAACCCCGCTAAAGGAACCTTCATGAACCGAACCTAGATACCAATATGTATATCTAATATCTGGCAATGTAAAGTTTCCTGCTTCCTCACTGGAAAATGTAAAGTTGATTGATTTAGCTTCATAAGGAGATACTAATGTATAATTAAATCTTTCTGGAGATAGAGATAAGTCCCCGCCTAAAGATGATATCGTGAGGTTATATACATCTGTGTCTCCCGTATTTAGAAATCTTATAGTAAGGGTATAATTATAGTTGATTATATAGGGTCCGCTATAGACATCCTCGGATATATTTATCGTGTTATAGAAGTATCTAAACTGAGAATATATAGGTGAAATCAAGTTTCTAGACGTGACTATGACATGAGGATAGGCTGATATAGTGTTATTTGGATATCTTAGAACTGTCGACAATGTTTTAGACTGATTTACTAAGATTAGATCAATAGTCTTACTCAAATCTTTCAAATCCCCTTCAACGATGGATGAACCATAGAGATTTAAGATAACTACATTAACATCCTCTACATCAAATAGACCCTTATTCGAGAGGACGACGGTTAAATTCAACTCATTACCCTTTAAGCCATATTTGAATTGAACATCTAGGTATGGATAATATAGTTTTCTGGGATATAAGAAGATCCTAAGGTCTTGAGTAGCCACCTTATACTCGGTTCCGTTAAACATATAACTCGCATTTAATAGAAGCTCAAAATATCTCGAACCTATCTTTGATAGGCTTATACTATCCTCAATCCTCCTCTCCTCCCCAGGTTTCAGAGACCCTATTATATATTCCCCGAATACTACGGAGTCAACTGGAGAGTCTCCAATATTCTTTATTACAGCACTATACTTTAATTTGCCTCCAACATCATAACTAGATTTGACTTCATCTAATGTAGCATATATAAATGGTGAGTCCTCAGTATTTAGGTATATAACGTTTGTATTTGAATAAAATATCCTCTTCAATCCAGTTGCTGAATTTAATATTGCTTCAGCCGGACCTATATATAGGGACATTACCTTATCTGTCTTTATCCGGGCTTCATAGACTAAAGTATCAACCGAGTTGGATTTCAGTTCATCTATAGTCTTGGACACAGAACCCCGCACCAACTCGGCGTATTCCCCAAACCATTCATACTCTCTTACAGTTATATTATGTAATGGATATGGCATTAGATTACGAATATCAACCCTAACTTTAATTATGGAATCCTTGGTAAAACTAGTTGAATTAAAGGATCTAGTTAATAATACGACTGGAGACTCATATATAATCTTGAATTTAGGATTCTTAAATTTAGCTCCACTAGCTATGTTAAATTTATAGATATATAATTCACTCGTATTGTTTAAAACACCAGATATATTTTTTGGAGCGCTCTCGACGAATACGTCCTTGAAATATATCGTTAGGAAAGAAGTGTAACTATATTTTAATTTTGGCGCCTCCTCCCTAAATTCCATAAACTTATCTAAAGACCAATAAAAGTATTTGACCCCATTATCCTTTAGTACCGTTATAATCAAACTCATAGAACCTCCTTCCCTTGAAATCGATATAGAGAAAATATCATCTGAAGTAAGCTTCTGGGGATCCATCCATAGTAGAAATCTCGTATAGTCGGGGAGAGAGATAATCTTATTTAGAATCTTCTTAAACATAGAATAATCTAGGTATCCGATCAGCATACTGCTTCCGTTATAAATGAAATATGTCTTAAATACTTCATCAAGGTCTTCTTTAAGCTCACTCGATATTACATTATTAAGCCTAATTTCCATATGGGTCCATGGGATATTTTTCCAAGTGATATTTGAGAAAATCACGCCAGACAGCAGATAATTATAGTGAGAAGCCCAATTAGGTACGTTAAAATATGTAATACTATAATCAACATCACTCGGTATAAAATCGAAGAGTTCTTGCGTTTTATTTATAATAGACGGGTGATCTACAATCTTAACCTGGATTAACGATGCTGTACCGTAGTTCCATATATCCATGTACTCTTTAAAATCATTCTTACTCGCTGCATGGATAGATGTATTGACTAGGAATATACTTGATATAAATACTGCAACTATAAGGATAGCGAGTACTTTCCTCACACAAATCCCTCCAATGATTTAAATTCATATTTTCTCTTAGCTCCTATTAAAATTTAAATCTAATCAAATGATACTTAGGTGGTAGGGTCTGTAATGCCTTCCTCAGATATGAGGAATAACGTCTCCCCCGGTGGATGCTCTGGACTATCTACTATTGAAGCGATTCTCAATCCCTTCTGTTTAGCTTTTCTAAGGTAAATTCGGTAGGTTACTGCATGAGCGACAACATGTCCCCCCACGGGTTTCGTGGGATCGCCAAACATTATATCAGGCTGGGCTTGAACTTGATTCGTAATCACGATCGCAGCATCATATAATTCAGCTATCCTAATTAGGTCATGCATCAATCGATTCAGTAATTGCTGTCTCTCAGCCAGTTTACCCCTACCTAAATACTCTGCCCTAAATGGAGCTACCGCAGAATCTATAGCTACTAAACCGACATTATTAGACTTAATCTTTTCAGGAAGCATCTTAATGAGTAAGAGCAGATGTGTTGTATTATATGCTCTTGCAACAATGATATTCTTCAGAACGTCACTGGGATTTAATCCCTTAGCAGTGGCTATCTCCACTATCCTAGATGGACTGAACGTCTTCTCCGTATCGATATATATCGCATTCTGATTTAGCCCACCTTCGGATTCTGGGAGCTGCACATTTACAGCTAGGGTATGGCATAACTGGGTCTTACCAGACCCAAATTCGCCATAGAACTCTGTCACAGCCTGCGTCGCTATACCACCTTTCAATAAATTATCTAGATTTCTAGATCCCGTGGTAATATATCTTCTCCTCTTAATCTTTTCAAGAAGCTCCTCCGCCGATATAAAATCGTCAGATATTAGCCCCCTCTCTCTTAGAAAGTCGTGTGCCGTAATAACTAATTTCTCCGCCCTCTCTTCACTTATATTAAGTAGCTCACTTAAATAGATGGGAGAATATAGTAATAACTCTCTAACAGTGTAGATACCTGCTTCTTTCAACTTTCTTGCAGTTACCTCACCTACCCCAGGTAATTCCCTTACATCTATGTCTAGACCCTCGTTACTCATACCCAATTACCAAATAAATTAGATAGTTATAAATAATATTATCTGTTTTCAGGGATATACTCTAGATGGAGTACGTGGGAACAATGTTGCATCCCTTATATGAGGAAGTTCTAGGATCCATCGCATAAACCTCTCTACACCTAATCCGAATCCGGCGTGTGGAGGCATACCATACTTCCTAATCTCGAGATACCATTCATATTGACTGGGGTCTAATTCAAATGAAATTATCTTGTTATATAGTTCATTATAATCATGGATCCTCTGCCCACCTGACGTTATCTCACCATATCCATCTGGAGCCATTAAATCTGAGGACAGGGTTACTTCCGGTCTATCAGGGTCATTCATATGGTAAAAGCTTCTGGTTGAAGCCGGGTAACCATAGACGAAGAAGGGTGTGTCAAACTGCATACTTAATACCCTCTCCTCATCAGCTCCGAAATCCTCGCCCCACTCCATCTCTACACCTTTACTATGTAATATCTCTAAAGCCTCATCATAAGATATCCTTGGGAATGGAGGCTCGTAGATTTTAATACCTGACTTCTTTACAGTTTTTATCTCACCACTATAATGCTCATTCAAGTAATTCAACATATACGAAACCAGCTCCTCCTCAACCTTCATTATGTCATCATGATCCGCAAACGCCGCCTCAGCCTCAATATGCCAGAACTCTGTGAGATGCCTACGTGTCCTAGATTTCTCAGCCCTGAAGCTAGGCTGAATTACATATACTTTTTCAAAGACACATATAGCGGCCTCCTCATAGAACTGGCTACTTTGAGTTAAATATGCATAGTCATCGAAATACTTTAGCTTGAATAGAGTCGCACCACCCTCAACAGCTGATGTAATAAATGTAGGAGCATTTATAAGTACATAATCATTCTTCTCAAAATACTCCATAGCGGCTTTTATAACCCCTGATCTTATAAGTAGTATTGCCCTAGATCTAGGACCTCTAATGGTTAAGTGCCTTTTATCATACATGAATTCAGGGGATTTAAGGGCGCTTTTCGTAACTGGCCATATATCAGCCTTGCTAATCACAATAAGATCTTTTAATCTTAATTCTACACCATTCGGAGCTCTAGGATCATGTTTGACTATACCCTCAGCCGCTATAGCGGATTCCACCGGTATAGTCTTCGCAAGATTAAATATGTTGTCCGAAGACTCCTCTGGAGTAGCGACTATCTGAAGATAGCCATATCGGTCTCTAATAGATAGAAATATCTTATCCTTGTGAACCCTCTTACTTGAGACCCAGCCTAATATCCTAACCGACTCTCCCTCAGACCTTTTTACGATATCTTTAGAGTTTGAGTTTCTGTATTCCAGCCACTTAATCATATTGCCATCCTCATAATGTACCTCTTTAATCTATTTAAATTACTAACTTTAATTAATACATTCCTAACCTTTCTAATATTCTCCTGGAAATAACTATATTTATTTAGGATGGAGTTTATGGAGTTAATTAATATGGTGGGATCCCTTAAAAACATTTTGTAATCCATGTAATATCCTAGTCCAAGCTCCTCTACACGTCTCGCATTCTCAATCTGCTCCGTCTGTCTACACGCGGGAATTACTATCATTGGAGTCATAGCCATTATAGACTCTAGTATTGAAGTCTGTCCTCCCCGCAAGATCACTATCTTAGATCTCTTAAGTATATCATGGGGATTATCCAACCATCCGAAAACCCTAATATTGTCATTTAATACTTTTCTAAAATTCTTTTTATACGCCGCACCTTCCAAGATAACTATATTATATTCTCTCAGCAACCTGCTTTCTCTCGATAATATGTTTAAGCGCCTGTATATAGCTTTAACAAAGTTGAGTCTATCATGTGTTGGTGCACTAATCATGAAAAATAAATCAATATCTTTGTCTACCTCACAACTTCTGATTAAATCCGGTTTCTCATATATTAATCCAGCGAAGAATAGCTTCCTCTTATTATAAAACCCTAGATACGGAACAATATTAGAATAGGTTATAGTATATTTTGGAGGTAGATCTGGAATAATTATAGAATCAGCTAAATTCCATATTTTAGTAAATAACCTGGATATTAAAGGAATATCCTTAGGTAGTTTAATACTTAATTGATTTGTAATTACTATAGATTTTATATTTAATTTATACGATGCCAGGAGCGTGCTTATTCTCGAGTCTGATATGACTATATCGGGCATGATGGATTTTAAATTTCTATATTCGTCTATTAAGTGACTATATAGGGTATTATAGTTTATCGCGGAATATGCCAGAGTCCCAGACCAGGATAACCCTTCTTCAATCCACTTATACTCAATACTCTTCGAGACCAGAATCTTTTTAAATATAGACCTTTTATCTTTATCCTTAAATATTCTTATACCATCTCCAAATGTCGATAGATAGATTTCATGACCATCTCTATAGAGTGTATCGGCTAATCTAAATGACCTTATACTATGCCCACTTCCAACGCCATATACGCTGAAGTAAATCTTCATCGCTTAATAATCTCCTCTACAACATCTCCATAAGGTTCTTTCTCAATAAATATTTGAGCCATAAAACGGTAAATCTCGACATCCTTCCATAGCCAAGCATCCGGCGGTAACCCTGCCTTCATAGATAGATGCGAGAGATATTCCTGTGCATCCCAATTATATTCTACAGGTACTTGTGGAAGGAGAAGGCCACTATAAAAACCATATTTAATTATCAGTCCATCTCTGCCTATAATGATCTTATCAGGATACTCTAGAGGAGACGATACTTCAATCTTCTCTGGAACAGTTAGAACTGAGACCTCGACTACCACGTCATTCAATTCACTAACTTGTAGGGGGTTAAAACGTGGATCATTTGTAGCAGCCTCAATAGCGGTATCCATCACAGCCAGATATAATTCTTTGACTGGATACGGATATCCGATGCATCCCCTCAATTCCCTACGACCTTTAACAAGTTTATATAAAGTCGTGAAAACCCCTCTCTTCTCCACTAGAGCATCTGTAAGCTTCTCCTTATCAACTTTAGGACGCTCTCCCCTAGTTAAATAACTCTCAATTGTATTTCTAGCTAATTTAACAAGAAACTTTCCCTCATCTAACGTCAGAAGCCTCATACTGAGCCACCATGGAATCTCAGTCATTTAAATTATATTCATATAAACGTAATTTACTATTTATTCTATATACCCTGCGACTAAAGAGAATTATAAATATACTTAAAACAATTTTTGACGCCGAAGAAGATATGTTAGTTAAAAAATATAGAGGAGGGTTAGCTAGGGCCGCCTGGATATTGAGGATAACCTATTATTTTTATACCCATCAACGGTATCCTACCTTCCTCACCATTACTCATAATATAATTTGTCGATCCGACTCTAACATATACGTAGATATCATATCTATTATATGAGTCATAGTCCACATCGGCATATGATATTTGGATATACGAAGAGGATATTGAAGCAACTAATTTAGATAATACACCTACAGCAATTCCGGCCACAGGATCCCCTCCAGACACCCATAGTAAGATGCTTCCAGCTGCTGCAGCTAGATCTATCCATGTATAATCTGATGCTGCATATGTGTCGACGAAGTCGTCTGAGTGTATATGATATGCATAATCCCCGTAGATACTTCCTGTACCAGTATCATGAGTATAATATTCATAGCTAAACTCATCATCAATATAATTAATCTGTGGAGGAAAACCGTCTTCTATACCTCCTAATATTTCGGAACCATCCATATTAAGATCAACAATTGCGATATCATCCTGGTACACATCCAAGTAATATACTATATCTCCATGCTGATCAACATATGCTAACTGGTATCTAGCAGCTTCAATCTTACCTTTAATATAAATATAACCAGTATCACCCTGTTCAGGAAACTCATATGACTTAGAGAAATGTCCAGTGACGCTCCACAGGGTTGCACCAGCTTTGAACGTAGTTCCAGTTGATTCTATTGCATAGCCTATATTAAAGTTCGTAGAGTGATATGTTACTATTCCCACGCTAAGAGACCCAAATACACTTGATGACTCGATCCAAGCAATTGGGATCTTCCCATAGCCTGTGCTCGGCCATATATAGTCGCCTATCATAACCCATATGTGGTATGGACTATATACCGATGGTTTAGATGGTGGTAGATACGAGAATACATTAAATTCATTGTGTTTTCTTCTTATTATGGCATCACTCAGTCTCTCAACTTTAACCACCCGCGGATGAGCGGGGGCATCCGGTTTACGATTTATGTGGATTACTTTAGTCAATGCGTATGATTTTCCATCCATTATCTCGATCGGGTTCAACCTTATTGACGCCTGATCAACATATAATCCACTGCAATTATACGTTAAGAATAATATGATATTTGGATATGATACTGATGCTTTATCACCCAAATAATTTATCCATTTAGAAATAATGCTCCTAACTTTAGTTAAATCAGTCAGAATAAACTCACCGCGTTCATCCGTCCTTCCAATAAATAAAGTCTCCCATCTAGATCCCATATTAGGCGGAACTGGAATAACACCTTGAATATCTACATTCTTAAGGGGAGACCCATTTTCATCAACAATACATATTGTGAAATGTTGTGTATTAGAATATACAAAGGAAAAACCTAATGCTAGCAAAATAAAAAAGACTATAATTACTAATGTAACCTTATTCATCAAAAAATATTTTTAAAACTATAATTTTTAAATATATATATATTATGCAAAGCTATTAAAATTTTCAAAACTACACTTTCTCTATCTTATCACTCTTTAAGCTACAGAGTTACACTAATGACATTTATAATTAAATCAATATTGTGTTAAGTGATGAGTGTATTTAAGGAAGATGGATGGAAGTATTTTGATATAAGTTATTTACCTAAAAAGATACCGCATCGTGAAAAGGAGAAGAATGAGATAGTGGATATATTTAAATTAGGTCTTGATAAGAATGTATTTAAAATTCCTGTGATATATGGTCCTTCTGGAACAGGGAAGACTACTGTAATACATAAGGTTTTTAAAGAATTAAAGGAGCTTTATGATGGATTAATTGAGACTTATGTCCTTAACTCTCTTACTGCTGCAAAGACCTATGTAGCTATTACACGGATCGCATCGCACTTAATACCTATTCCACATAGGGGGTTATCTCAGGATGAGATTATAGATAGGCTATATAATGTTTTAAAGATGAGGGACCAGAGGTATCTGGTTGCGCTAGATGATTCCGATGACTTAATTAGGATAGATGGTGGGAAGATTATAGAGTTACTAACTAGAATTGAGGAGGAATATGGTGAACGTCTAATATATCCAATTATAATAGTCAGGAATATGGCGCCAATATACTCATTAAGTGACCATATTAAGTCTAAGATAGATGGGCCTAAAATAGAGTTTAGACCTTACAACTGGAGGGAGTTAATCGATATAATTGAAGAGAGAATCGAATTAGGTTTAAAGGAAGATGCCATATCAGAAAACGCTGTAAAAGTCTCAGCTTATATATCTGACGAGATTTTTAATGGAAGCGCCAGGGAGATGATCAACCTTATATACAACAGTGGTTTAATCGCTGATAGGGAGAATAATAGTAGAATTATCGCTGAGCATGTTAGAAAAGCTTTCTATATGAGCTACTCTAGAAATATAGCGCCAGCGATAAGTGATATGGAAATTAATATTTTAAAAGCGATAGCTGAAAGACTCTCAGCAGATCTCGATAAAATCGAGATTACTAAGGAGGATATCACCTATATATATGAATATTTTAGAGACAGGGGTAGTAGAAGAATAGAGTTAAAACAGTTTATACACATATTGGACGAGGAATTATATCTAAAGAAAAAGCTTTTATATAAAGATGAAAGCGGGAGATATATTTTCTTTTACTATCCAGTTACACACATCCTCAATATAGTATAAATTTTACTTTCACTAACCTCCCTTCACCGTTACATTAGTATAGGTATAACTATAAATAATATTATATAGTGGAATGAAGAAACTGGTGTTGTATATTCCCCAAGGTAGGAGGAGTAGCGATATTAGAGATATTAGAGAGATGCTTAAAAGGGAGGCTCATTCACTAAATCTAAGATATGAGGAGAGGAGAAGTATTGAAGATTATCTAATGGTGTATTATGAAGATGATGAGACCTCTACATTCATTTACCTCGAGGATGAGAATGATAGCCTAGATAATATTAGAATGATGGTTAGGGTACTTGCTTTGATAGCATCGAGCATGAGTGAAGAGAAGACGGAGGAGATGGTAGTAGAAACATAAAAACTTTTATCTATTAAACGAGAGCCTCTAGATCATCAAATAACATAAATATTTTTACGAAAAATCGTAGCAATAGTAAGGCGTTTCTCTCTATTGGGCGTACTAATAAGTTTTTATATTTCTGTATTTTGGTGGATGAAACCGTACACCGAATGAGGATGGTGTATGGTTGATGGGGTCACGGGATCTCAGGCAGGTCCCGTGGGCCACCCCAAATCCCCATATACAATCCTAGACGGGTTGTATATGGGGTTCTCCAAGCCTCTATAATCCTAGGTGGGTTATAGAGGCTCTGGAGGGGGAGGAGGGGTAAGCTATGTCAGAAAAGTACCTATTATAGCCATAACATAATTGACTTCGTTATTAAGGGAGATGAGAATATGAGACGGAGAGAATATTTATATGAAGACTATATTAAAGCAATGAAATTATTAAAGAAATACGGGACCAAAAAAGTATCAAAGATCCTAGATATACCGAGATCCACATTAATCAACTGGAAAAGAGGACAAACACCATGGAACGCGAAGTGGCACCCAGAGCCATCGCCAGAGCTAGCATACGTCATAGGCGTACTACTAGGAGACGGTACTGTTACACATGATAGAAAAAGTGATTACGTTATTAGGTTAGAAGCGACTGACTTAGAATTCGTTGAATACTTTAGTAAATGCGTCTCAATAGTGTTAGGTAAACCTTACATTAAGCCGAAAAAAGTTTGGAAGAAGAATAGAAAGAAGGCAAGATGGAAAGTACGTTATAAATCTAAATCATTTGTGAGATGGTTTAAGGAACAGAATCTAGATACCTTAAAACAGTACATTGAGTACAATAAGAATACTATAACATATTTTTTACGAGGATTATATGACAGCGAAGGAAGTAATTATAAATGTATCAAAATCTCACTATATAACACCGACATTTCACTTTTGAAGTATGTTAAATACTTATTAGCAAAGTATTATAATATTAAAACTGGTAAGATCTCAATAAATGGAAAACCAGGCCTATATTATACATCATACGGGGATATAATTAAGAGAAAAAGAACAGTATACAATTTATATACACATAAGGGATATGCCAGAGTATTTCTAAGGGAAATAGGGTTTACCATCAGTAGAAAGCAATTTTGTCCTACCCCCTCCTCCTAACTTTTTACCAACCAATAAATAAAAAATAATTACATTCTATATGGGGCCGCCGGGATTTGAACCCGGGCTACCAGCGCTCTAGACATAGTTCCCCAGGCTGGCGTCCTAGCCAAGCTAGACTACGGCCCCGTTCATTTTAATATAGTTTAGTAGGTTGTTATTAAGATTTTTTTATTTAGAGTTCATGGATGTCGCTTAGGCCTAGTAGTTTAATTATTTCTGTAAATAGTTCGTGGGATGGGTTGCGTTTATATCTTTTTAGTATTGGGAAGATCGGCTCTAGGTTGATATTG
>Ga0190307_1000432_pt1 | contig 12306 bp, 15 predicted proteins | sample 48700745_MG_FD_161653 | JGI IMG/M metagenome (GOLD analysis project Ga0190307, IMG submission 161653) | Hydrothermal vent sediment bacterial communities from Southern Trench, Guaymas Basin, Mexico - 4870-07-4-5_MG | ecosystem: Environmental > Aquatic > Marine > Hydrothermal vents > Sediment ... | reverse complement strand
ACGAAGCAGAGAAAAAAATACAGGATTATTAAAAGTTTTGTTTCTTACTTCAATAGTAGTTTGATATTGAGAATTGAGCAATGAAAGAAATTCTTCTATAAGGACTTGATCAAATTTAAGGCTTGGTGGAAGTTGAAAAAGTATTACTCGAAGTTTTTCTTCAAGTGGAGCTACAGTTTGATAAAAACGTTTTATTTCCTCTTTTACATCTCGTAAACGACGCACATGGGTTATAAAACGATTTGCTTTCACTGCAAAAATAAAATTATCCGGCGTTGATTTATACCAATTACGAAAAGTTTTTTCTTTAGGAGAACCATAAAAAGTAGCATTTATCTCTACTGTATCAAAATAAGTAGCATAAAAAGAAAGCCACTTTCTTGGTGAAAGTTCTTGAGGATAAAAAACTCCTTGCCAATGAGAATAATTCCAGCCAGATGTTCCTACATGTATAATTTGCATGAATATTTATGTATTATATAAATGTATATCTCTTTGTGGAAACGGAATAACAATTCCTTCTTTTTTAAACCGCTGGTGTATGCGCTTTATAAGTTCATGTGTAACAACGCCTTTATTACGAGGATCATCTACCCAACAAAGTAATTCAAGATTTATAGAAGATTCTCCAAAATTTCTATAACGGACACGTGGTTCGGGATTTGTAACAACATGTGATACCTCTTTAACTATTTTGAGAAGAACTTTTTCTACTTTTTCAAGATCGGATTCATAAGCTACACCTATAGGAATTCTTAATCTAAAACGTGGTTCTGGTGCACTTTCATTAATGATTTTGGAATTTGCCATTATTGAATTTGGAATGGTTATTAATACATCATCCCTTGTACGAATACGTGTAGAACGGATACCAACATCTACTACTTCTCCACGTTCTCCAGAATCAAGTATAATATAATCTCCTACTTTATAAGTTTTATCAAGAAAAATAGAAACCCCACCAAAAAAATTAGCTAAGGTTTCTTTAGCAGCTAAGGCAAGAGCAATACCTGCTATTCCTGCTGAAGCAAGAAAAGGTGTTAAATTGATATGCCAGATAAGTAAAAAAGCTGCACATCCTGAAACAGCTGCAATAATAAACAAAAAATTTTTTAAACCAACGATTACATCTGTTCCCAAACGCCCTGCTTTTTTAAAAAAAGGGAGCTTTTTCTGTGTAAACCAATTAATCATCCGAAAAATACCGATCCACCAAACAAGAACAATTATGCTTTTTAAAATTCCTGAAAGAATAAAATTTGTTTTTTCTTCTATTTTTATTATATGAAGAATATGGAGTGGACCGCAGAGCGCTATACTTATTACTGCAGGTCGATGAAAAAACTTTATAGCATAGTCGTCAAAAGAAACTTTTGTCCACGAAGCAATACGACGCAGAATACGATCAATAAAAAGATCTACGATTTTAGCTAAAATTAAATAAAATATAAGTAAAAAAATAATAAATAACCACGAGTGAGTCTTTACATAAATGGTTATTTCTGTAAATTTGTCAAAGTTCATAATTCGTTATAGATTAAAATTTTTAAAAACAAAATCCCGATTGTTTAATTAAATCAAAATTTATTGAAGTTTCAATCCCTACATTTCGATTCTTCTATATAATCACTTGTTCACTTAGAATATTTCATAAAAGCAAAATCTGACATAAAATTTAAAAATTTTTGATTTTTATTTAAAGGCGATTAAATTAATTAATATTAAAAAAAATTTTTTAATTTTAAAAAATTAGAATATGGGTTTGGAAATTATAAAAAAAATTTATGAAAAAAAAATCGAAGAAAGAGAAAAAAAGAGAGTTGAAATACTTAAAAAAACTTTTGAAGCCTTAAAGGAATTATCTAAAATAGTTTCATTTAAAGAGGCATATATATTTGGCTCAGTTACTAAGCCTTACCAATTTGGAGAATATTCTGATATAGATATAGCTTTTAAGGATTTTGACAGTGATAAAATTTTTTATATGACAGCGTTTTTAAGTAGTTATCTTTTAAGAGATGTAAATGTAGTAGATATAGAAAGAGTTCATTTTAAAGAAAAAATTTTGAGAGAAAGTATAAAATGGAAGAAAGATTAGCGGTTTTTTTAGCTGAAATATCTGCTCAATTCAAAGAAATTTTAAAAATCCATTCTCTTATAGAAAAAAAAGCAGAAGAATTGAAAAGAGTTCCTAATAATGAAGATTTAATTATTAGTTTAGCATATAGACTTCATAATTTATATTGTGCATACGAGGATATGTTTAAGATAATAGCGAGATTTTTTGAAAATCAAATTGAAGATTTTAGTAAATATCATTCAACTTTACTTAAAAGAATGCAGCTTGATATAGAAGGTATCAGACCAAGACTTTTATCTGAAGAAAGTTTTAAAATTCTTGATGAACTAAGAGGATTCAGGCATGTGTTTAGACATGCTTATAGTTATGAACTTGAGCATGAAAGAGTATTAAAACTTGCTGATAAAGCATCTATATTGAAAAAATTATTTCAAAAAGATTTTGAAACTTTTAAAGAGAAGATAAAAGAAGAAATGAAGTAAATTTTTATAGTTATTTTTTCAACGCCAAATATTTCACTTCATTAAAATTTTTTCATTTTTGATACACTTAAAAGATCCTTTAAAAGCTTTAAAGGGGATAGCAAAAGGAGAAAATAAATCTCCTTCTCTTATACATCAAGCTTGGTTGACCTATATGGAAGATGAAGAAGGGATAGATAAAAAAGTTTTTAATAAAAGATATACACTTGTAAAGAGTTTAGATGCTGAATATTTTACTTACAGCAGGCATATTTAAAGCACAAATATCATCTTTCTCTGGCAGAGGCTATTATACCTCTGTAGCAAAAATTAAAAAAGCTATTTTAGTGCATAAAGATCCTAAATATATAGCTTTGAAAAGTGAAGTAGATCAAAGAAATATTACTTTATAAGTGATTTTCCAGATGTCTTTGAGAAGATAAGGTTAATGAAAATTGTCTCCTTCTTTCAAGAAGTCAATTAAATAAACATGCTTTATTCCTTCTAATTCTTTTACGAAAAACTTATCTAAAGAAATAACTATCTTTTCATAATTATCCTTTATTTTCTGTAAATTCCCGAATTCGCGCTTAACTATACTTTCCTCTGCTAATAAATAACACACCTGTATGTATTTAATCTCTCCATGCTTTTCTGCAACAAAGTCTATTTCAAGTCCGTTTAACTTCCCTACATAAACTTTATATCCTCTTGCTACAAGTTCGTGATAAACAATATTCTCAAGTATTCCATTTATATCTTTTTCTTTATATCCAATGAGTCCATTTCTTAACCCTACATCAGTCAAATATACTTTTTCGTAAAATTCTAAATGACGCTTTCTTTTTATATCATATTTATAAACTCTTTGAATCAGGAGCGCAGTTTCTATACACTTTATATAATTCAGCATTGTATCCACAGCAACTTTAATTCTTTGGCTCCTGAAATGATCAGCTATCCTCTTTGCTGTCGTAATGTTTCCTATATTATCAAATAAATATCTCACAACTTTATCAAAAAGAGCAGTATCCCTAATTTTAAATCTGGTTATGATGTCCTTATAAAGGATTGTATTCAAAATCGAATTAAGGTATTGAAAAATGAATTCATCATTAAACGGCAAGTAGTGAATTCCAGGAAGTCCACCATATTTTAAAAATTCTCTAAAACACTCTTCAGTATTAAGCTTTTTCTTTTCACTAAACTTTTTGCGAAATTCTAAAAATTCATTAAAAGTCAGGGGATAAATAGGTATTTCCACATACCTTCCACTTAAAAGTGTTACGAGTTCACCCGAGAGAAGATGCGAATTAGAGCCAGAGATAACAACATCTCTTATTCCCTCTGCTAAAAAAGAAGTTACTGCTTTTTCCCATTCTTTAATCTCCTGCACTTCGTCAATAAATATATACCTCTGGCCTCTTACATTTTTTAAATTTTTAACTACATAGTTGTATAAATCTTTGTAGGTCTGAATTTCTTCAAATTCTAAGGATTTTTATTAATATAAATGATGTTTTTTTCGGGCACTCCTTTTTCAAGAAGTTCTCCAATTAAAAGCCTAATAATGGAGCTTTTCCCAGTTCTTCTCATTCCTAAAAGAACCTTTATAAGGGATTTTCCTAAATAAGTATCAAGAATCTTTAAATATCTTTTTCTCCTCACCAGATTAGAGATAGTGATTTTCGACTTTATCATAGTTTAGAATATACACGAAACTTTTTTAAAAATCAATTTTTTTTTCGTTTACAAACGAATTTTTTTCTTCTTTCTTTTTTCTGTAATTTCGTAAGATGCCTTTGGGAGAATTAGATTTTGAGAGACTTTTTATTTTTTAATCGCTCCCAAAACTCTCTTGGGGAAAGAATTTCTATATTTCTATACTCTCGTAAACTAAGTAATTCTTTATCCCCTGTAATTAAAAATTGAGCATTGCCACTTAAAGCAGTTCCTATTATTGGGATATCTTTTTTATCTTTTAATATAAATGGTTCAATCATTTCTGGCTTAACTATTTGGGCATGTTCTTTTAGAAATTGTAGTATCTCTTCAACTATTAATTGAGGGAGATGTATTTTAGTAACAAGCTTTTCTGCTACTTCAGACAAAATATACTCACTTAAAACTATTTTACATTTTATAAGACATACTTCAAAAAGCTCCGCACATAGCCCTCTTGTTGCAAAAGCAGCTACAATAACATTAGTATCAAGCACGACTTTCATGAAATCAATTTAAAGATATCTTCATCTGTTAACAATCCTTCTGCTTCAGCAAAAGGGAGGACTTTTTTTCTCAATTGCTGAAATTTTTTAACTGTAAGATATTGAGCAAGAGCATTTCTAATAATCTCACTTTTAGATTTTCCTTCTGTTTTTGAAAGAATCTCCAACTCTTTTTGCATTTTTTCAGGTAACCTGATAGTAATTGTATTTCTCATATTTTAACCCCCTTGTAAGACAAAGTAATACAAACTACTTGATTGTCAAGATAAATATTGGTTTTTAAATCATGTTACTTCCTTCGCCCTTTTGAAAAATACAATTCCTATATATTCTTTTTAATGTTGTAATTTTCAAATTTGGATAATATTTTTGAATACTTCAATAATTTTTCTCATAAGATTACAACTTCTTTCAAGATATGTTCACCTATACGAGGTTTAAGGGACTTTTTTTTCAACTAAATCTACTTTTATTCCCAGTATATTTGAAAGATAATTTTCTATTTCAATAAATTTAAAAAGAGAAGGAACTTTTTCAAATTTAACCAAAATATCTACATCGCTACCCTCTGTTGCCTCTCCTCTTACAAAAGAGCCAAAAATATTTATTTCTTTAATTTTATATCTATTTTTAAGAAATTCTTTCTGTTGTTCTAAAATTTTTTTATATCTTCAAATGTTTTCATTTTTTTCAAAATAATAATTCCGACCCCTTTAATTTTTTAAAAAAACAACTTTATTTTTTTCTTAATTTTATCTCTTTTTCCAGATATTCAACTCCTTTTATGCGATTCCTCAGATATTTTTTACACCTTCGAAGTGTGAAAAGCTTTATGTTCTTTTTTGGTTAAACCGAGGATGTCAAAAACGATGGCGTTAAGGGCTTTTTATCTCTTTTTTCAAATATTTAATTCCTTTTTCTGTAATTTCCCAGATGCCCAACCTTCTTGCACCATTGTGTTTCGGCACTACTGGGCTGTGTTTTTTTTCAGCGGATTATGTTATTAGAGGGTAACTCTTAATAATTTTACTTGTTAAGTTTGGTTTTTTATTTAGTTGGGCTTTTTTCTCTTAAAAGTTTATCTTTTTATTTCTTCTATTATTTTTTCTACTGTATATTTATCCTGCCATTTATGTCTATCTTTAGTATAATCACCTTCTCCTATTTCAAACTCTTGAATAAACCTTATAAAACTTGTTATCCCTAAATTTTTGGCTAATATTTGGTAGCTTTTTCTTATAAATTTCTATTTCTGTTTTATAATTAATTTCTTTATAATACATCTTTTTTACTCTTATCCTTTAAAAAGGATTATAAATTGAAAATTTTTTTATTTTTCAACTTTATATGTCAAGCTTTATAGGGTAAATTTAAAAAATTTTTTGTTTTTCTTTACCTTTTCATTTAATTGCTTTTGCTTTAAAAATTCTAAAACTTCGGGAAATTCTTCTATCACACGCAAAAGATTATCCATAGCCTTACTTTGAGTAACAAAACAAACTTCATCTTTAGCAATACTTTTTCAGCAACACCAAAGAATACGGGCAAGCTCTCGCTGGGAAAGACCATATTTTTCTCTTATTTGTTTGATTTTTTCAGAAGTAAGGAGGCCGTCGACACGGCGTTGAAAATTTTTTATAGTCTTTTGATGCTTTTTCATTTCTTCGTTGTCAAAAAATTCCCCTCCAAACACATTGCAGGAATAAACAGTCAATTCTAAGGTTAAAGACTGTCCTTTATATTCAAAAATTTCAGGCTTTCTTTCTACTTTTATAGTTCCTGAACCACAAATAGGGTACCTATCACCATTTTCATACATCATCATAGTCCTCCGATTCTTTAAAACTTATTACTATACATTTTTCATTATATGGAACCATTTTGTCAATAGGAATTTGAAAAATTTTTTATTTATTTTTCAGTTTAGCATTGATTAAGAGATAATAAAACAGATTTTTAACACTTATCTTCCTGTAAATGTATAACCCTTTTTGAGGCTATGTATCTTGTAGGGTTTAGGATTTGAGTTGGTAGGTTTTCTTTTTTATCTTCTGTTAGTTTTTTTAAAAACGTGAAGTGTTCGAAGAGTTTTTAATCTTTTTAACTTTAAAACTATAATAAACTATCCTTGAGAATTGAAAATAACAGTAAAAGTGTTTTAAAAAATAACTTTTAAAAACAAAAGTTTTCGTCTAAATAATTTATTGCTTTGTACACAATGCTATCTAAAGTATTTAAAAGAGAGAAATCATCTCTAAGGTAATTAAAGAAAAAATAAATTTTGTTTTTAGGAAAATTTTCATTATTTATAGAAAATATAATATAACTTCTAATCATTGTCCTTTTTGAATGTTTATTAAGGGAATCAAGTAAAGTAAAATATTTATCTTTTAATGACGGTAATAATTTCTCAATTAATGGTTTAAATTTTTCCCAATTTAATCGAAGAACTGCAGGAGGTTGTACTATCGTTAAGATTGGTTTTATTATTGCTTCTGATACAAGATTATCTAAGTCTATTTTTGATTTATTAATAAAACTGCGTGAAACAAAAATAGTTAAACATATCGGAATATTAAGAGGAAATTGAATATTAAAATTTTTTTGAAATTTATCTTTTAAATGTTTTAATTGATTTTGTACTTGGTTTTTTATTTGTCTTTTGGAAATAGATTTTTTTATATCCAAAATATCTACTTCTATCAGATTATATCTAATTTTTTTACAAAGTTCTAAAATATTCCAATTTTTTGTTAACAATAAATTAATAGTCTCCAAATTTAGTCTAGTAAAATTAGTTAACTGAATTTCTGAGTAAAATTTCCGTAAATTATTTTTTATTTCATTAATAAATTTTGCATTATTTTTATTTTTTTTAAATATACATAAAATTGACAATAAATCTTTAAACAAATTAAAAAACAAATGAAAATTAAACATTATATCTTCGTAATCAAATATTTTATTATAAATTTCTTCTACCAAATCAGTTAAAATATCTTTAGCCTGAAATTTATCTTTAAGCTCATTGTATAAACTGTAAGCTATTAAGAAATTTTCTATAAACTTATTTAAAGATAATGCACGAATTTCTATTGATTCTTTAAAGTTTTCACTTTTAACAATGTTTTGATTTTCTAAGAATAAGTTATTAAGTATAGAATCATTAGAAGATAGAATTAAATCTTTTATTAAAGAGTCAAAAACTTCGTTTTCTACTAACTTATGTTTTACTGATAATATTGCAATTTGGCTATCATCTTTATAAATTATATTCTTGAGGAGATCTAAATAATTTTTGGATAATGTATGAATATGAACTTGATTATCAATTTTAGTTGTAAAAGTTATTTCCATATATATTTTTCCTCTAAACGCTCTTCTTTTTTGTTTTTTTAATTCTTTCAAAATTTGTTTTTTAAAATTTTCTTTTTCATTTTTTTTAAAACTATTTTTCGATTTTAAACCTATCGGAAGCTTAATTATAAGTTCATATTGTTTGTTATAACAGTATCTTCGTATTTTACCTTCAGGAGTATTTAAAAATTCTTTTTTTGTTAAACCTGGCATTTTTATATCCGTTTACTTCAATTTTTAAAATAGTCCAGGAAAACGAAAGGATTTTGATGCTCCGTCTCCTTTAAACTCAGTTCTAACATGTCCTTTTTTAGGTAATAGTTTAGGAGGCTTTTTACTTATATCAAAGATTAAGACTTTCTCATTAATATATATTTCTGGTACATATTTTTTATATTCCCTCGGCATTAACCATAAAGGTAGTTTGGTTATTTCTTTTATCAAATTATATAAAGGGAACTCATCAGTTTCATATTTTGGTACTAATGAAAAATTGTATTCTAATTTAAGAAAGTCTAAAATTAATTGTGTCATTAATTTGCATATATAGTATACTGCAAATAAAGAAAATCTATAATCATAAACAAAAGAAAAGGCAGGATCATCTCTATGAACTTCTGGATGAGGACAAACTACCCTATTATAGTCAACTCCTTCTATAAAATAGCCAAGATGTATTTGATTATTTCCTTTGATATAAACTTTACGTAATCTTCCTTGTTCATGTTTTATTTTATTTACAGAAATAGAAAATCGTTTTTTGAACGGTTTGATTTCTTGATCAAATTTTTTTAAGTTAGGAAATTCAGCTTTTTTAAGCCACTGATGATCAAATCTTTCGAATTTATTATATTTATTTTTAGGAACAAAACATTTAATAATTGAGTAGCAATTATCAAAAAACTCATTCATTTGAAAAAGAAAATCTTGATGTATAGCTAACAATAAATCTAAATTCTTTTCAAAATCCTCTCCCTGTTTAAACGATTTTAAAGTTTTATTAAACTGTTTTATAGATGATAAAGACTTTTCATTAAACTCATTTATAAATTTGTTGTAAATTCCAAGAGGGTGCCTAAGACAGTGTTCATGAAAGTATAAAAATTTTTCAGGAATTATTTTTAATAATGAATATACTTTAGGATTAAAATTGCCATCAATTTTTTTTACTATTTTAATAGTGTGCATATAATTTCTCCTTTCCCATATTGATTATGTTTTTTCCATGCTTCTAAAACTAATCTTTTTGTTCTATATTTACCAAACTGTCTAATTTCCTTTTTCTTTAAAACCCTAAAAGTCTCTCCCCGGAAATCAGGACCAAATATATCTTGGGGGTCCAGAATGGAGTAGAGTTCTTCCTCGGTAAGGCCGTAGAGTTTGATGAAGAAGGCGTCGAGTTCGGCGAGAAAATAATTATGGAAAAGTTCGTTTTCATAAAAAGTTAGAGAAAATAGAAAATTGTTTAAAATTTGGTAAAAATGATTAATTTTCATTTACTATATTTTCAATAAAAGATTTAAACTCATCAATTAAGTGTATTTCTAATAAACAATCTCCAAAAATACCGGTATCTTTTAATGATTTAAAAAAGTTTTCTAAATGTTCTTTTGAATCTAAATCTTTATCTTCTCCTAAAAAGATTGAAATTTTATCTTCATCGGGAAGCAGAAAAACAAAAAGATAATCTATTTGATTTTTTTGTTGGTTGGTGGGAATTTTTACCAGCTCTAAGCTATAAAAAAAGAAACCTTTTATGCGATGATTTTTTATCAATTCGATTAATGACTTTAACTTATTTATTTCAGAATGTTCAAAGAAATAATCATGTTTAACAAGCTTTTTTCCAAGAGAAATAAATTTTATAACATTTTCATTATTTATAATAACAAAACATGTAGTATTTAAATCAATTTCAATAGCAAATTTAATTTTTCTTAATAATGCAGATAAAGCCCAAAGAACCCATTCTGCAATAAATCTATAAGATTCTTTGTCTAAAATATCACATTTTTGTATGACTTCTTTTATTTTAATAAAAATATTTTGAGGCTTCCTTTCAATGTCCTGTTTTTCATTAATTATTAATAACCGAATAAAGTCATTTATTTTTAATTTTTTATCTGAGGTTTTTATATATTTAATAAAAGATTTAGGAAAAATTTTTAAATTTTCATTTTTTATTTTTTCTCTAATAATTTCAACTTGAGAATAAATTTTTTCTTTATTTTCTTTTTCTAAAAAAATGGAGTCTATAGATTGAAATTTAAATAATGACCTATTTGTATAGATCTGTTTTTTGAGTTCGTTATCCCAATACAATACAGCTGGATGTTTATATAGTTGAATATTCAATATTCTTAACATTTCAACAATATTTTGATCATCTTCGATAAAATTTAAAATACAGGCTGTATAATCTGTATTAAAAATAAACTTAGAATATGCAAATTGAGAATCTAATAAAACAATTGACAAATCTCTTATTCTTTTCAATAGCCTGTAATAGCTAAATAATCTGCTGAAATAAATCCAATTTTCTCGGTCAATTTTTTCCTTTAAAAAAATATCCATTGAATTTTGTTGTTCTCTTAAAGCTCTGTTTAATATTTGAACTAACGCTATTTTCATATATTGATTAACAATTTTTTCAATATCATCAAAATGATGGTTTAGCTTATTTTTTAGAATATGTGCTATAAATAGAGAATTTACATAAAAAATATTTCTTCTTGATTTTTCACAACCGTTTAAAATAATTTTTGTAGTATTTTGGATAATTTCTGGGGATTTATCTAAAAAATAAATTTCAAGCAACTTCTTTAGATCTTGGGAATAAAGCTCCTTATTTAGGGTAAATATAGCTTCTTCTATAGGAAAGCTATATGGTAAATGCCCTAAATTATAAACTAAAAAATAAAATTGAAAGAACTCAACCGTTTGTACTGATTTATCTATAGGAATTACTCGAGTTGAAATTTTTCGTCTTTGAAGTTCTTCTTGAAAAGAAAAAAATAAATAAGATAAAAACCATTGTATAAAAAGATAATCACATCTTTTGTAAAAAGGTATATTTAACACATCATGAATGATACCTAAATGAGGAGTTTCTAATGTATCAACTAATACTTTTAATGTAGAATTTTCCTTTAGAAAATTGTAGATCCTTTCAACTTTCTCTCCTAATGAAAAATTTACTTTTCCTATATAAGGAAGCCAAATTGATTTAAATATCATCATCTCCTCCTGAAATTAATTTTTCTTACATCTTTACTAAGAAACATTTAGTTTTTTTATAACATATTTTGTTCAATCTCTTTTTATAAATTCTTAACTTTTTAGAAGTCTTTTCAATCATTTCCTTACTCCATTAGCTTAAATTTATCCTCAAATTTTTTAACAAATTCCATTTGGATAAGTTCTGTTAGGGCTTTTTACATACTGTTAATGATATTTTCAATTCTTTAGCTATTTCTTCAGTAGTTAAAGTGCGGGTTGATTCTGCTAAGAGGTCAAAAAATTTTTTCTTTTATAAGCTCCAAATCATTAGAAAAAACAGAATTTTCTGTAGGTTCGGCGACGTTGGAGAAAGAGTATTCTGAAGAAGGCATGGTTTGAAGTTCTTCGTAAAAGATAGGTTGTGAGGGAGGAGAAATTACCTTAGTAATTAGCTTTTGGTTTAAGGGTTTAGGATGTGAAATTAGACCTTCAAAGCGGTCGTATTGTTCTAAGCAATGGTCCATCGTTTTCAGTATGTCCATATATATTCCCCTTTTCATTTCCATCCAAAAACAGCCAGGTTCCCCTGCTTTGAAGTTTGTAGAACCTATTTTCTACACTTATGAAACGTCACTGCTGGAATGGTTCCTCATTTCCTGTGTAGCCATATATCTTACCTTCCTTGTTCCCATTCAGAAACAAACCGTGACTTTACTTTGTAGTTTATAGCATTTGCAATTACCAATCTCTTACATTGAAATATAATATAATTATACCAAAAAATTAAAATTTTTCAAGAGATTTTAAAAAAATTTTTTTATTTTTTCATTTATATCGGAGTTTTTAAAAATTTAAGTTCTATATAAAAATTTCAAAATAAATTCATATGCAGGGAATATTTGAACCTTTATCCCGTAATCAATGTTAAATTCAGCTTTTTGATCATAAGATATAATGTATG
>Ga0190307_1000430_pt1 | contig 12338 bp, 27 predicted proteins | sample 48700745_MG_FD_161653 | JGI IMG/M metagenome (GOLD analysis project Ga0190307, IMG submission 161653) | Hydrothermal vent sediment bacterial communities from Southern Trench, Guaymas Basin, Mexico - 4870-07-4-5_MG | ecosystem: Environmental > Aquatic > Marine > Hydrothermal vents > Sediment ... | reverse complement strand
GCTCCTGCTAGAGTTATAAGGAGGATAACATGACCGTAATAGCTTGTCCGACGGGTGGGAGTTTCATTAGAGGAAAGGATAGCAGAACAGATGCAGATGTAGATAGCACAAACAAAGCTTTGCATGTTAAAGTTACAGAGCAACCGGTAAATAGCTATGAAACCGATAGCATAAAATGTGTAGGAAATGTCAGAGAGATTGATTTAGGGACTTTTACCATGGCAGGGATAGGAGATACAGTGGATCTTTATCCTTGTTATTTGCGTCTTACTTGGATGGTGATTTCGGATTCTTCGGCAACAGCACATGAGGTAAGGCTGGAAGGGAGTTTGGACGGCAGTAATTGGGACACTCTGGATACTTCGAACACAACAGGCAATGATCTGAGATCAGCTATATGGACTCCAGTAAGATACATAAGGGCAAATGTTGTTAATTTCGGAGACGCAACCCAGATAAAAGTTTTGGCTTTAGCGAAGGACGGATAGTAGAAAATGGCAACAAAATTGGGAAGCGTTGTCGGATACAGAAGCGGGATTTATAATGGTTATAAGGTAATCGGAACCCAGACTTTGGGATTGAGAGGATTAGTTCTTTGGCTGAAATTCAACGAAGGGAGCGGAAATATTGCATACGACAGCAGTTTCTACAACAACCACGGGACAATTTACGGGGCAACCTGGACGGATGGAAAATTCGGCAAGGCTTTGAGCTTTGATGGGGTGGATGATTATGTGGATTGCGGGAATGATGAGAGTTTGTATATCACTGATACGATTACAGTTGAAGCATGGGTGAAACCAGCCGCTGAGTGGCTCAAAAATGAGGAGCAACATGTAGTTACTGATCACTTCAATAATATAGGATGGTCATTGGAATTTTGGAATGGTGTTCCCTACTTTTACTTTATCTATGGTGCTAACTGGGAAGAAGGACATTATACCGTTTGTGGTCCTGAAGTTCTTCAAACAAATAGATGGTATCATATGGTCGGAACTTATGATAAGTATGCCAAGAAATTAAGAATTTACATTAATGGTGAACTTGTTGGAGAAAAAAATACCGATGGAGAGGCTATAAACACAACAGGGGAGGTATGGATAAATAATAAAAAATTCAACGGCATCATCGACGAAGTCCGCATCTACAACAGGGCTTTGAGCGAAAACGAAATAAAAATGTTGTATTATAATAGAATAGGTGCGGTTCCTTCCAAGGCAATATGAAATACATAGTTGAGAGATGGGTTGAGGAGGAAGATAAGGAGATGGGAGAGAAAGTGTTAAGAATAGCCGAGGAAAAGGAAGTAAAGGACGAGAAGGAAGCCAAGAAAGTGGCGGAAGAATGGAAGCAGTTGGAAGACACGAAAAAGGTGACGCTTCACTACTGCAGGCACGATGAGGGAAAGTCCTGCGAGAGGAAGGTTTTATAAAAGGTCGGGCGTATAATGAATTATGGCAGTTACAAAGGTTGTAGGGGCTTGGCCTTTGCCTGATGGAGTGACTTTGGAAAGTGAAAATGAAGTGATTAGTTTATACAGCATAGTAAGAAATCCTCTAACAGTAGTAAACGATACAACAGAATATTCTACTACGAGCACTACCTATGAATTGAAGCAAACCTATACGCTGGATAGTATGACCGATTTATCTAAAACGTACTTTATATTAGCATCTTGTTGGATTAAAGGAGCGTATGGGTGGCCTGTGTATTGGGTTAAATTTGAAATAGTACAAAGATTCTTCGATCCCGGGATTAATAAAGTTAATTATACAGAGCCCATTGCAATAATAGAGCTGGCGAGAAATACTACTCACTACCTTCAAGCAAAGGCAGGTCGTATTGTTAAATTCGATGAGTACCACTCAGGAGTTGAAAATTATCCCGTCATCAAGATGTATATGAAAACGAGGGATACTGATTCGACAGCATATTGCAAAGATATAGTAATAAAGTTTTATGAAGTACCTATGGTATTTTAGCTCATTATGAAAGCAGAAGTCATAGTTGCGATGGTTTGCATAACGGCATTGGAAATTATAGCTTTATTGAAAGGCATAGACGGAGCTTTATTAAGCACGGTTATTGCTGTGTTGGCAGGTCTCGCAGGTTATAAATATGGTGAAAGGAAAAATAATTATGGCGAGGAGAAAAGAGGAGATGGGCGTGAGTATAACCGGGCTTAGAAGTGTTTTGAGGACGATAGGAACGCTTTTGGTAGCGGTAGGAGGTTACGAAATGGTGGGAGGAAACTTGATATACGGAGGTGCAAAAGTGCTTTTAGGCTTGGCGATATACTACATAAAAGATAAAATGGAGTAAGATTATGCAAGATGAGGAGAAGAAGACGGGAGAGGAAGAGGAAAAGGCTGAGGAGGAATAAACATGCAGGATGATAGAGAGAGAAAGAAAGAGGTTGTATGTAGGAATGGCGTCTGTAGGCTTAATGTGCGAAAGGATAACTAAGCATTTTTATTGGCAGTGGAGAGTATGTAATTAATGGGAAAGCGAAGGGAAGAAAAAGAGCTGATCTTGGCATTTATAAAAAGTGAGCATTGCCCTAAAGGACATATTTATGAGGAGTATACAATCCCGAAGGTTAAAGAGGTTGAGGGAAAGAAGATTTATGTTAACGCGCTTAAAGGTATTTGGAGTTATCGCATTGATGTTCTTGTTATTGGTGAGGATGGCAATTGGTATGTTGTTGAGGCCAAAACAACACTTAATACGCATGCATTGGGGCAATTACTATGTTACCGGGAGTTGCTTGCAGAAGCAAATAACATACAATTGGACAAAATTAAGATGCTGTGTGTGTATAGAAGAGATGAGCCTTCCTTGCACAAGGTATACGAAAAGTACGGCATTCGCTTAATTCAGATAAAATAGAATTATGAAGGAAGACTTTGAGCGGATGGCTGAGTTGGCCTGGAAAGTAGCAAACAAGATGATGGACGAAGGGATGGAAAGGTTTGGCTATGCCTGGACTGCAATCGCACAACTTTTGGATGAATTAAGCGGAAGAAAGGATTGGGGTATTTTGGAGGTGCTTAAAAATGAGGAGATGTAAGATATGCGGAAGGGAAGGAACAAGAAAAGAGTTGGTAATGCTATACATAAAGCCAAGCGGAACGGGCGGTTGGAGGGTTTATTTGTGTGAGCAGTGCTTTAATAATCTGAAAAGGGATTTGGGCTTTTTATAATGCCGATAGCATGTGACATTTGCGGGAAGATATATCCGAAGGAGAAGATGAAAAAGTTTAAAGTGGCGAGTTTGCCCGAATATAATGGCTTGAAATTGCTTGCAGGATACTTTTATGTTTGCCCTAAATGCTATGAGAAGCATTGGATTAAACTGAAAAGGTTTGAGGAATTGTAGGAATTTCCCGACTTAATATATACTACAGAACCGAAATCTATATATATATGGGTATGGGTATACTATATTAAGGCAGATGAAGCCCGGACAAAATGAAGGGCAAGAGCCGATGGTTTCAAAGGTGAGGTGAGCATGACAAAAAAGATTGATGAGTTGAAGGAGGAGTTAATAGATAGAATAGTGAGGAGGATGCAGCACATACAGAACCGCTTGGAAGAGATGGACAACAATTTGGTAAGGAAGGATTGGATGGAGCTAAAGTTTGACGGTATAACGATAAAAGACTTAGCGGAAGACATAGCGGTGTATGCATGGATGCTTAATTTTGTGGAGGCGTTAGAGCATGGAGATAAAAAATGAGCTTGAGAAGCGAAGGGAGAGCTTACAGAGAAGCTTAGAGTATTACTTGCAGACGATAGAGTGCAAAGTGAAAGAAATATGGGACTTGCTTAAGAAGGATGATTTAACAGGAGTATGGATGACGGCAAGAGGCATAGTAGATTATGCAATAGACATTGAAGTAAGTATAAGGGCTATGTTATTTTTGCAGAAGCATGGAGATAAAAATAAATAAGATCCGGGCATACGCATACGAATGGGTTTGCCCTAAGTGCAACAAGAGATTTGTAAGTCTATACGAGGAACAGCTAAAGAGCTGGGTGAAAGAGCATATGAAGAAACATGGAAGGAAATAAGCAGAGCAGATGGGAAACTTTGGCAAATTTGTTCCACTACAACGACAAAACAGGAATGTATAAGAAGTTGGAATTGGCAAGGACGGACAGAGGAATTGTAATAGCGTTAAGGGAAGGACAGAAAGGAAAGGACAGAAACAGCATAGTTTTCCAGCTTAATGAACAGGAAATAGCATTGCTAGCATTAAAGCTAATGAAGTTAGTATGACAGATCCGAGATTAAGGCTGGCCTGGAACATAAAGAAGCAGAGATGGGAGTACATACCTTACGAGCCTTGGATGTTTGAGCATGTGGATTGATTTGGAATTGGAAAGTGAGGATGAGATTTCAGTACTAGATACAAAGATATTTTTGGAGGCATTGTGCGATTTTATAACAGAGCATAACAAAAATTGGAAAATTAAGGCGCTAAGAGTAGTTAATAAGCATGAATGAAGAAACTTTATTTAGATGGTTAGGGGAAAAAGGTGCAAAGTTGCAGGGAATTTGCAATGCAAGGAATAAATACAGAGATGAGATGGACTTTAAATACAAACTGCAGGAAGCCATTGAGGATATAAACGAACTTTGGAAGATTATTAAAGAGAAAAAAGGGTGGTGAATATGAAGAAGAAGTTTGAAAAGGAGAAGAAAAAGGCAAAGGAAAAGATAATGGAAAAACTAATTAGAAAGAAGATAAAACAGCTGAAGAAGGAAGTAATGACGCAGATAGATGGGATTAAAGAAACATTGGACAGAATAGAGTCCCTACTTAAGAAGGATACGCTCAAAAGAAATGGTTTATGTTATTTAGAAATGGAAGACATAAGAGCATTTGCAGATACGATGATAGAGCGGATGTATGCCATAACAGAGCTAAAACTATTGTTGAGAGATGCAAGGAAAAAGAAAAAACATGAAGGAAAAGATTAACGAGATTTGGGAAGAGTTGAGGGTGACGATAAGAGGTTTAAGAAGGGATTTGCGGGAGAAAGTAGCAGAAGATATAGACTTGGATAGTGAAGGTGGTATTGTGCAGACGATAACTAAGTATAAACAAATAGCAGATACAGCAATAGAAATTTGCAATAGCTTAGAGGGTTTGTTTTGGGTTAATAAGTTAAGGAAGGAAGAAAAGTATGATAAGGATTGAGGTTGAGTTTGAGATGGATAGATTTGAAGACAGAGCAGCAGACTTTTTGCACAACTTAGCAAATTTGCTAGCAGATTACAAGCATTACTACAAGGAAATAAAAGTGATAAGGCAGGAAGAGAAAAAATAGGTTTTTGGTTTTGTTTTGGGTTTTTGGAATAATTTTATTTTTATACAACCCAACCATAATAAACATTCGCCGAGCCTCTGAGGTGCTCCGCACAAATTTCCCGCCTCCCTATAATAATAACCACCTTCGGTGAGAGGAATCCCCATCCTCAAGCCAGCGCCACATAACTAAAGTTATCGTGGCGACACCCGCAGGCTCGGCGTTAATAAAAAGCGTAGTTTTTGGTTTTGGTTTTTTGGTTTTTGGTTTCTTTTGAGCTTCCTAGCAGAAAGCTAGGAAGCGATGAAAGGAGCTTGGGAACCCAAAGTGGTTCCCGGGCGGGAAAAGGAAAGTGGCTTCCGGGCCCTATGGAGCCGGCTTGATAAGGCTCCGGTGGGCGTAAGCGGAGCCCGGAAAAGGGCTCACAAATCCCGCCCAAGAGCGATGAGAGGTAGCAAGCAAAGGCAAGCGATGCTTAAGCAATGGCCAGCAAAACATATTCCCTTTTGGTTTTCTTTTGGTTATGGCACACCAATGGGTTGGCATGCCTCGATGAAGCATAGCCCTGAGAAAGGGTTATGTGGAGCTTAGGTAGGCATGCCAGCCCGGTGATGCCTTATGAATAAAGTTTCCTTCACACCTTTAAATGAGTTGGAAAAGGTTGAAGAAAAGGAATACGAGCAATGGAAATGGGAAATGGAAAGCGATAGAGATGCAGCAAAGAAAGCGACTGCAAGCAACGAGGAACCTATCAGAAGAAGAATAGGAGAGATTTTGGCAGTAAATGAGCATTTCAGTAAATTGTTCTCCCACTACTATTACAGGGCAGTAGGGTTAAATAGAGCGGAAAGAGCATTGAACGAAAAGGATTTGGAAGTAATTGCAGCAGTAAGAGATGTGCTTAATAAAGAAGAGATAACAGAAACGACCTTAGTAGTGACAACCAAATTAGCAGTATTAGCAGCGATAGCAGTGATGCTAGATGAGCTGGGATATGACCTAGTAGAAGCGAACGAACTAGCAAGAAAAGTGTGGGAAGTGGCTTTGAGAACAGCAAAGGAATTAAAGAGGGTGACAGAGTAGACCATGGAAGGAAATAACAATAAGAAGGGTGGTAACAGTAAAGCGACAGGAAAGCAAGTCCGGGCGATTTACGCAATCGCCCGGGAGCAAGGGATTAACAGCGAAAAGTTGAAAAAGCACATAGAAGAGCATTACGGAGTGGATAGTGTAGACAAATTAACAAAGGAGCAAGCAAGCAAGTTAATAGACAAGCTAAGGAAAGTAGAAGAAGTGAACGGAATTAAGGACAGCAACGGAAAAGGAATTAAGGAAGTGAGGGCAAAGATAACAAGGATAGAGGAAAGAATGGCAGAGATAGAAGAGAGATTGATGAAGTTAGAAGTAAGGTACGAGAAGATACTAAGCAAGTTGATAGATGACATAGAGATAAAACAAGGAGTAAGGATAGCAGAGGTAGAAAGGGAAGTAAGGGCAATAAGAGGCATGTTAAAAGAGTATTTTAAGAAGGAAGAAGAACATGAGCAGAAATGAAGATAAGATCTGGGAGCAAAGGATATGGGAGCAAGGGCTAAGGATACTAGACATAGTGATTCCCGGGAATGAGGATGAAGCAATAGAAGCATTACTTAAACATTTAAGGGTAAATGGAAGAAGGATTACTACAAAGAAAGCAAAAGAGATTTATTGGTATTGGTTGAGAACATGAGAAGAGAAATGACGCTGGAAGAGTTTTTAAGGAAAGCTAAGGAAAATGCGCCTCAGGGATTCCAAATAAAAAGATATCCCTGGGGCGTGATAGCAAGGCCTGACAAGGAAGTAAAGTAAATAATTGTTTATAAAGGGTTGTTTACAAAGGTAAATAAGGCGAGCCGAGTTAACGGTGTAAACTCGGCTCACTTGCGATGCTGGAGATAGAATCTACAAAGATAGCCAATTACTTCCCAATCGGTAAAAGGAAAGCCGTAAATAGATTCAAGGTGTTTTTTGACCCGTAAGAAGTCCGGATCATACATTTTCAGATAAGCCGAAGCGCTGGCATTTTAATTTATACTCCTCTTCGGTGATGAAATAGCGTTTTCTCCCTTGACTTAGCTTATAATTAATGCCTAAGCGTTTGAGAGCTTGGCCAACCGCATGAGAACTTACTTGTTCTTTAGAAGGCAAATCTTCATTGAGAATATCCGCAATATCTTTTGCTGTGAAGGTTTCTATGAAGGCACCATCAAGCCTGCTTATCGCACTCAAAACTTGAGCATCGAAGGTTGTTAAATCTTCTTCCTTCTTTTTGGTTATATAATCCCGCATGAATGCGTGAATATTATCCCAGAAGGGATGGTGAGTGCCGTTGCAAGCTACTCGAGCAATAGCAAGCAAAGGGAACCAAACCTCTTGATCCCTTCCAGACATCAAATCTAAAGTAATACAGTTATTAAGCAAGCGATACTCTTCAACAATGCTTTTGGCGGAGGTAGTAACAGCACATTCAATAAAATGACGGAGCTCACCCCAGCTCATACATATATTACGTTCTCCGAGGTTAAGGCAAAATTCTTCTTCATCTATTTTTGTACAGATAATTTCAGGATTGCCGGAGCGCAAGAGATTTATCGCAATACATCTATCAAGCAATTGGTCATCATTTATAGTAAGGCCGGCAAATGCAATCGGGCAGTAAACTTCATATTCTACAACGATGAAATCTTCTACTTTGCCGCTTTGACCATGAGCTTCATGCTTTCTGGAGAAACGCAAAGAGCGAGGAACGACAGCACCTTTTTTATACCCTTGCCTAAGGATGGCTACAAGATCTTTGTTTTCAGAGGGTTTGTAAAGGTTGAATTCGTCAAGGAGGATGGTAGCTTTTCTGTCTTCGGCGAGGCGGTAAAGAGTAGATACTGTAGGAATTATAGAGTAGATGGCTTTGCAGCAGGTTTTAGAGAGAAAGGTTAGCATTTTGGATTTGCCGCTCTGCTTAGGGCCGTAAAAGACAAGTCTAGGAAAAGCATCGAATAGTTCGAAACAATAGGTTCCAAAAATCCAAGCAACGATGACATCCGCTATTCTGTTGTCTGAAAGGTCAAAACGGGAAAGGATATATCGGACTAAAGAATCCCTAAGTTCAAGCAAGGAGGGCTCTTCAGAGTCAGAAAGACTATTTTCCTTTTTCATGCTCAGAAACATTGTAGCCCCACAAAACTTCACCTTCATAATGCGTTTCCCAAAACCAGATAAGATACTTAATCAGGTCAGAGTAGCTGTCGATAAAAGGAAAATTGTGCTTTAAGCGCTTTTTGACCTCATCAAGCTTGGCTTTGATTTCCCTGTTAACCATTATCGTAGTGAACCTTTCCATAATAATATATCTTATATAGGAAGTATATATAAAGATTTCGCTTCTGGAGTATATACACAATTAAGGGGGTCGGGTGGATTTTGAGGTGAATTTTGGTAGATATTTGCGGAAAATGCAAAATGCCGAATTAAGCCTGAAAACTGCAAAATATTAAAGAATATGGTGGATTAGGTGGATTTGGTGAATTTTATTTAGGTATATATATAAGGATTGGCTTAAAATAACCGGCTTAATAATATAATATATATAGAAAACCCCGAACAAAATCCACCAAATTCACCAAATTCACCTCAAAGGCGTATAACTCAAGAATTTTGAGGTTTTTGAGGTGGATTTTGGCTTTGCAGAAACCCACCTTCAGAGCGTAGAATTCACCTCTTACCCTACTTTGGTGAGGACTTGTCTGGTATTTTCCGACATAATATATTCTCGAGTGTATAACAAAAACAAAAAATACCCCCTCTCGCTCACCCCCAGGCCCTCCATCGGTTTGCGGCAGCAGTTTTCTTCATCCCAACCCTTCTTCCTCATAATATTCTCTAGTTCCCACCCGCCGACCCCCTCGCCCCGAGCCCGGCGGGAACCTCCTCCGCCAGTGCGAACCTCCGTGATTGCAAGCAATCACGAGAACCCCACTATCTCCAGAGGTTCCCGCATTTTAATAATAGTCGGCGAGCATTACTAAAGCAATCGCTCGCCTCCGTTATAATTTACTGGCCGAAACCTCTTCCGCCAGTGGAACAATAAAAATACGCTCACTTCGTTCGCTCTAACATAAATTCGTCTCCACTGTCTCCAGAGGTTTCGGCATGGCTAATCGACCTGCGACCGAGTTGAGAACTCAACTCGGTCGCAAAGTTATTGTTTAGAGGGGCTCTCCAATCGTTCCCTACCGCCAGCCAATCGCAACCCTATGGCCAGCCAACCACTGCCCAACCGCCGAGTGTTTTTTTAGCCACTCCTTTGTTACTATCGCACGGCGAGCATAATTTACATTATCGCTCGCCGTGCTTCATTCTGCGACCGCATTATTTCCATAATTGCGGTCGCAGTTTTTATTATGAGCACTGTTCAATTTTGGTTTCTTTTAGAGACGGGTGATTAATATTTATTAGGAAGTTATTAGGAGTGTTTAGGATTTGTTTTATTTATACCTTCTTGCATATTTCTTTATGGGAAAGAGCGATAGGTCTTTTAAGAATGTATTAATTAGGAAGATAGGACAGATTTTAGGAAGGGTAAAAGCGAAAGACCCTGATTTGTTTGATGCCTTTATAGAGACCTGCAACGCTACAGGACAAAAGCCTTCAGATGTGATAATGAATTTTATAGCATGGTTTATTGAACAGGGAGGACAGACAATAATCGATGTAGGAGCGATAAGCAAGCAGAAGAAAATAGGAGAAACATTTGCAGAGCTTCAGAGTGTAGAACAAATTGCAGAGATGGCCAAGAAAGCGATAGCAGACAATCTTCAAAGGGAAATGGAGTTAAAACAAACCTTGATTCAGATTTCTCAAGATTATGCGAATACATTTGCACAATTACAAAAGCAAACAGCAGAACTACAAAGGCAGTTGTTAGAATTTAGAAAGCAACAGGAGGAGCTTACCAAGGAGAGACAGCGGTTGGAGGTGGACAAGGCCCAGGTCGCCCAGGCAGCCAAGGAACTTCAAGACCAATGGAAGCAACTCGAAAAAGCCCAGAAGGAGCTTTTAGCGATGAGAGACGCTTTAGAAAGGCAAAGAAGGGAAGAGACCAAAAAGCAACTCAAGAAGGAGAAATAAAATGGGTTCGGCTTCTCATAACTAAAGTTATCGAGAAGCCTCACCTTCTCAACCAATTTCTTTCTTTTTCTTTTTTTTCAAAAAACTTTCACTTTTTTTGCGTTTAATTTTAAAAAAATTTTTTTAAAACTCCTTATGCGAAGGGAATATTTAGAACCCTTATGCAAAAGAAGAGCGGAGATAATCTTCCAGGAAGCCCTAAATCTCTACGGCTATCCGCAAACCATAGAGAATATTAACAGGATGAAGGAATACTGCTATGCAAGATGCGAAGGCTATAACCATATCGAAAAAGCCCTGGTAGAGGAACATCTAAAAAAATTACTTCAAGACTATGTCGCTGAGCTTTTGGATTATAACGCTATGTATCAATAACCATTCACTCCTTTCCAGGTAATTTCGGCTTTAATTCAACCTTTGGCGGAGTAACTGTTGGTGCTGGCGTTGTCGCTACTTCTTCCTTTTTCTCTTCCTCTTCCACAGTTTTTTCAGTTAGCCCGAGATGAACTATGAACTCCCTCCTGCAGTAAGGACACTTCACTCTGACTTCCGGCATAATTTAATATAAACCAAATTTATATATGGCACGCCGTTCTACTGATCTTGTGGTTTATTTTAAAGACTCCACTACTAATAAACGAATTCAGGGTTTGGATGTAGGTGTTAGGCATATTCCTACGGGAGAAGTTTATGAATTTAATACGGGTTTTGGCGGTGTTATATCTGTAGAGCTTCCTGGAGGTGGCGATGTGGAAATATTTGTTGAGAAAAATCCCGATTACAAAGAAACTACCGTTAGAAGAAAAATACGGGAGGGTGTTACTACTGAGCTCACCGTGTATGTCGACCCTAAAAGGATAATTGGAGAATACTGGTATATTGTAGAATCTGACGGGAAAGCCCGTTGCAGAACTAGAGACGAAAATGCAGCGAAAAAAGCGGCTGAAGCCTATGAAAAAGAAGAGCCGGGTGTAAAGACCACTATTGTTAAAGTAAAATCTTTGAATGATTATCCTGGCTATCCTGGAGATTACTGTGAGGAATATTTGGAAGAAGTGGAAAAAAGAAAAAAGGAAGAGGAAGAAAAGAGGAAGGAATATTGGTATGTTGTTGTTGGCGATGGCACTTATTTCTGCAAAGCTAAAGACAAAAGCACGGCTGAAAAGGCCTTAGAGTATTATAAGAAAAATTATCCCGATGTCCATTGGAGCATAATAGAAGGAGCCAAAGAAGATTTGGGCGCTCTGCCATCTACCAACTGCGAGGAGATAGCAGAAAAGAAAGAAGAGGAGGAAAAGGAAGAAGAAGAGATGAAAAAGGAGCTTTGGTATGTAGTCGTTGGAGATGGAGCTTACTTCTGCAAATCCAAGGATAAAAGCAAAGCGGAAGAAGCGTTAGATTATTACAAAAATCACTATCCTGATATTCATTGGGAAATTAAGGAAGGAACAACCGATGAGTTGGGTGCTTTACCTTCTACGGATTGCCAAGAAGTTTTGGAAAGAAAGGAAGAAGAAGAAAAAGCTACCGAAGGCTACATCACTCTTGCAAGGAATCCTTTTTACGGCGAGATAATGTACAATCCCGACCTTGAAGCCTATATTTTCCGGGATTACCAAACAATGCAAACCAGAATGGTTAAACCGGAAGACTTTTTAAATTTAGGCATTGAAAATCCCGACCGCTGGATGGAGGATATTAACACGGTATGCAGAACTTGTAAGGAGAACAGAGAAAAGGCTGGTTTGTTCGATGAAGAGATTTGGGAGATTTTGGAGGCGACAGCGAAAAAAATCCTTATTCCAGGAACTCCTCAGTGGCTATTTTACATCTCTGGCCCTGCAATTTTCGGCTTTGCA
>Ga0190307_1000427_pt1 | contig 12386 bp, 12 predicted proteins | sample 48700745_MG_FD_161653 | JGI IMG/M metagenome (GOLD analysis project Ga0190307, IMG submission 161653) | Hydrothermal vent sediment bacterial communities from Southern Trench, Guaymas Basin, Mexico - 4870-07-4-5_MG | ecosystem: Environmental > Aquatic > Marine > Hydrothermal vents > Sediment ... | reverse complement strand
AGCAGGTGATAATAAAGAGATACAGCTCTGGGAAGTGGTTTGCTCTGGTATGTGTTGAGAAAGAGAAAGAACAAAAACCAAAAACTGGCAAAGTTATCGGAATAGATGTTGGTATAAGATTTTTCTTAACGGATAGCGAAGGAAGGCAAATAGAAAACCCAAGACTTTATGAGAAAACACTGGAAAGAATAAGGATTGAGCAAAAAAGATTATCGAAGAAAAAGAAAGGTTCAAAGAATTATGAGAAGCAAAGGAAAAAGTTAGCAAAGAAGTATGAGAAATTGGTAAATCAAAGGGATGATTTCTTGCATAAGCTTTCGAGGTTTTATGTTGAGAACTATGATGTGATTTGCGTTGAAAATCTGAACATAAGAAACATGGTTCGGAATGGTAACTTAGCCCAAAAGATATTAGATGCCTCTTGGGGCAAGTTCCTTCACTCCTGACTTACAAAGCTGCAAACGCTGGTAAGCTGGTAGTGAAGGTAAACCCGAGGGGCACATCTCAAGGTTTGAGCTATAAAAATAAGTTGAGAGATTATACATCTGCATGTAGAATAAAGATGAGGGGATGGGACAGCCCCGATAGCCTGTTGGAGAGCGAACCTCTACCCAGAATCATCTCTTATAAGGAGGTGGTTTCTGGGCAAGTTTGCTCGATGAAGCAGGAAGCTCCCTGCGTAAGCGGGGAGTAGTTCACTCGACAAAACGGGCACTTTGACGAAGAACGAGATGAGCATAACGAAATTGTTTTCTCCACCTCACGTAACTTATACGAACGTGGCATCCAAGTGATGTTTTGAATGAAAATAAAAATTTGCGCCGAGATTCTAAATTTATGAAACTCGCTGCATGCATGAAGATGTTACGTATAAACAACTGGCTGGGATACTTCCTCATCGCCACTCTGGGCTATGCAATCTTCACGAGAGGAAGCGCTGGTATTTCAGAAACATTATATTTCTACGCGCTCGTTTGCCTCTATCTCGGTTTCAGTTTTTCCATCAACAACACCTTCGATGTGAAAGAAGATTCGTTAAAAGGAAAAAAGAGCAATCCCGTAGCCACGGGCGAAATAGGCCAGAAGGAAGGAGTGCTGCTTTCCTTATTTTTAGCGCTACTCGGCATGCTCCTTTCTCTCACGCGTTCTCCGGGTGCGTTCCTTTTTTACGCGATTCTTATTTTTCTTTCCTTTTCTTATTCCGCTCCGCCCTTCAGATTAAAATCGAAACCGTTTCTCGATTTGGTCTCGCACGGTCTCTTCTTCGGTTCTCTGCTTTTTTTATTTCCCTCCGCATTTTTCTCGAAGGAGATTGAAGTTTTGCACGTGATTATAGCAATATCGGTGTTTCATCTTTCGGTTATTTTCGAATTAAGAAATCACATGGAGGACTACGAAACCGATAAAAAAGCCGGAGTAACAACGATGGCCTGCGCGCTCGGATTGCGCGCATGCGAGAGATTCACGCGCTTTCTTTCGTTTCTCTTTCCCCTATCGCTCCTTCCCATTTTTTACGTGATTAACACAGGTGTTTTATTTTCGCTGTTTCTTGCAACGACATCGATTTTTTATCTCGCATTTTACTCTAAGAAATCTTACAGGATACTCGATATCTATTCCAATCTCTCATACTTTTTAATACTGCTGGGTGTTTTGCTATGAGAGTAGCGCTGTGCAGCGATTATTTCTATCCGAAAATCGGAGGAGTAACAACCCACATCGAAGGTTTGGCGAGGGCTCTGGAAGAGCGGGGACACGAAGTGGTGATAATCACGAAAAAAGCACGGTTCAGCGATAAGAAATTGGGTTTAAACGTAATTCGCGTGAACCCCGTTTTTAAAACTTCAAGGATACTCGACATACCGCAAGCATCGGAACTCGAAAGGAAAATAAAACGATTTAAACCTGAGGTAATTCACGCCCACCACGCATTCTCACCCATATCCCTTCTTTCGATATCCGTAGGCAAAAAATTGGGGATAAAAACCGTTTTAACCAACCATTCCATACAGTTTTTTTACGACGTGGATTATTTATGGAAACCGTCTTCCTACGTTCTTTTTCCCTACAGGGAATATATTAACAACGCGGATGAAATAATCGCGGTTAGCAACGCGGCAGCGAAATTCATCTCGTATTTCACCTCGAAGAAAATAGAAATAATAGGCAACGGTGTAAATGTTAGCGAATTTTCACCGAAGGTAAAAACGTTCGACGGAAGAAGCGTGCTTTTCGTCGGGAGATTTACCTACCGAAAGGGTATTCACATTCTTCTAAAGGCATTCCAAAGGGTTAAAGAAGAGGTTAAGCACGCGCATCTAACGCTCGTGGGCAGCGGTTATTTTTCTTCGGTTGCGGAACTGCTCATACGCGCCTTAAATCTGAGCAAACACGTTTCGATGATGGGATGCGTGAAGAAGGAAAAACTCGTGGAACTCTATCAACGCTCTCACGTGTTCGTTCTCCCTTCCCTCTACGGAGAATCGTTCGGCACGGTTCTTTTGGAGGCGATGGCTTCTAAAACGCCTGCGGTCGCTTCCGAACACGGCGGAATAAAGGAAGTGATAATTAACGGAAAAACCGGATTTACGGTAAAGAAAGATGAAGTAAACGAATTTTCGGAAAAAATAATCGAACTGCTTTTAAATCCGCGCCTCTCAAGGAAAATTTCAAGTGCGGCATTTCGCGAGGTTAGAAAGTACGATTGGAAGAACGTGGTGAAGAAAATAGAAAGGGTTTACAGGCGGTAGAAATGGTTGAAATAAGCGTGCTCATTCCTGTGTACAGGGAATCTGAACTGCTCCGAGAACTTTTAGATACGCTGCTCGACCAGCGAATGGAGAGGAAACTTTACGAGATTATAGTGGTAATCGATGAGCCGACCGCACGTTCCTTAGCCGTGATAAAAAAATATCGCGGGAAGGTAAAATTCATCGTAAACGAAAAAAGACTCGGAAAGGCGAACGCGCTGAATACAGCAGTCAAGCATTCTTCCGGAAACATACTGCTTTTTCTCGACAGCGACGTAACGCTTCCGAAGGATAAAAACTATCTCAAGAAAATCGTGAGGGAAATGAGGGATGCTGATGTGCTCGACATAAAGAAGGAAGTGGTAAAGGATTCGTTTTTGTCGACGATGACGTATTACGAATATCTCGGTTTTAATATAGGTTCTTGGTTCGTTTCCGCGTTCGTCGGAAAATGTCCGTCGCTTATCGGTTCCGCGTTCGCCGTAAGGAGAGATGCGTTTCTCTCGTTAAAGGGGTTCAGAAATGTCGTTACCGAAGATGTGGATATCGCCGCGAGAGCCTTTTTTAAAAATTATAAATTCAAGTACGCGAAAGGGATTAAGGTCTATAACTACGTTCACTCCAGCTGGAGGAACTGGTTTACGCAGAGAAAGAGATGGTCGATAGGCGCTGCGTTATGGGTTAAGGAGTATTTCAAAGACCTGCTGAAAATTTGCGTAAAAAAGCCGCAGATATTCGTTCCCGCGCTCCTTTTCCTGTTCCCTTCCATTATGCTCATGTTACTTTATCTTTTCGTACCCAACATGCTGATATACAAGGTTTTCTTCCTAATCTTTCTTTTGCTCGCGGTGAAGTTCAACGTGGTCGTGCCGCTTTTGTGGCTTTCTACGCTCAGCGTAGATTTCGTTAAAGGTTTGGTCGCATCGCTTCTCACCTTTTTCTCGTTTTCGGCCGTATTTTTCGTTTTATCGAAGAAACTCGATTTTCGCTTTAGGTTGCACGAATTTTTGGTTTACTATTTCTTCTATTCGTTACTCTCGCTGCTGATTATGCTCATCGCTTTAATAACCGTGTTTCTCTTTGACAGAAAACTAACGAAAACCCTATCTGACTGGAAGGTGTAGAGGCTGTCGGAGAGTTGATGTTTCGGTAAGAATTATTTTTCTCCGGTGTATCCACACATACCGACACGTGGAGAATTAACCACAGGTAAGAGCATATCTTTACCACACTTGTGTTTGCGAGCGCACTTATCACAAAGCCATCCTTTATTCTCACCTATGCATTGACTGCACACCCATGTGGCAATTTTTCCGCACACCTCACATCTTATGAGCGGAGGTTCGTTTCTTGCTAACAACTGAATAGGTTTGCCCGTAATTTCACCCTTACGTTCTGCTACAACCTTTAACACAAGCTCTGTTGGTGTTCCGAAATCATATTCGTAATAAAACTTCAGTCTCGGAGAAAGGACTTTCTTCAGAGGAACATTCATATCCCTTCCGCCTGGAACGAAACCCATCTCCATCCACATCGAATCTATGCCGGCGCCGGTTACGTATCTTACTCCACGAATTGTAAATGCACTCATATGTCCGCAACATTCTACCCAAATATCTCTGAGAAACTCATCAAGGTCTTTAAGGGTTGCGTTGGCCGATGCTTCGAGGTGCAGCCAATATTGGGGAAGGAACCGCCCCTCCACCATCACATGAAAAATTTTTGTTTTTAGAGACTTCTTCTTTGATGAGGATTCTAACATAACCTTTCTTTGCTTGCACGACTTGAGATGTTTAGTCATCTCTCCCTTACTAAAGATACCATTGCAAAAGATGCACCTCCCTATCGATACCTCTCTTACCATACCTTTCCCTCTAATAAAATAAGATATCAATCACTTATATGTAAAATGACAGAGCTTCTTTCTCCACAATCAGCATGACGATATAAGCAGAAATTATCGGCAGCACGAGGGCAACGAAATGCGGTTTCCCTTTAATTTAAGCGGGTTGTTCTTCACATATTTGTCGCGGATGGCAGGGAGCGGGTTAAAAGTGAGTTCTGGGATAGAAGAACTATGTTAAAAAGGTCATTGTAAAACCTTTTTGTGGCAAGCGGCAAACTAATGCTTTTTATAAGTTTTAATTCGAGTGAGATATTCATGGACGCGGAATCTCTCGTAAAACAGACCGCGGAATACGTGAAAAGCAAACTCGAACGCGAGCCGACGGGTCACGATTGGTGGCATGCATATCGCGTGTGGAAGATGGCTTTAAGAATAGCGAAGGAAGAGGGCAACGCGGACTTGCTCGTTGTTCAGCTTGCCGCACTGCTTCACGATATCGCCGACTGGAAGTTTCACGGAGGCGACCATTCTGCAGGAGTAAGAATGGCGAGGGAGTGGTTAGAAAAACTGAAACTCGATGAGCGAATTATTTCGCACGTGTGCGAGATTATAGAGGGAATCTCGTTCAGGGGCGCGGGCGTGAAAACGAAGTTGAGAACAAGGGAAGCGATGATAGTTCAGGATGCTGATAGGTTGGATGCATTAGGCGCAATAGGCATAGCGAGGTGCTTCGCGACCGGGGCTAAGTTAAACAGACAAATCTACGATCCGGAAATAAAACCTAAGATTCACAGAAGTTTTGAGGAGTACAAAAAAGCGGAATCCACGAGCATAAATCACTTCTACGAAAAACTGCTTCTCTTAAAGGATTTGATGCATACCGAAACCGCGAAAAGAATAGCGGAAGAGAGACACAAGTTTATGGAGCTGTTTCTGGAAAGGTTTTTCGAGGAATGGGAGGGCAGGAAGTAGAACTGTGCAAAGCCTCGCTTCGGTTGTTTCAAAAGTTAACACGACCTGCGATAAAGCGGGATAATGGCAAACCTTACGGACAACGTTTAATCCAAAGACTCTTTCTTTATTCCATAGCAAGGATAACGAAACTCGATTTCGATTTTTCTCATGCTGGTATTGGAAGAGGTTCTTTCCAAAATTAGTATGATACGCAGCGAGGATTATCGCGAGCGTAGCAGCGAGCTAAATTAAAATTTTCGGTATCGATGCCGTCATGCCGACGTTGGAAAGAACCCGTTTGGTTGTTTCCAATGCTGGTATGATGACATCGAAACCAACTCGCTTTTATCGACCGCTGTTCTCTTCGTAACGATTAAGGGGAATTGCATTTCGCCGCGCGTTTCCGATAATCCCTCCTACTCATCAATCATCATGCCGGTGTTAGAAAGAACCAACCGTTTTTATAAAAATGAAAATACAAAGAAAAAGCATGCGGGCATTCGTTCTCTTCGCTTCGAAAGCCGTTACAACGCACGAGTTTCATCTCAACGATTTACCCGGCTCTGGAGGGAGGATGGACCTCGTAGCAAGATGCGTAACGCAAGCCATCTGGCTTTCGAACGAGATAAGAAAAGATGTCGCTGTGTACTGCACGCTCAACGGTCCTCCGAGTCCGCCGAAAACCGTGGGTTTCTTTTCGGATAAGCTCAAGCGCGTGTCTCCGGATGAGAGAAGCATAGCGTCGTGGATAAAAAAGGCGTTAGAAAATCGAGTGGAAAAGGAATGGAAAAAAGTGCAGGAAGGTATATTCGTAAGCGGCACGGATTTAATCTCTCTGGTGAGGGAACTGAAAAACGCGTGCAACTTCGAGCTCTACCTGCTTCACCCTCGCGGTGAGGATATAAGAAAGGTGACGATTTCCTCCAACCCATGCTTCATCCTCGGAGACCACATAGGATTACCGCAAGAGATTGAAGAGGAAATCGAGCGCATGGGAGCGAGGAAAATCTCGATAGGACCTAAGGAGTATTTGGCGTCGACCTGCATAGCCGTGGTGAACAACGAACTGGATAGAAGGGGGATGGAATAGCTGTTTTACGGCGGAGATTCTGATAACCCCGCTGTCGGGTTTGTTTCCAAAATAGCATGAGGATGGAATAAGCGGAAGAATTATCGGAAGTACGCGGCGGCACGGGATTTCCCTTTAATTCTTCACAATCACTACGAAACAGCGCTCGGCGAAACCTCCGAAGAAGATTAATAAAGAAAGGTGTTAATTCATTATGCTATTTGTAGGAATAGATCTTGCTTGGTCAGAGAAAAACGGTTCCGGCATAGCGATTTTAAAAGGAGATAAAAACAATGCGAAGTTTATCTCCGCGGATATTTGCTATTCTGACAAAGAAATTATAAAGTACGTGGAGCGGAATGTCGGAACGCGAAATGCCTTTATAGCCATAGACGCGCCGCTGATAGTTCCGAACAAAAAGGGTAGAAGAGTTGCGGAAAAACTCGTCGGGATTTTATTTAGAAGATACGATGCCGGAGCCCACCCTGCAAACAGAGAAAGGTTAAGTCGGTGGTCTGGAAAAATCAGGGGAGAAGAGATAGCAAAAAAATTGGAGAAAATGGGATTCTCGCACGCTCCGTACATAAAAAGGTTTGAAGAATCGAGAAAGTTCTTCGAAGTTTATCCGCATCCCTCGATGGTTGTGATATTCAATCTAAACAAGGTTCTTAAATACAAGGCAAAACCGAAAAGGGATTACAAACTTAGATGGAATGAGTTTAGAGCGTATCAAAAACATCTAAAAAATCTGGAAAAAGCGGAACCCGCCCTGTTTTTACCCGAAGAAATTACGGAAAGGGATGTTAAAGAGATGAAGGGAAGGGCTTTAAAGGATTACGAGGATTTGCTCGACGCAATTTTCTGCGCCTACATCGCTTATTATTGCTGGTACTATCCTGAAAACTGTGAAATATTAGGAGATATGAAAGAAGGGTACATTCTAACACCGGTTTTCGGTTTCATGAAAAAACGATTAAAAAGTTTACAATCTCAGAAAAAACTGATAGATTTTTGAGTCATATTATTCGCCTCTATCTCATTCCGCGCTTTCTCGATCTCGCAGGAACTTCCGGTATCGCGAACCGTTCAGCAAATAGTTAGCGTTTGCTTCTCAATCCCAACACGACTCCATTTTCGAGAGCGTTATTTATCCGCTTGCAGAAATTCTCTTAGCGTGCGACCGTCCGAGAGAAAAGTGGTGTTGAGAAAGTCCCGATAAAATCTCTCCCCCCATTCCCTGGCACCTTCGATGCACAGGTCGAGATAGGAAGGAATGGGCATTATGTCGCTTCTAATCCTTTTTCCTGTATACGTCCATATTCTGCCCCGAGGTTCCGCAGGATGGTCGTAAAACTTTATTAATCCTTTTTCTATCTCGATTCTCTCGTATCCCCTTTCCCGCTCATCGAGCGCTTCGAGGTCCCGCATCTCAAAGCCGGTGAGCAGTATTCCGTTGAACCAGTTTTCTTTCGATCTCATCACGTTCAGCACGGCACGGTTTCTTCCGGAGCCCTTTCTCCACGTTGCTTCCTGATTGAATACGCGCTTAAATCCTTCCACCCTGACGGGGAGGGCTTCTTCTATGACATCTAATGCCGAATGCTCCTTCTTGCTGATAAGGCTTCCGTAAACAACCACACTATCCGGCATACCCTAAGTAAGTTCGTAATTATTTATAAATTAACTCACGGTTGTTTTTCCGAACGACTTATAAAATAAATGGCGGCGAGTATGGGCGGTGAGAGAAAATCGATTTCCGTAACAACGATTTAACCGCAGGAAAAAGCGTGTGCAATTACCTCTCGCCTCCGTCGGTTATATCCTATGCTCTCTTACATCTCTCGTTTTTACGCTTTTCTATTCGTAACACTGGTGCAGGAATCCCGGCAGCTTTTTTCCCTGCGGCGTGGAATGGCATTCGTTGTACAGTATCTCCGCAAGTTTGAAGGGATCGCCTATTTTTATCTTTCTTCCGTAGAGTTCGTACAATTTTCCCCGCTTGCTGTAAGCTTCGAGCAACCGACCGAAGGTGCGCGCGGAATCCTTTTCACGCGTCTCCAGGTTGAGGGGAAGCGCTCCGTAGTGAAAGTCGTGCGCCCTCTCGCAGAACCGAATGTAATCCTCGCTCTCCTCTACGGAGGTGAGCACGTATATGCAGGCGCCGTCCCGACGGCGGGCTATTTCCGAGCCTTCTATTATTAAACTCTTCGACCCGTTGCTCCATCTGCTCACCCGCGCGTGATACCCTCTCTTTCTCCATTCCCTTGCATTTTCTTCTATTATCTTCTCCCACTCGTCCTCGCGGGGTTCCTCTTCGCTTTCCCCCGCTCCCGCCTCGGTGCTTCCGGTTTTTCTCAGTAACTCTTCCCATCTCATTCTACCACCGAATTAGAACGCGTAACCCTTGGCGAGATTCAAGCGAATTTGAGTAAGAGACGACGAAAAACAAGTCGCTAATAAAAAATCTCTCGAAAAAGTTAAATGTTTCTGAGAACTATCAAGAAACAGGCAACGGAACGTGTTTTCTTTAATTTTCCATTTCCTGCCATCACCGATGAGCGCGGAATTCCCGAAATTCGGTGAGTCGAGCGGTTGTTTATTTTTAAAATTTTGAAGTTATGAGTTATACAACGGGGTGATGGCATTCAAAAGAACGCTGATTACAGCCGCCTTACCTTATGCGAACGGTGAACTTCATTTGGGTCACGTAAGGAGCACCTATATTCCCGCGGACATCCACACGAGGTTGCTGCGGTTCTTCGGTGCTAAAGCGATATACATCTCGGGCTCTGATGAGCACGGCACACCGATAGCGGTGAACGCGCTTAAGGAGGGAAAGCATCCGAAGGAGTACGTGGATTATTATCACCGCATCATCGCGCGCGATTTGAAAGACGCCTGCATCGAATTCGACTGGTTTTCGAGAACCACCTCGGAATCGCATCGCAAACTTACGCTCGAATTCTTCAACACGCTCAAAAAAAGAGGTTACATCTACAAGGAGAGGGTGCAGCAGTTCTACTGTGAAAGGGATAAGAGACCCCTGCCGGATAGATTCGTTAAGGGCACGTGTCCCTACTGCGGAGCGGAGGATCAGTACAGCGATTACTGCGAGGTATGCGGAAGAACGTTTTCGAGTCTCGAGGTGAAATCCCCTAAATGCATAATATGCGGCGAAACCCCGACGATACGCGACAGCGACCACTACTTCTTCGATCTGCCCGCGTTCGAGGAAAGATTAAGGAAATGGATCGCTTCTGGAAGGGTAAGAATAAATCCAGAAGTGAAGCACTACGTGATGAACTGGATTAACGAGGGTTTGAAGGCGTGGGACATCACAAGGGATATGGATTGGGGCGTCCCGATACCCGGAGAAAGGAATAAGGTTCTCTACGTATGGTTCGATGCTCCCATTCATTACGTAACCGCAACGAAGGAGTGGTGCGAGTTCAACAACGAGAACTGGGAGGATTACTGGAAGAGTGACGAAACAAAAATAATTCACTTCATAGGGAAGGATATAATCTATCATCACTGCCTGTTCTGGCCGGCGATGCTCATGGGCATGGAAGATTACAACCTGCCGCACACCATAGCGGTGCGCGGTCACGTCACGCTCGAAGGAAGGAAGATGTCGAAAAGCAGGAAATGGTACATAAGTTTGAGGAAATATTTGGAAAAATATCCTCCGGATTATCTGAGATTTTACTATACCCTCACCACGCCCAACGACACGAGGGACGGTGATTTCTCGGTTAAAGGGTTTTCAGAGGTCGTGAACAAGGTGCTCATAGGCGATGTGAGCAACTTCGCGAACAGGGTTCTCACGCTCATATGGCGGCTGTGCGACGGAAAGATACCCGCTCCGCACGGGTCGGGAGAGAAGGAAGCATCGCTGATGGAGAAGAAAAAAGAGGTGGTGGAGAGGCTGAAGGAGGTGTGCGAGTCCATCGATTTGAAAAAAGGCCTCGAAAGCATTCTCGAACTCGCGAGGATGTGCAACGCGTACCTCAACGAAACCGAGCCCTGGAGAGCGCCGAAAACGAGCGCCGAAACATCGCTTTACGTCGCTGCGCAGCTTACGAAAGATTTGGCGCTGCTCCTTGCGCCCTTTACGCCGAAATTCTCCCAGCACCTGTGGAACGCGCTCGGTTTCGAAGGCGCGGTGGAGAGGCTCGGAATCCGCGAGGTGTTCAAGGAAATTCAACCGGGGCGCCGCATAAAAAAACCGGAGCCCATACTGAAACCCGTGAACGCGAGCGAAGTGGAGGCGCTGATAGGATAGCGCTACCACAGCATCCTTCTCGCCTTCGGTAGAAGATTCTCTACGTACCAGCGCTCCCCCTTTCTCAGAATACCCGTACCAAGCACGTGCTCCTGCGATTTAACCAGAACGAAGTTGTTGGGCTCGCAGTTAAGAAGCTTCACGGGCTCCACGTTACCGCCTTTTAAAAAGGTGTGCACGTCTTCGGGCGAAATCACCGCCACGTTTTTGGTCGCGACCTCGCCGAGCATCTGCGCTCCCTCCACCGAGAGCTGTATCTTTCTGTTTCTCTTCAGTTTGCCCAGATATAAGCCTACGGTGAGCACCCTCGCTTTCTTCATGTTGAGATATCTCGCGACCTCCTTCGAGGAGATGCGAATCTTGTCTTCCTTCGTTCTCATAACGATAAACCTCGTTAAGTCTATGCTGCATCCGTAGTTTTCCCTTATGAGATTTTCCACCTCCCTTACCTCCTCCCTGCTCAGTACACGAGTTTGCATACGAAAAACCCCTCTGTTCTGTTCTGCCAGGGATATATGCGGATCGCGCGCTCCATTTCCTTAACGAATTCTTTATTTTTAAATCTCGTCATTCCGCGCGAGTGCTTAAGCCCCTTTATTTCGATTCTCGCTATCTTCATGCCGTGCTTCCTCACCACGTAATCCACAACCTCTTCGTTTTCCCTCGGGTCTAACGAGCACGTGGAATAAACGATGCATCCGTGCTCATCCAAGCACCTAACCGCAGAATCGAGCAATTTTTTCTGCAGGCGCGAAAGTCTTTGGGCAGCGAACCTGCGCCACATCCTGAGCACGCTCAATCCCTGCCTGCCGATTATCTTTCCCGTTCCCGTGCAGGGCGCGTCGACGAGTATCTTATCGAATTTTACGCCGTTTTTCCAGAACGCTCTGCCGTCGCACGAGGTTACGAGCGCGTTCACCACGCCGCACCTCTGCAGGTTGAAGCGCAGCGCCTTCGTTCTCTGAATGCTTTTATCGTTAGCCACAACCACGCCGCGGTTTTCCATCATCGCCGCGATCTGCGTCGTTTTCGACCCGGGCGCGGCGCAGAGGTCGAGCACGCTCTCGCCCGGCTTGGGGTCGAGCGCGATCGCCGGCACCAGACTGCTTCCGTCTTGGGTATAGAAGTATCCGAGCAAGTGCTCCAGCGTTTTGCCGGGCGTTGTTTCTTCGTTCGGCGGGGTTACGAAGCACGCGTGCTCGAACCAGGGTACGCGCTCGAGCGAAAAACCGCGCTTTTCCAGCATGGAGCAAACGTGCTCGCACGAGATTTTCAGGGTGTTTACGCGGATGCATTGCCTGGGCTCCACGCTCAGGCAGGAAAGGAGCTTCTCGTAATCCTCCTGGAGTATTTCATGGTACGTTGCTTCGAACTTGCTCGAAACTTTAAAGCGGTTTAAGGTTTTTCCTGTTTCCATAAAATTTGGGGGATTCGTTAAGATAAATGTTTTTCTGAAGAACACGTTAAATTAAAAAACCACTT